>ENA-OREN01003451-OREN01003451.1-marine-metagenome-genome-assembly--contig:-NODE-3451-length-14733-cov-3.942140_pt1 | contig 14733 bp, 10 predicted proteins | sample MGYA00248624_ERZ508555 | MGnify/ENA primary metagenome ERZ508555 (study PRJEB26222, sample SAMN06267773) | marine metagenome | isolation source: Saanich Inlet, British Columbia, Canada | place...
AGCACAATACGCTGCCTCATGTGGTGCGTGTCATGCGGTGGGTGTGGCAGGAGCGCCGGCAACGGGCAACGCTGCCGCCTGGGCGCCGCGCATGGAGAAAGGGATGGATGCGCTGGTCGCGCTGTTGCGCGAACGATCCGCCGCGCTGCTGCCGGGCGAGGGCGACTATGCGCTGCACCGGCGCCAGCGCGAAGGGGTTGCGGCGGTGCGCGATCATCTTCACGCCGCCGGCGCTCTGTCCGACCTGCTCGTCGCGGCGGAGGAGTTGCGGCTCGCCCGCGCCGCGATCGACGATGGCTGGCATATCGGTGTTGAAGGCGATGCCTGCCGTGACCGCCAGCGCCAGTGGCAGATTGCCGCCCGTTTTCTCGAACGCTTCGGAGGCCAGCAATTCACGCAAACCAACCATTGCGCGGCGGCTGTTGGGTAGCTCGATACCGATCACGCTGCGGCCAGGTACCACAGCCACACGTACAGAAATGGCGCTCATGGAGCGGGCAATATCATCGGACAAGCCAATCACGCGTGATGTCTTGGTGCCGGGCGCGGGTTCCAGCTCATAGCGCGTCACAACCGGGCCGGGGCGAACCTTGACGATTTCGCCGCGAATACCGAAGTCTTCCAGCACGGTCGAAAGGAAAGCCGCGTTCTGTTCTAACAGATCCTTATCGATCCGGGTTTGAACTTTGGCGGTGGCCCCCTCTTCCAGCAGCTCCAGCGGCGGATGGGTGTATACATTCGCATCACCGAAATCCATGGTCTTCTGGCGTTCCTTGTCGGCCTTGCGACTGGTCTTGAGCCGCTTCTTCCTGGCCTCAACCAAGGGGTCCGTCACGTCGGTCGTCTTTCGGACACGTTGTTTTGTTTTTGGCTTCTCGTCTCCATCTTCAGGATATTCATCAGGCTCATGCCCACCACCGGACAAATACTGTTCGCGCAACGCGTGGATACGATCCGCGGCGCGGCCGCCCAGTTGAAGGCCTCTATAGATGCCGGAGCCTGTGGCCCGGAAACCCTGAACCAAAGCCAGCCAGTCGCGACGTGACCATCCCAGTACATATATAATAAGGGCCACACTTATGCCGCCCGCCAGTGCGGCCAGCAAGACCGGTCCATAAACCGGATGCGCCATGGCGGCGAACGGGGTTAGCTGGGCGAATAACGCTTCACCTGTAAAGCCGCCGAGCCCGGTGACCAACGGCCAATTTCCGGGCACCGACAGTGCGGCGACCGAAATCGAAGCTAACATGACAGCAATAATCAGCATAATCACGCGCACGGCCAGATTCTCAATGGGCCGCTTTCTCATCAACTGCCAGCCCCACGCCAGCAGCACTATCGCGGGCAGGATGGCGCAAACACCAGCCGATTGCAGGCTTATATCGGCGGCAATAGCCCCAAAGTGCCCTAGCAAATTGGTGACGGTCTGATCTGTCGCATTGTTGAGCGAGGGATCGGTCGGTGAATAGCTCAGCAGGGCAACGAAAACCATGATCGCCACAATGCCAAGCGCAAGCCCGACAATCTCAGCCGCGCGCCGTTTCAGAAAGGCCGAAAGGGCCGCGGGCAGTACAGCGCCTTCTGGCGCGGATGTAAGTGTTCTAGCCATGCACCATTTGTAGTGGGTGGGTGTTTACAACATCTTAATATGAGCGCTCACAGCGTCCTTATTAGACGCTCACAGGCTTCACGGATGGTGTTTGCTTCTTCCACAAGCGCAATCCGGATATAGGGATCACCCGGATTAATGCCAGTATCACCCGTGCGTGAGGTATGGGCACCCGGCAAGACACGGACGGCGGCGTCCCGCCACAACGTCTGGGCGGCCTGTTCGCCGTCCCCCACGTCCAACCAAAGAAAGAAACCGCCCTCGGGCCGGTAAAACCCAAAGCGGTCACCCAAAACCTGCTCGGCGGTATCGATATTGCGGCGGTAAAAGGCGCGGATTTGCTTCACATGGTCATCATCATTCCAAAGTGCCACAGAGGCCGCGTCAATGGGGCCGGGAATCGTCGCGGAAATATAGCTGCGGAAGCGGCCGTGGGCCTCAATAATGGCGGGATCACCGGCCATAAACCCGGACCGCACCCCTGCGCCATTAGATCGTTTCGATAGCGAATGGAATACGATAACGTTGTCAAACAGGCAGGACGCGTCGCCTCCCATATCGCGACAGACCTGCAACGCGCCGACCGGTGGTTTGCTATCATAAATCTCCGCATAACATTCATCTACCGCCAGCAGGAAATCATGTTTACGCGCCAGCTTAATAGCCCGTTCCAGATAGGTCGCATCCGCGACAACCCCTTGTGGGTTGGCGGGCGAACACAGAAACATCACCGCCATGCGGGCAAGCGTGTCCTCGTTCAAGCTGTCCAGATCAGGTAGATGCCCGGTCTCTTTTGTGGCTGACAGGTACAGAGACTCCGCTCCACTGGCCAGCGCGGCTGTGCCATACACATGATAAAACGGATTGGGCATGGCAACGATGGGCCGACCACCACCTTTTGTCAGCGGTACAGCCCAGGTGGGCAGTAGATAAATGGCTTCGCGAGTACCGGCGCAGGCCACTACATGTTTCATCGGGTCAATGTGATCGCTGGTCAGACCATATCGCCGCCCCAGCCATCCAGCCGCCGCCTGTCGCAAGGCGTTTGATCCGGAAAACGGTGGGTACTTGTTCCACAGGTGGGCGTTTTCCATGACGATTTTGCTGACCCAATCCGGCACCGGCTGTTGCGGCTCGCCGATGGTTAGCGCGATGGGGTCCAGCCCCGCTGCGGGGTCAATGCCGTCCAGTAAAGTGCGCAGCCGATCAAAGGGAAAATCGGGCAGGGTTTCGAGGTGTGGATTGGTTTGCATGGCGGCCTCCGGTTTCCATAGTTTTCCGGCGTTTTCAGCCGCGCTGCAAGAGATAAAATAACGCACCCAACCCGCCCGGATTTGCTGGACATAGGGCCTTGCGCGTTTCATCGTTCCCACAGGCCAAGCCACTTGTGAATATGCGATACATCATGACAACAATTGAAGCTGATATTCTGATCATTGGCGGTGGCCTGGTGGGCGGCACGCTGGGCTGCATCCTGGCTGACCAGGGCATGTCTGTGGTGCTGGTTGATCGCGAGGCCCCGTCCGACCAAATGACCCCTGAATACGATGGCCGCGCGTCTGCCATTGCGCTCGGCACCCAGCGGGTGCTGGAAGGTGCGGGCCTGTGGGATGACCTGAAAGACGACAGCGCTCCTATTGATGACATTCGTGTCACGGACGGCGACTCACTTATGTTCCTGCATTATGACCACAATGATATGGACATCCGCCCGTTCGGCTACATGGTCGAGAACCGCCGTCTCCGGGTGGCGCTGGCCAGGCGCTTTGGGAGCCTTAAAAAACTCAACGTGCTGGCACTGGACAGCATCCGCAATCTTGACCGCGATGCGGGCGGCGTGACCGCCACGCTGGAAAGCGGCAAGACGATCAGCGCCAAGTTGGCGATTGGCGCTGATGGCCGGTCCTCGCAAACACGCGAAGACGCCGGTATTGAATTGACCCAGTGGTCGTATAATCAATCGGGCATCGTGTGCACGGTCGAGCATGAACAGAGCCACGAGAATATTGCCCACGAACGCTTTCTGCCGGCTGGCCCGTTTGCCATTCTGCCGCTGACCGGCAACAGATCATGCATCGTGTGGACCGAGCGCTCCGAGCTGGCCCCCGCCATGATGGCGCTGGGCGATGATGAATTTAATGCGGAGCTGGCTCGCCGGTTCGGCGATTTTCTGGGCAAGACACGACCCACCGGCCCCCGCTGGTGCTATCCGCTATCGTTGCAATTTGCCGAGCGTGTTCTGGACAAACGTTTGGTCTTGGTGGGCGACGCCGCCCATGCCATGCACCCCATCGCGGGTCAGGGCCTGAACATGGGTCTGCGCGATGTGGCGGCCATGGCCGAAGTGTTAAGCGACGCTCACCGGCTCGGTCTGGATTTAGGCTCGGCCGCTGTGCTGGAACGGTACGAGCGCTGGCGGCGGTTCGACAACACGCTCATGCTGTGTATGACGGACTTGTTGAACCGATTGTTCTCAAACGATATAGCGCCGATCCGGCTTGCGCGCGATCTGGGTCTCGCGGTGGTAAACCGCATCCCCCTGCTGAAACGCTTTTTCATGCGCCACGCCATGGGCCTGGTCGGTGACCTGCCGAGGCTGATGCGCGGCGAGAAGTTGGGTTAAGGGTGCCGGTGGGGTTTGTTGGCGCCACGCCCTCTCGTACTATCAAGCGATAGTACTGCCGGGTGTCGTACAAACGCTTCGCGTTTCTACTTATCTCTCGAACTTTCTATCGAAAGTTCTGCCGGGATGCGCCGATGTTTCACATCGTCGCTAATCAAGGATCCCGGCTGAGGCCTTTTTCGGCCAGCGCGTCCAGATAACTCTGCCACATGGTGTCCTGATCGGTGCCGAATTTATAGAGTGCTTCCCAGGTGAAAATACCGGTGTCGTGCAGGTCGTCGAATTTAAGGCGAACGGCATAGTTGCCAACCGGCTCAACCGCCATAATGCCTACATGGCGACGTCCGGCGATCACGGTTTTTTGGGATGGCCCGTGGCCCTGTACATCAGCGGACGGACTTTCCACGCGCAGCAACTCGGCCGGGATGGAGAATGTACTGCCATCCTCGAAAGAAATCTCCAGCGCCTTTTCTTCGCGTTTGACGCGGATTTCAGTGGGCTGGACCTGGGTCCCGAATGTGCTCATGCCAATATACTCACAACTGATGACCCGGAAACGGTGCGGGCGTATGATCATCGCTCAGCGGCCGTGCTTCGTCGGGCAACATGATGGGAATGCCATCCCGGATCGGGTAGGCCAGTCCGGCCCGCTCGCTGATCAGTTCCTGATTAACGGCATCATAAGACAGCGTCCCCTTGGTTAGCGGACAGACCAGAATTTCCAACAGCTTGGGATCAGCTTTGCGTTCAGGCATGGCGCGGGCTCCTTTAAGGAATGCACGGGGACATATCAGTGTCTTATATTACTATTATTACTGCTATCGCCATGCAGCGAAAGGGTCATCAGGTCATTTAGCAGCACGCCGCGGGCGGCGGTATCGGCGCATTCTAACAATGCCTGGCGCTCGCTTGCTTCAAACGGGCACAGCATGGAAAGCGTGGTAACCAGCGCCGAGTCACTTGCATTCTCTACCGACGGCCAATCAGCTTCGATTTCATTGGCGGCGAAATAAGCCTGCACGGCCAGTAAAAGATCATCGCGATTGACCAGCGATCCCTGGTCTTCGTTCAGATCGGCGGCGAAGTCACTGAAATTCGGCACCACGCAACGATAACCGTTGATCAGGGGCAGCTCTTCAGCAATACGAAACCGGCTAACCCCTTTCAGCGTGATGGCAAATCGCCCGTCGCCTGTCTCACTAAATGAGACAATACGGCCGGCGCAACCCAACCCATAGATGTCCGGTTCACCCTCAGGCGATTCAATGTCGGCTGCGCGGGGCTGTACCATGCCGATATAGCGCCCGTCGCCCAGACTGTCCTCAACCATGTTCAGGTATCGCGGCTCGAAAATATTGAGCGGTAGCTGCGCGCCCGGCAATAACAAGACGCCGGCCAAGGGAAAGACAGGCAACACGTCTGGTAACAACTGTGACGAGATTCCGTCTGATACGGTCATGAAAACAAAACGGCGGACAGCTTGCGCCGACCCTCTACGGTTGTTTCGTGGGCGTGGCCAAGGGCCTCAAAAATTTTCAGAATTTGCTCGCGGGCGGCTCCGTCGTTCCAGGTGCGGTTCTGGCTTATGATCTCAACCAGCTCATCAATGGCTTCGTCATTCTTTCCTGCCCCAGAAAGGGCGATGGCCAGATCAAAGCGCGCTTGATGATCGGCGGGGTTCTTATCCACCGCTTCTCGCAAGCCATCCGTGTCGTCATCGCTGGCCCCCGCCTGTTCAGCCAGCTCCAGCGCCGCCATGGCGGCAACCACTTCGGTGCTGAGTTGAAGCTCAGGCGTCATGCCGTCGAACATTTCGCGGCCCATTTCCGCATCGCCGTTGGCGATAGAGCACCGGATCAAACCGGCAAGCGCCGCCGGGTTGCCGTCGTCTGCGCCGAGGACTTCGGAAAAGACCTGCATGGCCTGATCTATATCACTGCTATCGAGGGCCGCCTGTGCCACTTCCAGCGCCTGATCGATAGGAGCCTTTGCGCCACCCGTCAGTTTTGAGATCATTTCCTTGATTTTGCTTTCCGGCACGGCACCCTGAAAGCCGTCTACAGGCTGGCCATTGGAAAAGGCATAAACCATCGGGATGGACTGAACCCGCATCTGGGCGGCCATTTCCTGATTTTCGTCAATGTTGACTTTCACAAGCCGAACCAGGCCGCCAGCCTGTCGCACGTGTTTCTCCAGCAGCGGGGTCAGGGCCTTGCAAGGCTCACACCATGGCGCCCAGAAATCCACGATCACCGGGATATTCATGGAGGCCTCGATCACATCGGCGCCAAATGACTGGCTGTCGGCATCCTTGATCAGGTCGCCTCCAGCCGTGGCAGGCGCTTCGGCACCCTGATCGGGACCGGTGCTGCCGACCAGGGGCTGCGGCGCCGGATCGTCGGCATTATTGCCTGTGTCTGTGCTTGTGGGTGACGGGGTTCCGCCCGGCCCTGGAATAATCGCCATGATATCTAATCCTGATTGTCTTGTTACAACGTGACCACGGCTGCTTTGTGGCCGCATGAGTCAATAAACAGCAGCAAATCATCTGGTTTGATGGCTGTGGTCGCCGTATTGATTAAAGGGTGATAGTGCAGCGCGGAGAATTCCATCATTTCCGCATCCAGCACCACATTCAGCACGCATTCTGTATCATTGATCAGTGCGAACGGTGTGACTGAGCCGGGCTCTACGCCCAAAATCTCCATCAGCAACTCGGCCTTACCGAAGGATAAATGGTGCGAGCCAATCTTATGGCGTAGTTCTTTCATGTCGATGGCGCGGTCTTCCAGCGTTACCACCAGCCATAAAGCGCCCTTCTTGTCTTTCAGAAAAAGATTCTTGCAATGGCCGCCCTCCTGCCCTTCCCGATGCTGCTTGGATTCTTCCACGGTAAACACCGGCGGATGCTCCACCGTTGAGGTCTCAAGCCCCAGACCCTCAAAACGGGCGAACAGATCATCACGTGTTGCTTTCATGGCGCGGGATACTAGACCGGATCACATTTAGATGGAAGCGCTTTGCGCTTGCATCTAAATGTGTGAATCCGGCCTACATTATAGGCGACGATCAGATTCACATGCTTTGAGGAATCGCTCAAGCGATCCCTTAAAGCATGATCTGATCTAACGCGCATGGGCCGTGTCACTCAAACCCTGACTGTATATTGAACGCCCTTGATGAGGGTTTCGTCCCCTTCGGCCAAATGAATTATAAATACCGCAAGTTCAGCCTTGCAAAGGCAGAGTGGATGACTATTATCGGCGCGCTTTCGAAGGGCAATCCCACCGACTATTCCACCGGGGTCGCATGACGAATATGCGGGCGTAGCTCAGTGGTAGAGCATCTCGTTGCCAACGAGAATGTCGTGAGTTCGAATCTCATCGCCCGCTCCATTCCCTGACCTGTACTGCGCAACATCCCAAGGCCGACACACCCACATCAGGCGACACGCATGACACGAAACACTCTGATGTTTGCGCTCAAGTTGGTCGTTTCAATTTCAATTTTTGCTGCCCTGTTCGTTATGTTTGATTTGGCTGAGGTGTGGTCGCGGCTGAAAATTCATTCATTCAGCTACCTTGGCCTTGCCTTGTGCGGGTTCCTTGCTCTTCTGGTGAGCAACGCGTTCCGCTGGTGGGTTATTCTTTGCGCCATCCGGATTGATTTGCCGTTCGCCTTCACGCTTAAGCTACAATACATCGCAGCCTTTTTTAATCAGGCCCTGCCGTCCGTCATCGGCGGTGATGCTATTCGGATGTATTTGCTTCAAGCCACGGGTACACCGCTACAGAAATCTGTCAACAGCGTGGTGATTGAACGCATGGTTGCCCTGGCCGGCCTTATTTTTCTGGTCACCGGTTTACAGCCATTTGTTCTGGCCCATGTTGATCTGGGACCTGCGCAGTATGTGTTTCCCGCGCTTAGCGCCATCGCCATATCGGGCATCGTGACAGTCATGTTGCTCGATAAACTGCCAGTCCGAATTCGCCACTGGCGCGCTGTCACATTCTTTTCCGTTATGGCAACCGATGCAAAAAGCGTATTCCTATCCCTCAAGTACGGCGTTTTCACGATGGCTTTAAGTCTTTTCAGCAGCACGCTGATGGCGGTTATCGCCTTGTTTGGCGCCCGCGCTTTGGGGATTGAGCTGGCGACTATGGATGCGTTGGTGCTTATCCCGCCTGCAATTTTGGCGTCTACGTTACCCATATCCATCGCTGGATGGGGGGTGCGCGAAGGGGCCATGGTCGCGACCCTGACCTATGCCGGTGTCAGCGAAGTGGACGCCCTTGTGGTCTCCATCATGTTTGGATTTACCATGGTTGTTTCCAGCATGCCGGGCGGGCTCCTGTGGCTGGCAAGCAAGAGCCGCCGACCATCCTGAATGGGAACCGTATTTTTGGTTAACATCTGTAAGGCTCGCGTTAACCATAAACATAACATCAGCTTCCTAATCGAAAACAAATAAGCTAACCTTTTCCATAGGGTTACCTCATACACCGTATTCGGGAGATTTCCATGTCATCGAAGAATGAGCCGCAAGCCGTGCGCGCTATCAGTAAGATTGTCGCCGCAGCCAAAAAGGGCGTGTCAAAACCCAAAGGTGAATTGGCCGAGCGCTATTTACGCTATTTCTATGGCAACGTCCCGGCTTCCGATCTGACGTCGCGCTCGCCTGAAATTATGGCAACCATTGCACTCAATCAGATGAGAGCAAATGAAACACGTCAGCCAGGCCGCGCTAATATTCGCCTGTTCAACCCAACCCAGAAAACCGACGGCTGGACAGCCGAACGGACCGTTGTCGAGATTTCCACCGATGACATGCCGTTTATTGTTGATTCAATTACCGCGGAATTGACCAGTCGGGACTTGGCAACCCACAGCATCATACACCCCATCATTCCTATGGTGCGGACAGCCAAAGGCAAGATGCAGAACGTGGCTCCACTTGGCACTGCCGATCCGGACGTGTCGCGTGAATCATTCATTCATATTGAAATTACGCAGCAAACGCCGGACTACCTGAAGGACCTCAAGCAAAAACTGGAAATTATTTTATCTGATGTGCGCTGCGCTGTTGAAGATTGGCGCAGCATGCGCCACCGGATGTGGGCGTTGATTGAAGAATTGGAAACAGGCGGCGCTGCTGGTCATGCTGCCGAAGAGGTTGCCGAAGGCCGGGACTTTCTGCGCTGGATTCACGACAATCACTTCACTTTCTTAGGCTACCGTGATTACACGTTCACGCGTAAAGGCAAGCGTATCATCTCGACTATCGATAAAAAGTCAGGCTTGGGCATTTTGCGGAATGCAGGCCGGATTGTTTTTGAAGCCCAGGCCAAGGGCGAAGATACCCCAACAGAGGTGAAAGCGTTCCTGCGTAACCCCGATCTTCTTATGGTCACCAAGACCAACGAACGCACCACCGTTCATCGCCCCGTTCACATGGACGCCATCGCCATCAAGCGCCTGGATGAAAAGGGTAATGTTATTGGCCAACGCATCTTTGTCGGCCTGTTTACATCGGTGGCTTACAACCGTTCGCCGCGTGAAATTCCGATGCTGCGTCAAAAGCTGGACCGCACGGTGCAGCGCGCCGGGTTCCGCCCGGCCAGCCACGATGGTAAGAACCTGACGAATATTCTGGAAACATTCCCACGTGATGAGCTGTTCCAGGTCTCGGATGATGAGCTGTTTGAAACGGCCATGGGTATTTTGCATTTGCAGGAACGCGCCCGCGTTGCGCTGTTTGTGCGGAAAGATGATCTGGAACGACACATGTCATGCATGGTGTTTGTACCACGTGACCGGTTTGATACGGACTTCCGCAAAGACGTCGGCAAAATTTTGGCTGAAGCTTTCAATGGGCGATTGGTGGCGTTTCGCACTCAGTTTGGCGACGGCCCGCTGGCGCGGGTTCATTTCATCGTCAAAACCACGCCGGGCAAGATTCCGGCTTATGATGTGTCTGCTATCGAAGCCCAAATGGTCGCCGCTTCGCGGTCATGGAAAGACAATCTGATCGAAGCCATGAGCGAGCGCTATAACGAGCGCGAGACAACAGACTATCTGGCTCGCTACGGTGATGCTTTTGGTCTGGGGTACCAGGAACAATACGGTGCCACCAGTCTGGTCACCGATATGGAGATGGTGGATCAGGTTCTTGAAGCCAACGTCATCGGTATGAACCTGTATGATATAACCGGCACCAAAGACGCGCTGGTTCGGTTCAAGCTATATCATCCCGATAGCACAATTCCCCTGTCTGATGTTTTGCCCCTGTTCGAAGACATGGGGTTCCGCGTTATTGAGGAATCCCCGCACCGGGTTGAGCCCAACGATGGCTCCGGACGGCATGTGATGATGCATGACTTCGGTCTGGAAGCCCACGACGGCAAGTCCGTCAATTGTGACGATATTCGAACCGACTTTCTGGAAGCATTTTTCAAGGTCTGGTATGGCCAGGCCGAAAGCGATGGTTTTAATGGATTGGTGTGCGCTGCTGGCATGAGCTGGCGTTCTGTCAGCATCATCCGGGCCTACTGCAAATACCTGCGTCAGGCAGGCATTCCTTATTCCCAGAGCTATATGGAACAAACCCTGCTGCGTAATGCTGGCATCGCGCGCAAGATCGTGGATTTGTTTAAAGTCCAGTTTGATCCGGACGGCCCGAAAACCCGTGACCGGGACGCCAAACGCATCCATGCTTCTATCATTAGCGCATTGGAAAAAGTGACCAGCGCTGATGAAGACCGCATCATTCGCCGTTTTGTGAATGTGGTGGATTGTTCGCTGAGAACCAACTTCTATCAAGTTGGTGAAGACGGTAATGAGAAACCATATCTGTCGATCAAACTGAAATCACGGGAGATTGACGAGCTGCCATTGCCGCGGCCATTCCGAGAAATCTTTGTGTATAGCCCTCGCATCGAAGGCGTGCACTTGCGCTTTGGCATGGTTGCCCGTGGCGGCCTGCGCTGGTCGGACCGGCCGGAAGATTTCCGCACGGAAGTCCTGGGACTGGTTAAAGCCCAGCAGGTCAAGAACTCGGTGATTGTGCCGGTGGGATCAAAAGGCGGCTTTGTGCTGAAACAGGCCCCCACAGAACGCAACGCCTTCATGGAAGAAGGCATTGCCTGCTACAAACTGTTCATCTCTGCCTTGCTGGATATTACAGACAACATCAAAGGCAAAAAAATCATCGCGCCCAAACGTGTTGTCCGCCGTGATAGCGACGATGCATATCTGGTGGTTGCGGCTGATAAGGGAACGGCCACGTTCTCCGATTATGCAAACGGCGTGTCTATTGAATATGGGCACTGGCTGGGCGATGCATTTGCGTCGGGTGGATCGCAAGGTTACGACCACAAGGGCATGGGCATTACCGCCAAGGGTGCGTGGGAATGTGTGAAGCGACATTTCCGGGAAATCGGCACGGATATCCAGAACGAAGATTTCTCGGTTATCGGTGTGGGTGATATGTCGGGTGACGTGTTTGGTAACGGCATGTTGCTGTCCAAGCACATCAAGCTGATCGGTGCCTTTAACCACCTGCATATTTTCGTGGACCCAAACCCCGATCCTGCCAAGACGTGGGTCGAGCGCAAGCGCCTGTTTGATATGGGTCGGTCCAGTTGGACGGATTATGACAAGAAGCTCATGTCCAAAGGGGCGGCGCTTTATGAACGCAGTGCCAAAACGCTGAAGCTGACGCCGGAAATCAAAAAGCTGTTTGGCTTTACCCGCGACAAAGTGACACCAAACGAATTGTTGAAAACCATGTTGCAGGCACAGGTGGATCTGTTGTGGTTTGGTGGGATCGGTACGTACATCAAGGCTGACAGCGAAAGTCACGCTGATGCGGGTGACCGGGCCAACGACGCCATTCGTACCGACGGCGGCGATCTTCGCGCACAGGTTATCGGCGAAGGTGCCAACCTGGGTACCACGCAACTGGGCCGCATTGAATACGCCATGAGTGGCGGGCGTCTTAACACGGACGCCATTGATAATTCAGCCGGGGTGGATTGTTCGGATCACGAAGTAAACATCAAGATTCTGATCGATCATTATGTGGCCAGCGGCAAGATGACCGAAAAACAGCGCAATAAGCTGTTGGCGACGATGACCGACGAGGTGGGTGACCTGGTGCTGATGGATAACTATCAACAAGGCCAGGCCATTACATTGATCCAGTCAAAAGGTGTCAGTGCCATAGAAGGCCAGATGCGGTTCATGCGATTCCTGGAACGTCAGGACCTCTTGAACCGCGACGTTGAATACTTGCCAAATGATGAGGAAATAACAGAGCGCATCGCCAAGAATACAGGGCTTACCCGACCTGAGCAGTCCGTTGTTTTGGCATACGCCAAGAACTGGTTGTATGATGAGGTTCTGGCATCAAGCGTGCCGGATGATGCGGCTACAGTTGACGACCTTGTTACATACTTCCCCACACCGGTGCGCAAAACGCTTCTGGCCGGGATTAAAAGTCACCGCCTGCGCCGCGAGATCATTGCCACGACCATTATCAACTCACTGGTTAATCGTGTGGGTGATACGTTTGTTCATTCCTTTATGGAAAAAACCGGCATGCCGTCATCCGAAATCGTGCGGGCCTTTGTCATTGCTCGTGACGTTTACGATGTTCAAGGCCTGTGGGATAAAATTGAGGCGCTGGACAATAAAGTGCCGGCCAGTGTTCAGACCGAAATGCTGGTCCAGATTAATGACCTGCTGGAACGCGGCAGCATGTGGTTCCTGCAAAATGGTAAGCCCGGCCTGGATATGGATGACCATATTGCCGACTACGGCCCTGGCGTAACAGAGCTCATTGACGGCATTGAGCAGGCTATTCCAGCGCAGTACATGGATAGTGTGCGTGATCGCGCCGCCCCGCTTATAAAAGCAGGCGTGCCTAAGGCTCTGGCCACCAGTATCGCTGGTCTGGTTAATTTGACGGCCAGTTGCGACATTGTTCATCTGGCTAAAGCCAAGAAGCTGCCGGTCATGCAGGTTGCCAAAGCGAACTTCGCTGTCGGTGCTCGCTTCAAGCTGGGTCGTTTGATGGCCGCCGCCGAAGCGCTGGGATCGGAAGGTCACTGGCAACAGTTGGCGGTTGATGCATTGATCAGCGAGATGTTCTCACATCAGCTCAATGTGACATCACAGGTGCTTGATACAGGTAAGGCGAAGGCTACGGCTGAACAGGCCCTGAATAACTGGGCCGGCAAAAATGCAGAAATTGTGAGCCGTGCGGAAAGCATGCTAACCGAATTGCGGGCCGCTGATATGAGTGACCTGTCCATCATTGCGGTTGCAAGCCGACAACTGCGCACGCTGACGAGTGAGTAAGGTCAAGGGACAGTTCGCCTGGTGTCTTTACGACTGGGCGAACTCGTCTTTCCCGACGGTCATCACCACATTTGTTTTTGCGGCCTATTTTACCAAGGCGGTTAGCGCCGACGTAACGTCGGGCACGGCGGCTTGGGGTTATGCCATGAGCTTGTCGGCCTTGACGGTTGCCTTCGTAGGCCCGGTGTTGGGTGCCATTGTGGATCAGGGTGGCCGCCGCAAACCATGGCTCGGGTTTTTTACCGCCATTTGTATTATGGCCAGCGCCCTGCTTTGGCTGGTGGAACCAGAACCATCCTTTGCCATGATGGCGCTTGTTTTGGTGGCCGTGGCCAACACCGCGTTTGAGATAGGCATGGTGTTTTATAACGCCATGTTGCCCGATCTGGTGAGCAAAGGCAGGCTGGGCCGGTTATCTGGCTGGGGCTGGGGGTTTGGTTATTTTGGCGGGCTGTGTTGTCTGGGGCTGGTGTTGGTAGGTTTCGTTCAAACCGATAATCCATGGTTTGGGCTATCCACAGAAAATGCCGAACACCTTCGTATTACAGGTCCGGTGGTCGCTTTGTGGTTGGGCGTTTTCTGTCTGCCGCTTTTTTTCTTCTGTCCAGATCGCGTGGCGAGTTCGGTAAATTTCGGTCAGGCAGCGCGCGCCGGTATTGCCACGCTGATCACCACCATCCGCCAGGTTCGCAATTACGGCAACATCGCCCGCTACCTTCTCGCCCGCATGCTGTATGTGGATGGCTTGAACACGCTGTTTGCCTTCGGCGGCATTTATGCGGCGGGCACGTTTGGTTTTACGTTTGAAGAACTGATCATTTTTGGCATCGCCATGAACGTGACGGCTGGCATTGGCGCAGGCGCTTTTGCGTGGGTGGACGACCGGTTCGGATCAAAACTGGTGATTATGGTATCGGTGTCATGTCTTAGCGTGCTGGGCACCGCCCTGTTGTTAGTGGAAACCAAAACGGGATTCTGGATTGCAGGGCTGCCCTTGGGTATTTTTGTGGGTCCGGCGCAATCGGCGGGACGAACGCTCATGGCGCGGCTTGCTCCAGAAGAACTGCGAACAGAAATGTTCGGTCTGTTCGCCCTGTCGGGCAAGGCCACGGCTTTTCTGGGCCCCGCCCTGTTGGGCTGG
>ENA-OREN01003454-OREN01003454.1-marine-metagenome-genome-assembly--contig:-NODE-3454-length-14724-cov-5.266539_pt1 | contig 14724 bp, 14 predicted proteins | sample MGYA00248624_ERZ508555 | MGnify/ENA primary metagenome ERZ508555 (study PRJEB26222, sample SAMN06267773) | marine metagenome | isolation source: Saanich Inlet, British Columbia, Canada | place...
ATAAGTTCTCCAGCCCATTTTGTAATGGCATAATCATTCATCTGATAGGTGTCAGAAATCTTATTATTAACCATTACATCTTCGGTCATAAATCCTGAATAATCCCCATAAACCTCACAAGATGAAAAGAAAATAAGTTTAAAACCTAATTTTTCTTGTAAACGCAATATATGTTTTGTACCTACATTATTGGTTTGCCATAAATTTTCATAATAGGCTTCACCATTCCAGCGGCCATATTCTGCTGCTAGATGATATACATAATCAAATGGACCTAATTCATCAAAAACATACTGAAGCTGTCTATAATTTCGCACATCACATCGAATGTAATCGTCTCGTTCTGTATTGTAAAGGTCGCTGGAGATGACTTTGTGCCCACGAGAGCGCAGTTCGTTGCAAAGGTTTGTTCCAATATTGCCAGCGCCACCTGTAACTAGTATGTTTATTTTATTCATATTACCTTACTTCCTTTCAATATTCATCCAATCAAGAGTTTCCTCTACTCCTGAATTTAGAGTAAATGGTAAATCGCCAACTACAGCTTTTGTTTTAATTAAATCGTATTTAACACCTGATATTATATTATTTAACCTAAAAGACGTTAATGGCGGATCAGGAAACAAACGAACTCGTTTTAATATATCACCAATTTTAGCTAATCCATTTATTAAAAATTTAGGTATTGTAATTGCCTCATTATTTCCAACACATTTAGAAATAGAGTTAGCCCATTCTTGAATTGAATATTCTGGATAATCTGCCAAATAATATACATTATGATTTGTTCTATCAGAATTAAGAATTTTATCCATCATAAAAACAGTATTTCCCACGAATGTTGCAGGTTTTTCAAGCTTTTTCTTGCCAGGATTTACATAAAGGCCCTTTGCCACCAAGTTGAAAAAAGTTGTGTAAGAGGATCGGAACCAAGGACCCCAAACAGCCGTTGGGCGAACAATAGCCCAATCGGCTATTAAATTAGAATCCCTCACGATTTTCTCACTTAATATTTTACTTTCACCATAGAGGGAATCCGGTTTGAAATCTTCATCATGTTTGGGGAGATAGGATCTTTCACACACTAAAAGAGAAGAAGTAAATACAACCTTTTTAATTGTGTCAACTTCATTACATGCATTAATTAAATACTGAACACCATCAAAATTAGTTTTAAATTGATTGATATCATTTACATCCATTCCAGTACCAGCAGCAAGGTGCATTATATGCGTTGGCTTAAATTCAGCAATAATATTTTTAATCTGTTTAGCATCATTAATATCGCATTCTTTCCAATATAGTCCATGCTGTTGTTTAAGAGGTTTGGCAATATCTAGATTCAATATTTCCAAACCCTTGTCTAAATAAAATTCTACCATATTAGTTCCAATAAAACCAGAACCGCCTGTAATTATAATTTTTTCCATTTAATTTATCTGAGAAAAAATATCATTATAGCTATCTATAACCCTCGGAAGAGAAAAGTCTTTAACAAATTTATCTAAATCTGGCTTGAATTTATATGTACCATTTGTAATATTAATTATTGCTTTTTTAAACCCAATAACATCAGAGGGCGGTACTGCCATACCAAGATTATATTTTTCTATTAAGTTTTTTGCCTCCAAACGGGCCCCCATAACAATAGGCTTTCTAGAAACTGCATACTCAAACAGTTTTCCAGGTATGCAAATATCCATGTATTCATTTGGTAAGTAATTTGCCACAAGTATATCTGATGAGTTCATATATGCTGGAATATGCTCCCTTTTTACCCGACCTAAAAATGTTACATTCTTTATACCAACATTTTTTGCTTTTTCTTTCAAAATGGGTAGCATAATTCCATCGCCAATAAATAAAAATTGAAATTCATCATATTCTTCTTCAGCAAATGAGCCCATTATTTCAAGAAATATTTCAGGATTTTGAAGCGCTCCTATATTCCCAACAAATGAAATTAACTTCTTATTAGGGAAATCTAATGCTTGGGCAACTTCATTTTTATAATGCTTAAAGTTTACCCGAAAGAATGTATCATCAATCCAATCGGGGATATAGGAGAGTTTTTTATGGGGTACACCTTTTTTATGGATGTTTTCTATCTGACCATATGTAATTGCAGAAATAGAATTTGAATGATCGTAAACCCATTTCTCCAATTTAAATAGTATATAAATAATAAATTTATTATTAATCATTCCTGCAGATATACCAAGATCTGGCAATATATCAGGTACATCAAAATGGTGGTGTTTTTTAGTAATTAACTGCAGTATCGCTCCAATAATGCCTGATGATATTGGTGCTATAGAAATTATAATATCACATTCTTTTGATTTTTTAAACGCAAGTTTTAATGACTGAATAACAAATGATAAATAAGAAAACATTCTAAATAGAACATTATTTTTTACTTCAAACAAAGTTTTTATTCTAAATATACTCACACTATTTAAAACCTCTACAGTCTCACAATGTGTATTAGGCATTGATCGAAATTCTCTTGGAAAAGATGTAATAACTGTTACTATATGCCCTTGTTTAACAAAAAATTCTGCCAATTCTCGAGTTCTTCTACCTGTACCAGTCATTTCAGGAAAATAATGTTGATGTAATAGAAGAATTTTTCGCACTTATTTTTTAATATAAATCAACTTTAATTATAGTTAATAATTGCATCTAAGCATCTTTGTGCAGTTTGTCCATCCCAAAATTTAGGGCGAGAAACTTTTGAGTCCATATCACCTAATAAAATCTTATTAAACTCTGCAATGATAGATGTTACATCATTGCCTACTAGCACTGATGTTCCTCCATTTTCACGCAGAGTTATAGGCCTTTCAGTATTCTCACGTAATGTCAAACAAGGCGTTCCCAGTACAGAGCATTCTTCTTGCAGACCACCACTATCGGTAAGCATTACTTTAGCTCCCATATTTAATTTTAACATTTGATGGTAACTGACAGGTTTAAGAAGAATAATATTCTTTTCATTATCAAGCTTATTAAATAAATTTAACTTTTTAAGTTGTTTAACTGTTCGAGGGTGCATAGGCCACACAAGAGGTATTTTTTTAGAAATACTTTTGATAAGCACTTCTATTAAAGATGAAAGAGTGTTCTTATTATCTACATTAGCAGGACGATGCATAGTTAAAAGTACATATTCTTTTTTGGGTAATAAGATAGGTTTGTTTATAAATAAATTTTGTTCTATAATAGAATTAATTTTTAATTCTAAAGCTATATCACGATTAGCTTCCAATGAATCAACCATAATATTGCCTACAAAGGTAATATTTTTGTCTGGCACACCTTCTGCAATAAGATTTTTTGATGACATTATATCAGGAGTTAATAATAAATCTGATAAACGATCTGTCACTATACGATTTATTTCTTCTGGCATGGTCAAATCTCTAGAACGAAGACCTGCTTCTATATGACATACTTTGATATTCTCTTTTTTTGCTGTTATCGAACAAGCTAAAGTGGCATTAACATCTCCAACGACTACAACCCACTCAGGGTTTTCATTTTGAAGGACTTTTTCAAATGCAACCATTGTTTGACCAACTTGTTCTGCATGGGTACCTGAACCTATTTCTAGATTGATATCCGGCTTAGGAATATTTAAATCCCGAAAGAAATTTTGGGACATAGTTCCATCGTAATGTTGACCTGTATGCACAAGTATATTCTTTAAACGATCCGAAACATTATTATGATTATACTTTTCTATTTCCTGAGTAAAAGGAGCAATTTTCATAAAATTAGGTCTAGCACCTACAACAGATAAAATCTTCATTTATTTACCCTTTGTATTGTCAAGTTTACGATAGTATTTGTAATTATCATTATTGAAGTTATTTTTTTAAATTATTTCTCAATGAACATTATTGATACGAGTTTAAATGAATACAATAAAATTAGTGAACATATTAAAGCACCTGATATATAGCAAAATCCACTTCACGATATATCATTTGCGATCCCAAAACATCAGGATTTCTTTGTAACATTAAATATTTCAGAAAATGTCGGATTTCAGGTATCTCAAAATAGTTAGGTGATTGGGTACGCATGATTTCACGAAGCTTTAAACCCTGAAGATTGGCCATAATCTGATCCTGTGAAATTGTTGAGTTGGGCGTAATGAGAAAAAAATCACCTCTATTAACAATGCTTTCATTGTGACCTGCTGCGTTCTGTTCAATCCAATTTTGATTGATTGGGTTAAATTCAAAATTGACACTGTTTATATTCACTTCATAAAAATTAAGAATATCACGATGCCTGCCAGCGTTGTAACCGATATTTTTTTTACCGGGGAGAAAGAAATTAACCTTTGTATTTTTTATCGAATTGATATCATCTATTTTATGTATTAATGCATCCTTGTATTGCATAAAGTTATAAGAAGACATTTTGTAAAAAACAGCTGTATTGACAGATGATAACATAGAGTTAACTAACAAGAAGACTATTAATAAACTTGGAACAAGAATATATATGCGATTCATATTTTTCTTTATGAGCGGAAAATAAATCTGCAAATATGCCGTCAGAGCAATTAAACCAAAAGGGTAGACCGGCAATAAATAACGATAGCCATGAAACCCAAGCACGATATATGCAGAAACAAGCGTCAGGGCACTTATTGCACAAGCATCGATGAATGGTGCCCATTTACCCATTTTATGTGTAAAATTCTCTTTTTTCTGAATAACACGTCTATACACTGAATAAAGAAATAAAATCGGTAAAGACAAAACGAGCAGGGGGTCAGATATGGCATATAAAATAAAAACTTTTGACGAAGATTTGATATGCCCAATAAAACTGTCAGAGGGGTTCATCTTTTGCAAATAACTACCAGATTGGATGTGGTTATAAGAATTAAGAAATAACACTAAAAATATAAATGATAATATTAAACCACTATAAATAATAAATATTACTTTGTTATTTATAGGGAATTTCTGTTTATATAATAAAATCTTTTTAAAGTTAAGGATTAAAAGCGAAAGACCAAAGGATGTTATAATAATAAAACTGGTTTCTTTCATAAAAATAGAAAATATCATTGTAATTAAAACAATGAATATCATAAAAAAAGATCTAATAGTATCCATTCTATTTTCTGAAAAAGAGATTATCGCAAATAGAACTATTGACCAAAATAATATTAATTCTTTTTCAGGGTTTACTAATTGAAAAAATGAATCTGAAAATCCTGGAACAAAAACAATAAAAAGAAAAAAAGGCCAATAATCTAATGATAGCTTTTTTCGAATAGATTGCAACAAAATAAGAGTTAAAATAGAGGCAAATAAATTATACAAAAAAAAGAAAAATGGTTTTAAAGTAAAAAACGAAATTAACTGATATCCAAAATAATAGAAGGGCGTAAAACGATCTGACCCATGGCTAAGCGAAAAAGTATTCATTACATTCCCAAATATATTATCCTTTAACCTTATTAAAAAAAATGCAGTATCATCAATTTGCCAACCCGGGTATAATATTATAGCAAATTGGTATGCAATCAACACAATAAAAGCCCTTTTATAATTTTTATCATTTAAGAAGTTCATGCTTTAAACTTTTTTAAAAAGTCCAATTACACTGGTACCAAAAAATCTCGAGCCACCAACCTTACTCTCAAGATAACCAAATAGTGATAGAATTTTATTAACAATGTTACTACTCTTTTTTAAATCACCATTATTACTCATTTTAATTGGAATTATTTTTCGAAAAAAATAAACAATTGGATAAATAAAGGAAAAAGCATAATGCACTTTTACAGTCTGAAGGCCCACTGCAAGTGCAATCTTTTTCAACTCACTCTTTTTATATCGTTTATAATGACCCAAAAAAGTATCATGATTAGACCATAAATGCATAAATGCCGGGACCGTTATCAAAATCAGCCCTCCGGGCTTTAAGGTTTTCACCCACTCCTCTAATGTAGAATAATCGTTTTCAATATGCTCCAGAACATCCATTGCTAAAATAATATCAGCATGGTTTTCTTTTGAAAATGATTTTTTAAGTAAAAAATTATTACCGGTTATCCATTTCGGTTTTTTAAGGTTTTTTAAATTAGGATCCACACCAATTATTGACTTAATAATAGGAAAGTATTTACTACAATTAAGTAAGTAATAAATATTATTACAGGTTCCACATCCATATTCTATTATAGTTAAACTTTCATTCGTTTTTAATTCCATAATCTCATTTATATAATTGAACCTTGTTCTAATCCACCAATGATCAACTTCATCTTCAATGCTATTAAAACTATTATGCTCCCTTATATCCATCTATTTGCTTATTTTATAATGACGAATGATTTTAAATAATTCTAACGGTGCCTTTAAAAAATAAGTTGGGTTAACTTTTGATCCATCTTTGTCTATCCATTCAGAAACAGGTTGTTCAAAAGAAATAGCTATCGTTTTTTCTAACCCAAAGTGATTTATCAGCCGTGCAAATAATTCTATGTCAAATAACCAAGGAGAAATAAACGGTTTATTAAATATTATTTCACAAATTCTTTTTGAAAATATTTTAGCACCACATTGAGTGTCATAAGTCGGAATTTTTAATAATAATGCTACACATGTAGCAAAAACACGCCCCATTAAATAACGAAAAAAGTTTTTTTTCACAACATTACCAACAAGTTGAATTCGAGAGGCAAATACAATTTCTTTTTTACTATTGGATTTAACAACAGATAATAATTTATCAATTTCTTCAATAGGCGCAGCCAAGTCAGCATCTAAAAACCCGATGAAATCGGGATTTATTTTATAACTCTTTTGAACACCTAATCTTACAGATTCAGCTTTTCCTTTATTGGTTACGTTCTTAAGTAGAGATACATGATTATTAAATTTGGATTTTAAGTCATTAATAATAAAACTTGTATTATCTGTGCTTCCATCATCAACAAAAATAAAATGAATATGGTCGTTACATAAAAGATAATCGTTAAATTTATTTATTTCCAACCTCTTACCTTCATTATAACATGGTACAATTATTGCTATTTTCATTAGTACTATTTATTTCCTATGTAAACCCAATCACCATCAATGACTACACATGTTTCCCCTGTACAACTTAAAATGCCGGCCATATTAGCTGCCGGCTGGCCGAAACGCCTTGAAAAGACTATCAGCTTAATTTTGGGGTTACGGTTGATTTCTTCTGAAATTATTTTCTCAGTTTTGTCTGCTGATGGATCCAATGCAAATATTACTTCATAGGATTCCTCTATTTCCTTCAGTACTGGAATCAACCTTTCCAAAAAGGGGCTAATATTTTTTTCTTCATTGTATACAGGTATTATTACAGATAATGCTATTGTGTTCATTTTATTAATTTCAAGTTAATGTTTAGGCATTTAATTTAACCGTTTACTATATCAAATAGCGTTTTTGCTTACATCTATTATGATATTATTTATTTTCTCTATTGATACATTCCAACTATACCCTTGCTCAAAAAGTTTGCGTCCCTTCTTTCCTTTTTCTGATGCCTCTTCTGGATGAGTACGAATATGTTCAATTATATCAGTTAAGGCTTTTACATCACCGTATGGACAAGTATACCCCATATCATGTTCAAGTACCCACGAGGACCTTTCCAGTTCTTCATTTACTAAAATAGGTTTTTTTGCCATCATTGCATCAAACCACTTATTCGATGCTGCCTTCCTGTTAATTTCTGAAACAGGGTCATAAAAGGTAAATATCACATCAGATTCAAAACATAATTTTAAAGCATCCTCCGGTTTAAGAAACCCTCGATAGTCTACGTTTTTTGTAGTTTCAATTCTTTTCATTAAATCATCTTGATGTACAACACCCGCCATTAAAAAGTTTACATTCGGTAGTTTAATTGATGCATTCAAGAGGAGTTCAACACCCCTAATTTTCATTAAATACCCCATTGCATACACAGTAAACGGCCTGTCTTTAGAAATGTCATTTGGCGGGAGTATCTCAATAGCTGCATTATATATAACATTAAATTTATTCCGTTCAACATCATTATCGGCTGTTATACGGCTTTCATCCGGAACAATGATACTTTCGGCCTTTCTGATTATGAATTTATCCAAACGCTCAATGAGTGGCCTTAATAATTTTGGAAGCGTTGTTCGCATGGCAAAATTATCCCGAATATTGTAAATGAATGGTATTTTATTGAAACGTTGGGCGAACGCTTGGGATAAAGCCGCATCAAAATCAATAGCCATTATTACCGGATACTGCTTTTTGTTCAACCTGATTAATTTAATAAATAACTTTAAAAGCCATAAAGGTAATGCAATTACAAGCCATTTATTTGAAAACCCCCACCCTGAAAATATCATATTAAACTTAATGTCCTTTTCGATAAATATTTTTGGGTATTTTTTCCTACGATCCCAACCCATAAAGGTTAGTTTATATCCTTTTTTTGCAAGCGATGGTAATAGTTTATCTGTGTGAACTATTTCCTTCCCCGGATGGGATGCAATAATTAATATGTTTTTATTTTGGTTTGAATCTTTCAGGTTTTAACCTGTGTATTTTTCCAAAAGATTGAAATAACTTTTTGCCGAATCACGAAGGTTGCTTTCATTTTCAACACTCATCCTTAACATTATCGCGTCAGCCAGGTATTTTGCTCCCCAATTTGGGTATAACCAACGCATGTATTTTCCTAACACCGGCGGCCATGAAGCGGGAATTGTTCCCCTTATGGCTGAAGGTAACATTAAGGATAAAAGCTGTCTTTTTAAAACGGGGAGTAAAACTTTATCCGCCGCATTCAAAAATTGATTATCTCCAAAAATTTCATATAGATATAAGAAAATGATGGCAAATTGGCAATTGCCGGGCATACATGTATATGAATAATCGCCCTTCCAATTTTCATCATAACTGCCAGCTATTTTACCGTTTTTATCAATTAATCCAAGTATTTTATAGGAGATGTCTTTCGCACGGTTAAACGATTTGGACTTGGTACCATTAGAGATATAACCCTGCATTAGTAACCCCTCTATGGTATATGCAATCGTGTGTGTGTATGCAAATGAACCATCACCAAATCCCCATGACTTCACACTGAAGTTAGAATTAATCTGATCTAATATTCTTTCTAACCCCGCTTCAGCATGTTCTTTGATTTTATCATCAGATAATTCACTTCCGATTAAATAAAGAGGCCATGTTACATGTGCGTAATAAGCAGCAGCATTTGTTGCACCAAAACTGGTAGAATCATTCCATAATCCATTTTCATTTTGTTTGCTAATAATCCAACCAGCAGCTTTTTTTGCAGAATCAAGAAACATGCTATTACCTGTAAAACGATAAGCTGATAATAACCCAAAAAGATCCTGTCCTGTATTAAAAACTACGGGTTGACGTTTTTTGGGGTTTTTATAATGACCAAAAAAGTCAATAATTGAACCGTTATCTTTTTGTAGTGATACAAGCCATTTGGCTGCTTCTGTAGCAATATCACTCGCTTTAGAATCATTGTATGCAACAGAATAACGATAAAGTGTGGGGATAATATAGCCAGTGGTTTCAGAATAAGAAGATAGCCATCCCCTCCTTATATCAAAACCAATAGAAAAACCATTTCTATTTGTCACTCTATAAGCTTGGTAAAGCCACTGCATGACTCCCTCCAACCGATTAATGTAAATCTGATTATCAATCATTTATAATTATATGCTTTTAATTGCTTTTGGTTTGAGTTTTTTTAATAAATCTATATTGTAAATAGTTTGATTGTTATTCTTTAAAATTTTATCTAAGGTATAGGTTATTTTGTTTGCTTTCGTTAAGTACCCCAGCCCATGTCCAATAGTAGCGCGATTAATTTTACCATATTCTGTTAATGCATCGTCTATTATTTTAAAAGTCTCGGGATCGTTATTTAATCGAATGCTACTCACGATGGAATCGTGGTGCGGCGTAGACACTATTATTTGAGAGTCATCTTCTATTATCACAGGGATTTTATACTTATCTCCGGAATAAATATTAATGGGGAAGTGTTCATTGATATCTTCGAAATGATGGTAAAACGTAATCCAACGCGTATCCAAGCCAATACCCAAAATATAGCCGTCAATATCCACTAACCGTGCAAAAGGACTATTCATACCAAAAGGTGTATCATCTAAATGATGATCTTTCACCAACCATTTTGCATCCTTACCATATGCGGCGATTGAGTGTGTTGGATGATAACTACGAACAACCCCCGGCCATTTTCGGAATGTTTCACATATAATACCTGTTGTGCATGGCGTAGTTTTCAGATCAAAAACATCCTTTTTTGTTAATGCTTCTACTGTGGACCCTGAGATTGGTGGGCAAGGCATTATTAGTAATCCTTCTGATCCAATTATTCCAAGTAAAACGTTAATAACCGTATGGGCACCTCCATCTACATATCCTATGCCGGGCAGAGAACTGTGGACCATTACTTTCATTCCTTTTTCAAGACCAAGTTTGGTTAAATCATCTATTAATTCTCGTGCATTAACACTTTTTTTTTCTTTAATTTTTTCTAATTTTTTCTTTGATTTATATTGTTGTATTAGAGGCGGTTTGACAATTTTTTTTACCATATTTAGCAAAATACGAGGTAATATTTGCTTTGCTTTTACCTTGAAAAATAACCAGTTATTTTTAGTCATTTAATAGTAAGGATGGATAAAAAATTAGCAACGATGATATCTATAATAATCCGCCATTAATATCAACACTTGTACCGTTGATATAGTCATTTTCAATAAGAAATTTTATGGCATTCAAAATATTTTTTGGTTCACCAAAATTACCACTTGGTATTTTTTTCTTAAGTATATCTTGATATTCTTTTGGGACTTCACTAATCATACCCAAGTTGTAATACCCTAAATTCAAATTATTTATTGTGATCCCTTTTCTGGAATTTTCTATTGCAATACTTCTGACTAAGCCCCAAAGACCTGCTTTTGATGCAGCATAAGCACTCGACCCCGGTACAAAAGTTTGTGCGACAATAGATGATAAGTTAATTATTCTTCCATAACTACTTTCTCTCATAATTGGCAATACTTCCCGAATTACATTAAAAGTACCAATTAGGTTTGTATTGATAACATTTCCCCATTGATTTATATCAGCTTTATGAGCAAATGAGTTATAATTTATACCAGCACAATTGATTAGTATTACTTCTTTCATTTTATTATTTATCGTTTCAACCCAGTTTTGTACATCAGAATGATTCGAAATATCAACTTTTGTAAAATAAGTTTTATTAACAACATTTGGTCTTGTTGTATAATAAGTACCATATACCGTTTCGCCCGATTTCCAGAATTCTTCAAATAAATACTTTCCAATACCTCGTGAAGCACCTGTAATAATTATCATTTTATATCTCCTATAAATTCATGACCATTTAATAATTGAAGCACCATATGTCCAGCCGGAGCCCACGGCAGCAAAAAGGATGATATCCCCATTATTAAGTCTTTTTGATTTTTTTAATTCATCAAGCAATATAGGAATTGTACCGCCAGATGTATTCGCATATTTGTCCATATTGGTCATTACTTTTTCAAATGGTAGTCCAATTATTTCTGCAGTTTTTTTCAATATAACAATGCTTGGCTGATGAGGAATCATGTAATCAATATCATTTATGCTTAATCCTGTATCCGATAAAACCTGATTTATGGCTTTTGGTAATACTTTTGTCCCAGTTTCATAGACTTCTCTGCCATCCATTTGAAAATAATGAAGCCCTTTTTCAATTGTTTCATTACTACTTGGTAGCTCAGAACCACCAGCCGGTACGGTGAAATTATATTTCCCCCTACCATCTGAATATAATCTAAATGCCAAAAAACCTTCATTTACATTTGCATGGGAAATAACAGCAGCACCTGCTCCATCTCCAAAAAAAACCGCATCTCTTCTTGACCAGTCTGTAATTTTTGAAAAAGTGTCTGCCCCAATGACCAAAACATTGTGATACACACCGTTGGCGATGTATTGACTTGCCACAGACATAGAAAAAAGGAACCCTGAACACACAGCTGCAAGATCAAAAGCGACAGCATTATATGCTTTCAATTTATCCTGGACAAAACAGGCTGTTGATGGCGCTAACCTGTCTGGCGTTGCCGTTGCTACAATAATTAAATCTATATCACCGACTGTTAGCTTGGCATCTTTAATTGCTTCCTTACCTGCTTTCCAAGCTAAATCACTCGTTGATTCATTATTGTCAGCAATTCGTCGTTCTTTTATGCCCAGTGTATTAAAAATCCAATCGGCATTGGTATCTATAATTGATTCTAAATATTCATTAGTATAGATAGTTTCAGGAACATAAGAACCTGTTCCAATTATTTTTACTTTTCTAACTATTTGGTCCATATGCCCTCCTCTTAAAAAATCTATTAAAAATATTTCCCCTAAAAGGAGTCATGCGAATAATACATTTACCAACTACAGGTAGCAACCATCCAATCAACCATAAAGGCCATAGATATTTGTAGTGTTTTCGTAGAAATTTATACTGATGATCAATATTATATAAACCGTTTATATGGAATAACGCACTCTTTACATCCTTGAATGTGAACCTTTTATTAGCTACGCCCTGATAGGAAGAATCAAAATTAAGATAGACTGTAGCACCACTATCCAAATACTGCCCAATTCCCATTTGTAAACAACGATAGGAAAAATCTCTGTCCCCACGATGGGGAAAATTTTCAATATCATATAGCCCCACTTTTTTATATACCGATGCAGGAAATAGTACACCGCGACCGCTTTGACCTTCAGTGTAATAAATATCTCTTCCGCTGACAGCACCAACCACTTTTTTGTATGGATGCCAGCGGTATTTTGAATACTTTGCCCCATAACCCTTGTTAATCATTTTTCCGCTTTTTTCTTTATCCATTACGATGCCGCCAATTATAGCTCCTTTATATTTTTGGCTGGATTCCAACAGATATTCTATGGCATTTGTTTCAAGAAATGTATCATCATTCATTGCAAGAATGTAATCAGCACCTTTAGATAACCCATATTCAATTCCTGCATTCATGCATGTCGCCCACCACCAGTTACCATCGCCATGTATAGTATCAACGATCGAACCATATGAATTAATGATATCATTCGTATTATCTGTTGAGTCATCATCGATTATAACAATTTTCTCGAGAGGATATGATTGATTTAATAGTGAATCAATACATTGTTTAAGCATATTTCCACGATTGTAAGTCGGTATAACTGCTATTATGTTGTTATGCATTTAATCATCGTTTATTTGTATTATGATTAATCAATATTTGATTCTGAAAAGGTGTAAGCGTTTTAAACAGATGCAAACTAGAAATCATAGAAACAAAAAAATATAAAATTATAACACTTTCAAATAATTTCCAAAAATTTTCAACTGTACAAATGGCAAAATAACCTGTGAAATATCCAATACCTGTTAAAATCATTATTTTATATTTAATATCACTTTCGTTTTTAAATAATTTTACGCAAAATCGAAAAAATTTATACAAAAAATATAGCAATATTGTCGTGGGTACTATACCTACTCTATTCAAAAAATAAATGATTATACTATGCTCACCAATACCATATTCAAAACCAATTTTTCTTGAAATAGGCATAAAATCATAACCAATTCCTTGTCCCCAGAATGGATGCTGAAGCGCATTCTGAAATGATTCACTCCACATTTGAAAACGCCCTGATGATAAATCGCCCCCATTTCTCATTACTCGATCGGCCATCCAGTCTTGCATTGAACGATTAATAAATGCTTCGATAAATAGTTGCCCACCCAATAAAATAAATAAGAAAAGCAAGAAAGCAGATACTGTGTATATTTTTACTTTAGTTATAATATTATCTTGCAATAATACAATAGTTGTAAAAGTTACCAATATACCAAGGAGCAGCCATTTAGCCATTGGCAACAATAGCACTAATGAAGCAATAATGCTGAATAACAAAAATATAAATTTATATTTTTTAGATAAAATTAGTGTACTTAAAGACATAGAAAAGAGAAACAAAAAAAGCATATAGATTACTTGTGAATTGCTTTTATAAAAAAACAAATGACCAATAAAAAGAAAGGTAGACATGATACAAATATACTTATATGACTGAAAAATATATTTTTTTTTATAAAAATAATATTGAAAAACCGGAATTATTAAAAAATAAGATAAAGTTCTCATATCATTGAAAATATTTGAAACGTTATTAAATAATATTCCTTGTATAAACATTATAAAAAAAACTAAAATTGAAAATAATATATAACTATTACCAAAATAATATGTTGATAAGCGTTTTTTAAAAAATGTTGACTTATTATGCAACATCGATAAAACCCAAATACCTAATATAAAAAAGAATAGAATTTCTGTTATTCTAATCCCAAACCCGGCAATATTTATCACCGGAAACTGTCTATCACTTATCCTTGATACAATATCCGGCCAAACAATTAATGTAAACACCAGAATAGATGGAAAATAAGTAACTAACTTCCTCATCTAATTAAATATTGATATTTTCTTTTTATCAACTTTCCCAAGATTTCAGTTTTACAGCATATTCATCAAATATGTTTTCCACAACTTTAACA
>ENA-OREN01003456-OREN01003456.1-marine-metagenome-genome-assembly--contig:-NODE-3456-length-14721-cov-12.892243_pt1 | contig 14721 bp, 6 predicted proteins | sample MGYA00248624_ERZ508555 | MGnify/ENA primary metagenome ERZ508555 (study PRJEB26222, sample SAMN06267773) | marine metagenome | isolation source: Saanich Inlet, British Columbia, Canada | place...
GTTTTCTTCATAAAGTCATCTTCTGAAACTTGTTCATATTCTGGTTTAACGTTAAGTCCTGTATTATCCATAATTGTGCTTGAATCATTTGGTATTAATTCTGAAGGATTGCCACCTGTTTCTTCATCCATTTGTAATCTTACTTGATCACTGCTTCCAACTACGTCTTTGTCAAAGTCAGTTGTTGGTTCTTCTTGAAGTGGTGTATCATCTAACTGTGCTTGACCTTTCTGTGGTTGATCTAGATCTGGTGTTGGATCTTCACTTGTTCCACTTGTGAAAGGATCTTCTCCGTATATTACATCTTTCTTATCACCTGTTTTTTCTTCCCATTCAAATTCCTCGTCATCTTCTTCCACTGCCTCTCCAATTATTTTTTTATCTTCTTCCTCATCATCATTTGGATCTCCTTCACTTGGAACTATTGGTTGTTCGTCATCGTCATTTGATCCTATAATCTGATCTTTAGTATTGTCTGGAATTGGATCACTTCCACCACTCATGTTGACCATTGGTTCCTGTACTGGTCTTGCGTGTGGATCTTCTATTGCAGTATTTCCTTCCTCTGGTGTTCTTTCAAGTTCTTGTTTGGAATCAATCAGGTCATTGTACGAACCGTCACTGTCTTTGCTAATTCCACCATCTCCTGTTCCACCCTGAGTAAAGTTTCCTATACGTCTGTTATATTCATCCTCGCTGACAGTTTCTAATTCTACATCTTCTGTTTCTACATCTTCTGTTTCTACATCAGTGTTTGTGAATCTACCTGCATTGTTTCCTTCTGGTTGTAATGTTGCAATATCATTTACAGTTGCATTCTTGGATGGATCTGTTGGTGGTAATTCCTGTTCCTGTTCCTCATCAACGCCAAGTCCGTATTCATCTCTTACTGATGGATCAGTAATTTCTGGAACTCCTTCTTGATCAACACCTTGACCAACATATAGATCTGTTGAAGTATTGATTGCATTTGATGCTAATGGTATTCTTTCAAATGCCTTTAACATATCAAGTTTTTCTACAGTTGACAAGGTTGATTCATTTGCAATCTGTTTAATCATTTTATCTACAAATACTTCTCCGTTAGGTTTTCTTTGATCCAATTTTGGTGGAGAAGAATTGTCTGGTTTTGGTGCATCTATTGTAAATTGATCTTTAACACCTGTTTTTGGGTTACTAACCTTTGGTTGATCAATTCCACCCTCATTTGTATCTGGTTCGTCTGGAGGATTTGTTACTGTTGGCATTTCTGGGTTTTGTGGATCAATAGGTGGTTGACCATTAGGTGGCATTCCACCCATTCCACCACCCATTGCTCCTTGTTGTTGCTGTTGTTTAATTTCATTTTGTGTTTCTTCCCAAACATTGTCATCCAATTCTATATTCAATTTTTTGTAAAGTTCACGTTTTTCTTTTGGTGAAACTGCTTCCCTATCTAAACTTCCAATATCCTCCATTGTCAATCTTTTAACTATAGGTGTAAATGTAATCTTGACTTCCATCAAATCAAATTCTTTGAAACCCCATGACTCTGCAAGTGGCTTGATCAATCTATCTCTCATTATTTCTGCAAGTTCACTTTGAAGATCTATCATTCTTTGATCTAAAACATCCAATGGTGTTTGACCTCCACTGTAACTGAATCCTTGTGGATGTGTAATAACACTACTTGCAAAAACTGTTCCTATATCAATATGTGCATCTACATTCTCCCCATACTTACCAAATTTATCACTTCCTTCCACCTTTAATTCTGCACTTTGTACTGGCTTGTCGAAAATCCAAATATATTGGTCAGTATTCTCATCTGCCATTTCAGATTGTATCTGCTCCATTTGTTCTCTAGGCATACCGTTTGCACTTACGACAAGTCTTGGTTTTGCCATTTTTTTCTTTATCTCAATTTCTGAATTTTGAAGCACTGCTTGTGCATCTAACAATGACATTGTATTCCTGTCAGCATTAATTGCATCTCCAGTTATTGGATCTACAGTTCCTGTTATTGGTCTTGGACTTGCCAATGTATTGAACATTGATTTTCCAAATGCCTGTCTGTCTGGATTGTTAATTGAATGATGAATGAAAAATTGTGGATCCAATTCTTTGAATACACCGTCTACAATCTGCACAAGTTTCAATTCATTTCCAAATTGATCCCTGAACATTCTATAAATTGTCTGCATTGGAATCTGTTCAATATTTCCTATTCTTCCGTCAGGAGTATATTGAAGCTCCATTATGGCAGAACCTGTAATTAATAATGAGTAAATATATTGAGAAAACTTTTTTTCTGCATTTGCAACATCCCACCATTTTTCTATGAACACGTTAAAGTATTCATTGTTGGATTTTATTGATATTGCACTTCCCCTGAATTTTTGGTGCATTACATCTACTGCTGTTTTAATTTGATCCCAATGATGATAATACTGATATAATCTTTCAAAGTCTACTTCTGGAAATTCACCGACTAATTGCTTACTTGGGCCAACTATTGTTGCATTTCGCTTACGAACAATACCACCTAAAAGACTGTTAAATGTTTGGAAAATCTTTGGTACTGCCATTATATATCCCTTATAAATGTTATTCGATATATAGTATTTAAATTAGTTGTTTTAATCTCCAACTGTAAATCCCACCCATGTACCTCTAAAAGATGATCCACCATTTGCTACTGACTTTGTAATAATTGGTCTGATCTTCCATCTTCTGTTTGTGTCAAAAATACTAGCAACATTTGTTGCAGTTGTATAAGTTAAAATACCGTTAACTGCATCTTTTTTAGTTGCAGTTACTAAAGCCAGTCTTTTTCCATTTGGCTTTTCAAATTCAAATTGATATGTTGCTCCAACATAATCTGCATGAGTAAAGTCTATTGCAGTTTTAGCACCAGAAGGATCAGCAGGATTTGTTGGTTGTTTGACAGTTATGTCAAAAGCAGTTCCCAAATCCCCTACTTTTACTACAGGCGTAATAGCACTCATACTAAAATGTTGGCTTTTTGATATTTAAACATATTAATTAATTGTCTATTGTACTCCACTTTCATCTGAAACAGTTGGCAATATTCCTGATTCTCCATCAATCTCAACCAATATTACACTTATATCGTCTACAGTTGGCATTATAACTGAATCTCCGTTTATTCCTTGACTTGGAGTAGTTATCAATACAACATCTACAGTAAATTTGACTGCAAAGATTAAACTAGCATCAACCTTGAATGTTACATCATCTATCTTTCTAAGATAAGCATCTACTGTGAATGAACTTGATGGTCTTAATATTGCATCAACTGTAAATGTCTTGTCGATTGGCTTTCTAAGGAATGCATCTACCTTGAATGTCTTGTCAGTTGGCTCCACGATAAATGCATCAACTGTAAATGTTTCAGCTTCTGATTTTCTAAGATAACCATCTACAGTTAATGTCTCATCAAATTCTTTTCGTATATATGCATCAACACTAAATGCTTTTGTTTGTTCTTCTTCAATATACGAATCAATTGTAAAGTTGAATGACTGTATTTCTTTCAAATAAGCATCTACTGATACTGTTGAATATCCAAACTCAGTAAGGAAGGAATCAACAATGAATGTCTTGTCAGTTTGTTTCAATAGATATGAGTCAACCTTGAATGTTGGAGATACAGTTCTTCTTAGGTATGTATCAACTGTAAATTCTTTATCTGTTTGTTTTCTAATGAATGAGTCAACTGTAAATGTCTCATCAGATTGTTTCATAATGAATGCATCAACTGCGATTGTTGGAGTTACGGTTCTTCTAAGGTATGCATCAACTGTTACTGTTTGTAATTTACCAGTATCGCGTAGATAAGCATCTATACTAATTGTATGTTGTTTTGCAGATATTAAGAATGAATCTATTGTGAATACCTTGTCAGTTTGTTTTCTAATGAATGCATCAACCTTTACAGTTGCTTGTAATGGTTTATACAAGAATGAGTCAACTGTAAATGTCTTTGGAGTTGGTTTTGCAAGGAATGCATCTACTGATAACGTTGAATATCCAGTTTCTGTTAGATAAGAGTCAACAGTGAATGTCTTGTCAGTTGTCTTTATGAGGAAGGAATCAACTGTAAATTCATATCTTGTTGGCAATACTGCATCCAATGTGAATGTTTCAGTAAACTCATCTCGTATGAACGAATCCACAAGTGTAGTTGCAGTAAATTCATCTTGTATGAATCCGTCTACTGTTACATTGAATGCTTGTACTGCAAGTAGATAAGAGTCAACTGTGAATGTCTTTGGAGTTGGTTTTCTGACGAATGCATCAACTGTGAATGCAACATCATCAACTTTTCTTATGAATGAGTCAACTGTAAATGCCTTGTCAGATTGTGTTCTTATGAATGCATCAACAGTAAATGCTTCCTCAAACTCTTTTCTAACAAATACATCTATTGTAAATGATTTTGTCTTTTCTTTCTCAACAAATGAATCCACTGTGAAATTGAGTGATTGTGTTGCCTGTACGAATGAATCTGTTGTGAATGCCTTGTCAGTTACCTTTCTAATGAATGCATCGACATCTGTTGTGATTGATTTGTTCAATTCTTGTATGAATGAATCAACTGTAACATTGAATGATTTGGTTTCGCGTAGGAAGGAATCTACTGCAAATGTCTTGTCATTTCTGTCAACTAGAATTGAGTCAATCTTGAATGCCTCGTTTCTGTTTGCCAATACTGCATCCACAACAAATGTTTCTGTGAATTGTTTGGATAATAATGCATCAACCTTTGCAGTTTGTATGTCAAATCCTTTGAGATATGAATCTATTGTAAATGCTTTCTCAGTTAATTTTTGAACGAATGCATCTACTGTAAATATCTTGTCATCAACCTTTCTGACAAATGCATCAATATCTATTGTGATTGATTTCTGTTCTTGTGTGAATGCATCCAATACAAATGTAGTTGATCTGTTCAATTCTTGTACGAATGAATCTAATGTGAATGCTTTCTCAGATTGTGTTCTAACAAATGCATCAACAGTAAATATCTTGTCAGTTGCTTTTGACAGGAACACATCAATCTTGAATGTCTTGTCAGTTGCTTTGGACAAGAATGTGTCTACTGTGAATATCTTTTCTGTTTCTTTTTCTACAAATGAATCTATTGTGAATACCTTGTCATTTGATGTTCTTAGATATACATCAATTGTGAATGTCTTGTCAGTTGCTTTTGACAAGAATGTGTCAATTGTGAATGTCTTATCCTTAGATTCTACAAGATATGAATCAACTGTAAATGTCTTTGGTGTTTGTTTTCTAACGAATGCATCAACCTTGAATGTTTCCTCGAATGTCTCGCGTAGGAATGAGTCAACAAGGAATGATGTTGTTTGTTCTTCCTGTATGAATCCGTCAACTGTGAAGTTGAATGATTGTTCTTCGCGTAGGTATACATCAACTGTAAATGTCTTATCCTTAGATTCAGATAGGAATGAATCTAATGTGAATGTATTGTCCTTAGATTTAGATAGGAATGAATCAACTGTGAATGTTTTTACATTTCTGTCAACTAATATTGAATCTACTTTTACCAATACACCTTTTTCTGTGGAACTAAGAATTGCTTGGATTGTGTGTAGGTGGTTGTTATCAAATCTGTATGGAACAGGTTCAGTAACTAATGTGGCATTAACACTAAATGTCTCTGTTCCTATGAGCAATATTGTTGAATCAACCTTGAATGTTTCATCGAATGAATCGCGTACAAATGCATCAATTGTTGTGGTTGTGCTGAACTCATCTTTTATGTATGAATCTACAGTGACATTGAATGATTGAGTTTCGCGTACAAATGAATCAACAGTAAATGTCTTGTCAGTTTGTTTTGTAAGGAATGAGTCAATCTTGAATGTTGGAGTTGATCTCTTGATTAGTCTTGCATCTACCTTTGATAGTACACCACTAGCAGTTGAGTTTATGATTGGAATTATATCGTGTAGGTGTGTATTGATATATCTGTATGGAACTGGAACTGTAGTGAGTGTTGCATTGATACTGAATGTCTTGTCAGTTGGTTTTACAAGGAATGCATCTACATCTATTGTGTTCTCATATTGTTTTCTCAAATATGAGTCAACAGTAAATGTCTTTGTCTTAGTTGCAAGTAGATATGAATCCACTGTAAATGCTTTCTCAGTTACCTTTCTGATAAATGAATCAACAGTAAATGTCTCAGCAAATTCTTTTCTAACAAATGCATCAACAATTAATGATTTTGTCTTTTCTTGCTCAATGAATGCATCAACTGTAACATTGAATGATTGAGTCTCGCGTAGGAATGAATCAATCTTGAATGTTGTATCCTGTTCTGTTCTTAGGTATGAGTCAACTGTGAATGTCTTTGGAGTTGGTTTTGATAAGAATGAATCTACAACAAATGTTTCAGTTGGAGAGTTTCTTAGATATACATCTACCTTTATCAACACACCACTTGCAGTTGATGCAAGGATTGGAGTGATGTCACGCAAGTGATTGTCACTGTAAATCATTGGTACTGGTTTGGTTGTCAATGTTGCATTGATACTGAATGTCTTGCCATTTCTGTCAACCAATATTGAATCTGCTGTGAATGCTTCAGTTTGTTTGTATATTGCTATTGAATCTACAACAAATGTCTTTGGTGTGATTTTTCTGATCAATGAATCAACTGTAAATGTTTCCTCGAATGTCTCGCGTAAGAAGGCATCAACCGATGTTGTTGTAGTAAACTCATTCTGTATGAATCCGTCAACTGTAAAGTTGAAAGATTGTGTCTCGCGTAAGAAGGCATCTACAACGAATGTCTTTGGAATTGGTTTGACAATGAATGCATCAACTGTAAATGTCTCATCAGATTGTTTGAATAGGTATGCATCAACCTTTGCAGTTTGAACATCAAACTTCTTTATGAATGCATCTACAACGAATGTCTTGTCGGTTTGTTTCAACAAGTATGAGTCAACTGTTATTGTCTTTGGTGTTGGATTCATAAGGAATGAGTCAACTGTGAATGTTGGAGTTGATCTCAAACTCAAGAATGCATCTATCTTAGTTAGTACACCAGAAGCAGTTGATGCAAGTATTGGAGTGATGTCTCTAAGGTGGTTATCACTGTAAATCATTGGCACTGGTTTTGTAGTTAATACCACATCAATGGTAAATGTCTTGTCATTTCTGTCAACCAACAATGAATCAACTGAAACTGTTGATGTGTTTCTGTCAACCAATATTGAGTCAGTCTTGAATGTCTTTGGAGTTGGTTTTCTGACAAATGCATCTATCTTGAATGTAATGTCATATTCTTTTCTTACATATGAGTCAACTGTGAATGTCTCAGCAAACTCCTTTTGCACGAATGAGTCAACAACAAATGATTTGGTTTGCTCTCCCTCAACGAATGCATCAACAGTGAAATTGAAAGATTGTTGTTCGCGTAGGAAGGAATCTATTGTAACAGTTGTATTGAATGTGTCGCGTAGGTAAGCATCAATCTTTGCTGTCTGTATGTCAAATCCTTTGATGAATGCATCAATTGTAAATGCCTTTGGAGTCAATTTTCTGACAAATGCATCTATTGATACTGTTGTATCTTTTCTATTGATTAATATGGAATCTGTCTTTATCTGAACTCCACTTGCAGTTGAATTGACAATTGGAATAATATCGTGCAAGTGAGTATTGATGTAACGATATGGAACTGGAACAGTTGTTAGTGTGGCATTTATTGTAAACTGTTCTGTGAATTGTTTTTCAACGAATGCATCCACAACAAATAGTTTTGTAAACTCATCTTCTACAAATGAATCAATCGTAAAGTTAAATGATTGGCTTTCGCGTAGGAATGCATCAACAGCAAATGTCTTGGTATATCTGTCAACTAGTATTGCATCTACCTTTGATAGTACACCTTTTTCTGTGGAACTAAGAATTGCCTGTATTGTATGCAAGTGGTTGTTGTCAAATCTGTATGGAACTGGTTCTGTAACCAATGTTGCATTGACAGCAAATGTCTCCAATCCAATCAATTGGATTGTTGCATCCGTGACAAATGTTTCAGTGAATTGTTTTTCCACAAATGCATCCAATGTTGTAGTTGTGGTAAATTCGTTCTGTATGAATCCGTCAATCGTAAGGTTGAATGTTTGTTCTTTTAATAAGAATGAGTCAACTGTGAATGTTGTTGGTGTTGATTTGACAATGAATGAGTCAACTGTGAACAGTTTGGTTGATGTTTTTCTTAGATATGAGTCAACAGTGAATGTTTTTGTTAGGGATTTTCTTACAAATGAATCCACAGTAAATGCTTTTTCAAATGAATTTCTTACAAATGAATCAACAGTAAATGCTTTTTCAAACGTATCGCGTAGATAAGCATCTACCTTTGCAGTTTGTATGTCGAATTTCTTTAGATAAGAGTCAACAGTAAATGTCTTGTCAGTTTCCTTTACAAGATATGAATCAACAGATAATGTATTTGTCAATTGTTTTCTGATGAATGAGTCAATCGTAAATGATTCAGTAAATTCTTTTTGTATGAATGAGTCAACCAGTGTTGTTGTGGTAAATTCATCTTGTATGAATACATCAACAGTAAAGTTGAATGTCTGTGTCTCGCGTATGAAGGAATCTACAGTAAATGTCTTGTCAGTTTCCTTTGTGACAAATGAATCAATCGTGAATGTCTTTGTTTTTCTATTGACCAATATTGAGTCAACCTTTACTAATATTCCAGAAGCAGTTGAATTGACGATTGGAATAATGTCATGCAAGTGAGTGTTGATGTATCTGTAAGGTACAGGAATTGTCGTAAGAGTTGCATTGATACTGAATGTCTTTGGAGTTTCTTTTGCAAGGAATGAATCTAATACGAATGTCTTGTCAAATGAATTTCTTAGATACGAATCAACTGTGAAACTGTTGGATTTTGTCTCGCGTAGGAAGGAATCAACTGTGAATGTCTTTGTTTGTTGTTTTCTAACAAATGAATCTACAGTGAATGTTTCTGCAAACTCTTTCTGTACGAATGCATCCAATGTGAATGTCTTTGTAAATTCTTTTTCAATCTGTGAATCAATTGTAAAGTTGAATGTATTGGATGTTCTAATGAATGAATCAACAGTAAATGTCTTTGTTTGTTCTTTTACAAGGAAAGCATCAACCTTTGCTGTCTGAACATCGAATTTCTTGATGAATGCATCGACTGTAAATGCCTCTGTTGATCTCAACATTAATGTTGCATCTACCTTTGATAGAACTCCACTTGCAGTTGATGCAAGGATTGGTGTAATATCGCGTAGGTGGTTGTCACTGTAGATCATTGGAGTAGGTTTGGTTGTAAGAACTGAGTCTATTACGAATGTCTTGGTATATCTGTCTCTTAATTCTGAATCAACTGCAAATGTTTCTGTATATCTGTCAACTAATATTGAGTCTACCTTTGATGTTTTAGTTGTAACTTTTCTTAGATAAGAGTCAACTGTAAATGCTTCTGTAAACGTATCGCGTAGATATGAATCAACCAATGTTGTTGTGGTATCTTCATTCTGTATGAATCCGTCAACTGTAAAGTTGAAAGACTGAGTTTCGCGTAGATACGAGTCAACTGTAAATGTCTTTGGAGTTGATTCCATAACAAATGAATCTATTGCGAATGTCTCAGTAAACTGATTGGATAGATAAGCATCAACCTTTACAGTTTGAACATCGAATTTCTTGATGAATGCATCAACTGTTATTGTCTTTGGAGTTGATTTCAATAGATATGAATCTACAACAAATGTCTTTGGAGTTGATTTGACAATGAATGAGTCAACTGTGAATGTTTCAGTTGGGGAGTTTCTTAGGTATGCATCTATCTTAATTAGTACACCACTTGCAGTTGAAGCCAATATAGGCGTAATATCTCTCAAATGATTGTCGCTGTAAATCATTGGTACTGGCTTTGTAGTAAGAACTGAATCTACTGCAAATGTCTTGTCATTTCTGTCTCTTAACTCAGAATCAATCGTGAATGTTTTATTTATTCTGTCAACTAAAATTGAGTCTGCCTTAAATGTCTCTGGAGTTGATTTTCTTAGATAAGAATCAACTGTGAATGTCTTATCATTAGATTCTACTAGGAATGAATCTAATGTGAATGTCTCAGCAAACTCTTTTCTTAGATATGAATCTGCAATGAATGACTTGGTTTGCTCTCCCTCAACAAATGAATCAATCGTAAAGTTGAATGACTGTTGTTCGCGTAGGAAGGAATCAACTGTGAATGTCTTGCCAGTTTGTTTTCTCAAATATGAGTCAACTGTGAATGCCTTGTCAGTTACCTTTCTGACAAATGCATCTATTGTAAATGTCTTTGTATTTCTGTCAACTAATATTGAGTCAACTTTTACCTGAACACCTGTCTTTGTAGAAGCGAGTATCGCTAAAATTGAGTGTAAGTGGTTGTTGTCAAATCTGTATGGAACTGGATCGGTTACAAGTGTTGCATTAACAGCAAATGTCTTTGGTGTTGTCAATCTAAGTGTAGAATCAACAGTAAGTGTTTCAGTAAATGTATCACGTAGGTATGAATCGATTGTTGTAGTTCTACTAAACTCATCTTTGATATATGAATCCAATGTAAAGTTGAATGACTGTGTTTCGCGTAGATAAGAGTCAATTGCAAATGTTTCTGTTGCTATAAGTTTAAGTGTAGCATCTGATGTCAGTGTTTTTGTATATCTGTCAACTAGTATTGCATCTGCTTTTATCTGAACTCCACTTGCAGTTGAGCTTATGATTGGTATAATGTCATGCAAGTGGGTGTTGATGTAACGATAAGGAACTGGAACTGTTGTAAGTGTTGCATTGATGGTAAATGTTTTATCAGTTTGTTTTCTAATGAATGCATCTATAACAAATGTCTTTGTGATCTGTTTAGATATATATGAATCAACAGTGAATGTTGGAGTTAAAGTTTTTCTAAGATATGAATCTACAGTGAATGTCTTTGTAGTAATTTTTCTTAGATAAGAATCAACTGTAAAGGTTTCATCAAATTCTTTTTCTACAAATGCATCAACACTAAATGCTTTAGATTGTTCTTCTTCAATATATGAATCAATAGTAAAGTTAAATGATTGTACTTCTTTCAAATAAGCATCTAATGTAAATGTTTTATTATATCTGCTAGATAATATTGAATCAACTTTTATCTGAACTCCACTTTCAGTTGAATCAAGAATTGCTTGGATAGTGTGAAGATGATTGTTATCAAATCTGTAATATACTGGAACAGTTGTAAGAATTGTATCGACTGCAAATGTTTCTGCTGGAGGTGGAGTTGATAACAATATCGGAGTAATATCTCTCAAGTGATTGTCACTGTAAATCATTGGAGTAGGCTTGGTTGTAAGGACAGCATCTACTGAAAAGAATTTTCCCTGTCTAAGATCTGCATCAATTTTGAATGTTATTCCGTCAGATCCAACAATATGACTGACATCCCTTTGGTGAGCATTGGATAAGGTAAAACCTAAATAGGGCATCTAGAACATACCTCTTATAGATGAGATTACGATAAATCTATAAGACATAGGATTACACCATTGAATTGGGATTTATCTAACACATTGTATTGCATTTATAAGAAATAATGCTAAAATGTAGTATTAAAATATAATTTTATCTTGTGCCTAGAGTTTCATTTACGTTCTCTACCTGATAACTGTTTCCAGATAGGTTTGTCTCGTCAAATGCCCATTGATTTAGATCTGCTCTTGACTCTATTACTGTTCCACCGTATTTTTCCACAATTTTCATAACCTTTCTTTCCTCTCCACTTGCAAAGGTAAATTGAGCTATTGTGAATTGTGGATTTTTCTCATCGTTTCTCCATGTGCAGTTGAATCCCTCAATTCTTGGGAGATTTCTTGCACCAACCTGCATACCTGAATCTCCACTGAACAGTTCTGAATACATTCGGTTATTTATATCTTGAATTTGTGGCAGTTTTAACACGACTCTCTTACCCTCATACTCTACTGAATCCTTGCTTACAAAGTTTGGAAACTTTACGGACACTTTCTTTATCTTGCTTTCGTTCATTATGTGTTGTATGCCTCGAAATATCGAAGTTTACAAACTAAAGGATTGGAACCTGCACTTCCTGATGTACCTCTGTTACCATACACAACAGGTTGCATACCTGTTGAAGTTTGTAAACCTGAACTATTAGTTACTGCAACTGTGCCATTTAATGATAAATCACAGCTTGAAGATTTGTTTTCTATTTTTGCTGTAACCCAATCTGGAGAATTTGAAACAGTTGTATCAGCAGAATAAGTAGCAATTTCTGATTGTGATGTCTGTAATCTCAAATATGATTGTGCTGATTTTGCACTAAGCCAATGTCCTGTGTTTCCAACTGTATGACCTAGACCTACCTGTAAGAACCAATTTGTCGTACTTGCTTGTTGAACATCTGCATTAACTGTAAAAATACATACACTTCCATCATGAGCATATTGTCTTTTATTATCGAAATTCATTGTGAAATTTGAATTTGTTCCAGTTGATGTAGTGTATAATTTTAATCCACCATCTGCTTCATCATTCATTTCTATGGAAGCACCACCTGTTGTAGTATTCCATCTACTAGGTATTGCTGGTACTCCTGACACTATTGGATTATACCATAACTCTCTGTTTGTTTGTTCAGTAAATGCGTTTGTTTGATCTTGCCATGTTGTAAAGTGTGTGTTAGTACCTCCACCACTTTTAATCTGACAGTGCCATCCACCTGAAGATGCAACTGCTGTATCAGATACTATCATAAGATGATCCCCTGCCTGTACTGTTCCTCTTGATCCTGATGGGAATACAAACGTATAATCTGTAAAAGATGATGGAAGTCCTGCTGATGATATTGCAGTTGATGTTGCTCTAAGTGTTGCCTTGGTTGAACCGTATAATCTTGCTGTCATATTTACTGTATTTGGCGATGCACATCTCATTCTTACTTTGATTGATCTTATCTCTTGACCTACAAGTGCGTGACCTGCGTTAAATCTTGCACCCCACCCACCTGTAGAACTATCAATACCTGAAATATCATTGTAAGTAGTTTGTGTTGTGTTCGTATCTGCACCTGCTGGAGTTGTTAATTTACTACCTGAGAAATATTCCCAGAAATGTTGCTTACGTGCTGTTCCTCTAAGATAGTTGTTTGCTTCGTAAACGCTGTCGTAAACCATTAGATATACTCCCTATACACACTTAAAAAGAATATAATTGTTATGGATGCTACCAAACCAAAGAATCCTATGATTACTTTTTCTTCGGTCATCATGTGTTGTAACACTCCATATATCTTATGTTTAATGTTCTGTTTACTGCACTTGTATTATTTATGCCGACAGATGGTTGTAATGAAACAGCAGGTAAGTTTGTAGTTGACGTAACTGTGGTATTTCCATCTATTTGTAACGATCCTGCTGATGATGTTAATTCAATCTTATGAGTATGCCAATTTGTATCTGATGTAACACAACCTGTTTGTACCCAAGTATCACCAGATGCACCAACTGTGTAGAAATTGAAAACAGCACCTTTCCAACTATCATTTACATAAGACCAAGCTCCTTGTCCGTTACCTTGTGTTGTTCCACTTTGTAATCCTGTATAACTTTCTCCACCTGTTGTAGAACCATGTTTCATTACAGCGATCATTACAGATCCAGTATTGGAAAATTGTTTCTTATCAGCAAAATCAATGTAAGATATACTACTACCAGATGAAGTTGTGGACATTAATAATCCACCGTCTATTGAATCTGCCATAACCTGTGTGCCATTAGTATTACTTTGATCCCATCTGTCAGTATCCAATACACTTCCACTAAAGTTTTCTACAACTCTTTGTGGAAATACATTTGATAATGTAGTTGTTCCATTGTAGATTTTCATATCATATAATCTAGCTCCCCCTGAGGTGTATGATTGATTTTGTTCTGAATCTGTAAATGCCTTGATATATCTTAATGTTGAAATGCCTGTTACTGTTGCTGATGCTACTGATGTTGATGAAGCCTGTGTAACGTATTCATCTGAATATGCTTTTAATGTAAACACATCTCCATCTCTAGTCATTTCCATGTAAAGATCTGTACTATATGGAAGTGTTGGGTTTGCGTAAACATTAGAGTTAACTCTGTCTGGGGAAGATGTAGTTTCAAAGTTTGCTCTTGATACTGCTAATTGCATATTGTTTTCATTTGCCTGACCATTGAAATTCATCTGCATAGTTGCAGATTGTTGTGTTGTACCTGAATCACCTAAGTTGTTTGAAAATCCGAGATATAGCAATACGTTTCCTTGAGAACTTGATTGTGTTCCTGTTCTTACTTTAAATCTTGCAACCCACGCAGTATCAGATAGGTTGTTTCCACTTCCCAAGTAATCTGCATCCTGAACATCAATGTAAATTTGCTGTGCAGTTTGTGAACGTGTAATTGTTGCAAAGTCAATGTAATCTCCTGTTGAATTATAAGTCCAACTTCCTGTGTTTGATACCCACCCCTTATCAGTTGTCAAATCATCATTGACAGTTGGTTGTAATGTGTAAGTTCCTTTGTTTATTTTATCAAAAAGACTCATGTGTTATATGCCTCCAAATATCTTACGTGTAAATTTTTTGCAGTTCCTGAATCTATATGTATATTA
>ENA-OREN01003459-OREN01003459.1-marine-metagenome-genome-assembly--contig:-NODE-3459-length-14714-cov-6.797431_pt1 | contig 14714 bp, 11 predicted proteins | sample MGYA00248624_ERZ508555 | MGnify/ENA primary metagenome ERZ508555 (study PRJEB26222, sample SAMN06267773) | marine metagenome | isolation source: Saanich Inlet, British Columbia, Canada | place...
TTTACATATGGCCGAGTTGAGATGAGGGCTAAACTTCCAAATTGGGAAGGTATGTGGCCAGCATTTTGGATGCTTGGAGCAAATATTGACGAAATTAGTTGGCCTAATTGTGGAGAGCTAGACATATTAGAACATGGAGATTATGTGAAAGAGAGTACTAGTAATGATCCAGGCTTGATTTCTTCAGCTGTTCACTATGGTCCCCAAGACTATTCAAGACAGGTTACATCTGTTCCAAATAAAATCTTTTTTGACACAGGTCAAGAAAGGTTTATTAGAGCTGAAAAAATTATAGATAATCCATTTGAGGAATATCATACTTATGCAATTCAATGGGCGCCTGATAAAATTCAATTTTTTATTGATGAAGAAATGTATTTTGAATTTCCGATGCAATCTCAACATTCACCATTTGACAAACCATTTTTCTTACTATTAAATCTTGCTGTTGGGGGGCATTGGACCGATGGATATGTAGCTCCAGGATTTACCAGTGCAACCTATGAAATAGATTATGTTAGGGTATATCAATAAAATACTTTTACTAACTCCGTTTGTTCTTTTTTCAAATGTTCAAGACTCTATACAAAAGATAGATTTAGAGAACGTAACTGTTAAGTCAACAAAGATAAATTCCACAACACAACAAGCACCTCTTTCAGTTACTTTAAAAAGTTTCAGAGAAGAAAAAAACTTTAATTCACAATCATCATTTTCCGATTTTATTAAAAATACACCAGGAGTATTTACAACTTCAGCAAATAATTTCTCACAAGACCTTAGGATTTCAATAAGAGGTTTTGGCGCAAGGTCTGCTTTTGGTATAAGAGGAATAAAATTAATAGTTGATGGAATTCCTGAAACTACACCGGACGGTCAAAGCCAACTGGACAACTTACCATTAGGATTAGTATCTAATATTGAAATACTAAGAGGTCCTAATGCAAATTTATACGGCAATTCATCAGGTGGAGTTATAAGTATTAATACTTTAACTAAGTCATCTGAAAAGTATTATAGAAACTCTGGAATTTTTGGTGCATATCAGTTTCAGTCTCTTCAAAAAACAAGAATTTTAGATTGGAAAACCTCAAATTTAATTATTCATTATGATAAAAGAAGATCTAATGGTTATAGAGATCAAAGTGGATACAAATCATCTATATTAAATTTAAAATATATTAATGATTTAGACGAAAAAAATAAAATTGTTTGGCAAATAAATTACACAGACAGTCCATATGCTTATGACTCTGGGGGATTAAAACTAAACGAAGTTAATGATGACAGAAGACAAGCAAGAAAGAATAACATTGATTTCGATACATATGAAAAAGTTAAACAAATAAAAACTGGAGTTTCATGGAATTATAAGAAAAGTGAAAACTCATACTTTGATAGTTATTTCTTTTACCAAAACAGAGATTTTCTTTCAAAGTTGCCATTTAATTATGGGGGAATAATTACTCTTGACAGAAATTATTATGGGCTTGGAAGCAAGTACACAAAAAACATCAGTTTTGAAAATCGAAATAGAACTTTGGTTTTAGGAATAGACCATCTTAATCAATCTGATGACAGAAGACGGTTTATGAATGACAGTGGAACACAAGGAAGATTAACTCTAGATCAAACAGAAAAGTTTAAAACTACAGGGGTTTATTTAGTTAATCAGTCATCTTATAAATCAGGCCTGCTTGTTAGATATGGGATTAGGTATGACATCAATAAAATAGGTATTAATTCAGATAAATTAACTCTAGACAAGCTCAATCCATCTTTAGGCCTATCTTATAAGCTTACTTCCAGGGATAACATTTTCTTTTCATTTGGAACAAGCTTTGAAACACCAACATTAAATGAGCTTTCAAACAACCCCAATGGAACCATATGTCCAGGAGGATGCCCTAAATTATCCTCATATAATGAAGAACTAAAGTCTAATAATTCTTCAAATTATGAGATTGGATGGAGAAAGTCATTGTCTAATTTAAATTTCGAGGCTGTTGCATATATCACAAGCTCAGACAATGAAATTTTGCCTTTTGAGCTTGAAGGGTTCCCTGGAAAAAACTTTTATAGAAATGTTGGTTCAACTTTAAGAAGAGGGTTTGAGTTAAGCTCGCAATTTTTTTTCGACATGGGAAGCCTTAATTTATCTTATACTTTAAGTCAAAATAAGTTTAAAGACTTTGTTGTAGAGGGTAATAATTTATCAGACAACTTAATCCCAGGTATACCAAGCCAAATGTTAGATCTTGACATAGTCTTTAATCTGACAAGAGGGAGATCAATAATCATTTCAAATAGGCTAATAGGTGAAAGATATGCTGATAACGAAAATGAAACCCTTGTAAGTTCCTACAATTTGTTAAATCTAAAATATTCAAAAGAAATTTTAAGTAATAGTGAAATTTTTATAGGAGCAAATAATGTTTTCAACCATGAATACTTTGATAACATCCGAATTAATGCATTTGGAAAAAGATATTATGAACCTGCTCCAAAAAGAAATTTCTATTTTGGTATAAACTTTTCGTTTTGATAAGAATATTTGTTATACTATTAAGCCTTTCCTTTTCAGCATTTAGCCAAAACGATTCATCATACATCTTTGTTTTAGGAAACACGCAGGATGCAGGGGCTCCACACATAGGTTGTGAACAAGAGTTTTGTAAAAAAAATTATAACTCTAATCAAGACTATTTTGTAACTTCAATAGCTGTGGTTGATCCTAAATCAAGACAATTCACTCTTTTCGAAGCTTCACCTGATATTACTTCTCAGTTAAATTATATTTCTAATTTATTATTTAAAAGATTTATTTTACCAAATAACATATACATAACACATGCTCATATTGGACATTATACAGGATTGATGTATTTAGGAAGAGAGTCTCTTGGCGCGAGCGGAGTTAACGTAAGAGTTTTGCCTAAAATGAGTGATTTTCTTAAAAATAATGGACCCTGGAATCAGCTAATCAAGCTTAACAATATTGATCTAGAAGAGATTGAGTTTGATAAAATCTCTTCAATTTTTAATAATATTGAAATTATACCCGTTCAGGTTCCGCATAGAGATGAATATTCAGAAACTGCAGGATACATCATAAAGGGGAAGAATAAAACAGCCCTTTTTATTCCTGATATTGACAAGTGGGAGAGATGGAACAAAGACATAAACGAGATGGTCAAAAAATATGACTACCTTTTATTAGACGCGACTTTCTATGATGAGAAAGAAATAAACAGGGATATAAATGAAATTCCTCACCCATTAGTTAAAGAATCATTGGATCTTTTTAAAAACATGTCTTTAAACGATAAAAGCAAAATATATTTCATTCATATGAATCACACCAATATGATGCTCGATCCTGAAAGCGATCTTTCAAAATCAGTTTTAAGTAAAGGCTTTAATATTGCAAGGGTTGGACAGAAGCTTTATTTATAGATCTCCTGACTGTAGTTTTGAAGCTACTTCTTGAACCTTATCAAGAACTCTTAATAGATTACCACCCCATACTTTTGCAATTTCCTCTTCATTATACCCCCTCTTTCTAAGCTCTTTGGTAACATTCATGGTTTCTGAAGCATCTTTCCATCCAACTATTCCTCCACCACCATCGAAATCTGAGCTTATTCCAACGTGATCAATCCCAATTTTTTCAACCATGTAATCTATATGATCAACAAAATCTGAAATATTTGGTGGAGGATCTTTTCTGTCGGTTAAATAACTTCCAAGCGCAACGGTTTGAACAACACCTCCATTTTCCTTTACCCAATTTAATTGCTCGTCATCAAGATTTCTGGGATGATCTCTTAAAGCGCGTGCAGAGGAGTGGGATGCTATAACTGGAGCAGCACTAAATTCAATCATTTGCTTAATTGCCTCTTTTGAAGGATGCGAAATGTCAATCATAACTCCATAGTAGTTTAAAAGATCAACTATTTCTTTTCCAAGATCACTTAGCCCATTATGTAAATAAACACCATCATATTCTCCTGTATTTGAATCAGAGAACTGACTATGGCCGTTGTGCGCAAGGGAGACATATCTTGCTCCTCTTTCCCAAAATTTTCTAACATTTGACGTGTCAAGCCCCATTGGATAGGCGTTTTCTACACCTATCATGGCTACTCTCTTTCCTTTTGCATGTATTCTTCTTACATCATCAGAGGTTAGAGCAAGTTCTATTTGATCAGGCGCATATTCATTAACCAATCTATCAATAGCATCAAATTTGGACATTGCATTTTCCATAGCATCATCATACCCTTCTTCGTCAAGACTTCCTTGTCCTGTATAAACAATAAACCATCCAACATCTAAACCACCTTCTTCCATCTTTGGGAGGTTCACCTGCGTATCAGTGTTCATTGTGTAGTTTAAACTGTCTGTAAAGTTGATAACATTTATATCATCATGTGTATCTATTGTTATAATTGGGCTAGATGGATTGCTGCAACTTGTTAATAAAATTAATGTAATGGAGGGTAAAAGTGTAATTTTTTTCATTTATTAGTTTTTTTATTTGCTTGATTATCAATGTTTTATATACTGGTTTTATTATTTGGCACAGTATTTGCTTATGTGTGTGTGTACATTTAATATGTAACAATGAACGTTCATAATAAAATACAAACATTAAATATAAATTAAATTTTAAAACATGAAAAAAGGATTATTAACTGTTTTGCTTGCCTCACTAGTTTTAGTGGGTTGTCAAAACTACGATGATCAATTTGATGACTTAAATGCACAAATTAGTGCTTTAAAATCTCAAGTTGACGGTTTATCTTCTTTATCAGGTCAAGTGTCTTCACTATCTGGATCAATTTCTGGTCTTCAAGCTGGTGTTAACGCTGCTCAAGCTGCTGCTACTGCTGCAGGTGCTTCTGCTGATGCTGCTACTGCTGCTGCAAACGGAATTTCTGCTACTGATTTATCAGGATTAGAAGCAAGTCTTGCAACTTTAGCTGCTGAAGTAGACGCTGTTCAAGCTTCTCTTGCTACGACTTCAACTGCTGCTGCAGTTGCAACTTTGCAAGCTGAGATTGACGCTATTGAGGCTGATGTTGATGAATTACTTGCTGGTAGTAATATCTATAATGCAAATTTAACTATTAGTAGCGCATCTACTTTAGATGCTGCTGTTGCTTTAGGTAACAACATAAACATTGTAAATGGTTCAGTAACTATTACTCAATCATCTACAATGGATGCAACGGCTTTACAGTCTGTAATTGATAAAATATTTACAGTAACTGGAAACATGGTATATAGAGCTGGTGGAACAACAGTTACACCTCAAACATTCAATAATTTAGCTTCAACTGGTGACTTAACTCTTAGAGTTAATGGACCAATTTCAGCTACTTCTCTTGTTACAGCTGGGACTATTACGTTAGAAACTACTTTTACTTCTAAAGTAACAGGTGTTGATTTTAGTCTGTTATCTTCGGTTACAGATATTACAACAGGTTCAACTGCTGATAGTGTTAACTTCAGCCAAGCTACTAATGTAGACTTAGGATCTCTTGTTGTTTATACAGATGCATTGAGTATTACTACTAAAAAAGATGCAACTCTTGATATAGCTGCTTTAGATGACTTAAACGCTGCAGGAACTGCTGTTGATATGTCACTTACTGTAAATGGACCAAAAGATGTAACTATCACAGGATGGGATGACTCTTATACTGGTACAATTACAGCTTCAAATATTGAAAACTTAACTGTAACAGGTTATGAAGGTACTATCGCTGTTGGTGATGGTGTTGAAAACTTTACAGCTACAGGTGCTATATTAGTAACAATTACAGGTGCTAATGACTTAGAGACTTTTGATCTTACAAATAAGTTATTTGATGACCCTAATATTGGGACTACTGCTAAAGCATCGGTTGCTTATGGTGCTTATGGTGAAGAAACATCTTTAGTTTTTTCTTCAGCTAGTCTAACAACAGTTAAACTAACTGGATATTACCAAGCTGTTACTTCTGATACAAACGCAAATTTAGTATCAGTTGATATTGATGCTTCGATGAATGACCTAAACTTAACTAACAATGATAATTTAGTTACACTTGATGTTACAGGTTCTCAAATTAACGATGTGACTCTAGTCAACAATGACGCTATAGTGAGCGCTGTTTTTGATCACTCAACGGAACTAAACTATATTGGTGCAACTGCAGATGATAAAGATGTTACTGCTACAATTACAGGAAACACTGCTATGACTTCATTAACTTGGAATGCAGAGAACGTTTCTACTTTAACTGTAACAGGAAACACTGTTTTAGCTACTATTGACTTTACAGGTCTTGATGATATCTCAACTTCGGCTACAGTAAATGGAACTGCAAACGTTTATTCGAATGCACTTACTGCTGATCTTGCTGCTGATATTTCTGATGGTGTAAGTACTCAATACGCAATTGATGGTTCTTCTGTTACTACAGGTGCTAACAATGATGCTTTAGATTTAGGAACATATACTGAATCTGCTGGTATGTCTACATTATCAGATTACCTTGCATCACTTATAGCTGATCCTGAAGCTGCTGGTGTTGTTGCTTTTGATACAGTAACATCTCATACAATTGCTACAGGTGCAACACAAGGTGCTGAATCTGCTGGTACACAAAACTCTGGTAATGCTAATACTTTTGATTCTGATGATACAAATGCAAACTGGGTAGGTCTAGTATGGACAAATGCAGTTTCTACTTATGTAGCTTCAAGTTCGGTAAACCCGACTCAGCAATCTACACAAGCAGAAGAAAGAGCATTTATTCTTGATGTTAGTGCATTAACGGCTGGTACTTCTACTATTTCTATGAAAATTGGTGGTACAGAGGTATTTGAAAACAATGGTACATTTGGAAACGTTACAATTGCTAACACTGGTATAACTGCAATTATTAATCAGTTAAAAACTACTGCTGCTGTATCTAAAGCTGCTGATTTAGGAGCTACATTAGATGTTTACGTTGGTGCTAACTCTGCTATTCCTGCAGTTACTTTAAAGACTGGTTCAACTAGTGCTGCAAACCATGAAGGGTACACAGATGCTGCAATAGCTACATTAGAAGCTACACATGGTATACTTGCTATGGCTGCTAGAGTTACTACATATGACCAGTTTACTTATACAGTAGGTGGTAATTCAGTAGTAGCTTCTATTACTTTAGCTTCTGGTATAACTTCTGCTACAGGCTCTAATGCTACTGCTGCTGTTGCAACTGCAATTGCCAAAGCGTGGAATGCTAAATATGGTATTGCTGCTGGTTCAGTTTCAGGATCAAACTCATTCTGGGGGACTACACTAACTAGTGCTGCTAGTACTACAGGTATTGTAGATCAATTAAAATTGAAGAGTTCGAACTCTGGTTCAAGAGCTTACGGTCAAACTGTAGCGTTTAGTCACTCAACTAAAGCGACTACTGCACAGATTTCACTTACTGTAGCTGGATCTGGTAATGCAACTTATACTTTCATTGACTGGATTATTGGTTCAGACGATAAGCAGTTAGCTTCAAGTGATAACAAAGCAACAGATGTTGATATAATTATTAGCTTAGAAGAAACTCTTGCTAGTGGAACTGTAATTAATTCTACTAATGGTGCAACTGTTACAACTGCTCAAGGACCGCTTACTACATTAACAGAGTTAACTACTAGTAAAACAAAAACTGGTGCTCTAAGTGGTGTATTAGCGACTGATATATTTGAAAATGATGCAGGTATTTATGGATCAATTTCAAGTGGTGGTGCAGGTGATGTAAGATCAGCTGAAGCTGCAAGCGATGGATTAGCTGTCGTAACTGCTGCAACTGGTACTGCAAGACAAATGCTATCGAGAGTTCACTGGCTAGGTTAATAAGTCATAAACTCTAATTAACAATATTTTGTTATAATTAAACCCTCCTTATTGGAGGGTTTTTTTATTTTTGTTGAGTCAACATTTTTTTCTTAATGAGAAATAACTACTTGTTTCTAGCCTTATATGCCTGTATAGGACTTGTCCCTTATCTAGGAGCAGCTGATAAAGTTGTCCCTCAAATACTATATCTGAATATATTAAACGCCTCTGCTTTTATTTATATAGGGTTGGTCCAAAAAAAAAATATATTTAAAGAATTTTCAACTATACTCAACAATTGGACTTTTATACTGTACTTCCTTTTCTTTATTTGGTCATCAATTACTGTTATAAATTCACTTAATATTTCTGAATCTATTTATACTTTAGGTGAAATATTTAGTCTTCTAGTCGCTTTCTTATTTCTTATTTATTTTCTCTCAAAAATAAATAACCTTAAAAAAGTTTTTTTCTATATTATTATAGGCCTTTTAACAATAGAGATTGTGTCAGTTATTGTACCCTATTTAGCTGAATTATCTCAAAACAGGCAAAGAGATAGTCTTTTCAGAGGTTACACAGGTAACATCAATATTTTGGCATATATACTATTAATTAAATTTCCTTTTTTAGTTTATTTTCAGATTACCAAACAAGGCTATTATAAATTAAATTTTTTATTAACCGTTCTTATCGTATTTATAATATTTTCAATTTTTGCTACAAGATCTGCAATGCTTTCCCTGTTTTTTATAACCATATTGATTTTTTGTTTTATAATGTTTATCAGATCATTTCATCTAAAACAAACTTTTACAACCCTATTAAAACCCTTATTTCTTCCCTTGCTTATAGGTCTAATTTTTAATAACATTGAATCAAGCTTCTCTACTTCACAATCTTTTCAGTCTAGACTTTCCACCTTAACTGAAATACAAGAGGATACATCTTTATCTCAAAGAGCAAGATATTATCAAGCAGCATTTGAATCTTTCCTAGAGAAACCAATTATGGGGAAAGGAATTGGAACATGGGAGTTTGAGTCAATACCATATGAGAGACTTGAAATGGAAAATTATGTAGTTCCTTACCACGCCCATAATGATTACCTTGAAGTGCTTGCTGAAACAGGTATTGTTGGTATGATATTATATTTTGGTATGATATTTTTTATATGCTATCATTTGTTAAGAAAAATACTAGATAGGGAGGCCGATCAAGACACTAAATTGTTTTCAATCTTTTTGATTACAGCCTTAAGTGTATATCTGATTGACTCTTTGTTCAATTTTCCTTTCGACAGAGTTATTCAACAAATACACTTATTTTTTTTATTAGCTATATCCATTCACTTTCTTAAACTTAAACCACTAAAGAGTAATTTAATAACACAAATTATTCCATTAATATTAATACTTATACCTGCTTCAATATATTCCTCTTCAAGGTTAATGAGGGCCTCTCAAAACCAAGCTATATTTTTGAAAGCATTCAATTTAGGTGATTACTCTACTCCTTCTCTAGAAGTTATTGATCAGTTTGAAATGAATTATCCTAGTTTGTCAGCGACATCTCTTCCTATGAGTTCTATAAAGGGAATGTATTACCTTACACAACAAAAATATAGAGAAGCAATTCCAATGTTCAGAAAAGGAATAAAGGACAATCCTTACCTCCATATTTCAGAATCATTTCTAGGGTATAGTCTTGATATGATAGGTGAAAAAGACAGTGCATTGTATTATACAAAAAAGGCATTTGATTATATGCCAAAAAACGAGATTCATTATGCTAATTATATAAATTCTCTATATCAGCTTAGGGATAGTATAACTATCAAAAAAGTTTTTTCTTCTCTGCATCCAGATAAGACTAGTTATCACGATGAAATTTATTTATTAACAATGGCAAGCCTCGTAGACCCTGGCAGCACAGATTTTACATTATCAGGTTTAGACATAAATGTTCAATCTGGTAATGATAGATTAAAAAAAGGATATTACTCTCTTCAGGTTGGAGAGGCTGACATGTTTAAAGCTGATGAATTATATCAAATAGGTATTTTTTATTTTGAAAAAGAAAATTTTAAAGCAGCTGCTGATTATTTTTTACAAGCTGATGAGATAAATCCATTTGAGCTTGTATATAAAGAGAATGCTGCTAACTCTCTGCTGAGATTACAAGATGATACTGCTGCCCTAAATATTTTAGATGACCTTATTGATAACTATAAATCTGAAAGTCCTAAGGCACATTATTTAAGAGGCCTAATATTATATGAACAAGGAGAGAAAGAGAAGGCTTGTAATGACTTGGCATACGCTTATAGTAAAGGGCTTATGCAGGGTACTAGGCTTTATGATTTAATGTGTTTACAAAACTAATTAAGTCTTCATATTAACATCAAATTAATCTACTTAGAACTTGTATTAAAAAAAGAAAGAATACACTTATTGTTAGAATTATTAGCACAACGAGATCATGTCTTTTAACTATTTCTAAAATTTTATGATGAATATGATTTTTATCTGGATAAAATGGTGACCTACCCCTTCTAAGCCTAAAAAAGACAACTCTAGTTATATCAAAGACAGGAAAGAAGAGAATTGAAAAAACAAAGAGTATTTTATGAAGATCGAACTCTGGCTTAATGATATAATCATTTGATAGGATTGTTATAACATATACACTAATAATTCCTCCTAAAAATAGAGATCCAGAATCTCCTAGAAATACTTTATTTTTTTTTCTAAAATTAAAATAATAGAGAGGAATTAAAGCTGACAAGATTATTTGAGACAAATTAATATAAGGAGTTATTGAAATTGAAAAAAACTCAAATGATAATATAAAAAGAGCTGTTATGCTTATAGCAAGCCCATCAATTCCATCTATAAAGTTAATGGCGTTTATAATAGCTAAGATTATAAAAATTGTCAATAGCTGGGCAATAACTCTGTTAATTTCAAAGAATCCAGCAAAACCATGGAGATTATCAATTATAAGACCATTGTCAATGATAATTTTAGCAGCAATGATTTGAAATATAAACTTTAATTTAAAATCAATCCCATTTATATCATCATACAATCCTACAACCATTAATAGAGATAAAGGGATTATTAATGAATAATTAAAAATTGTATAACCGTTAATATAAAAATAACACGAAATAATAAATAGTGTTAAAAAAATAGATATTCCTCCAGATCTTGTTGAAATTGATGAATGTGATGATCGATCATTAATTTTATCAACTATATTTTTAGACAAAAATACTTTTTGTGAAGCAATTAATAATGTTAAAGAAACAGCAAATGAAAATAAGATGTAGATTGTGTCCATTTATCAAAATTAATTAAAAGACCATTAAATAATTCTTTAAATTATAAAATTCTTGTTTATTTAATATATATTAGGTACTTTTGGTACTTAATTATAAGTATGTTAGGTGAAATTATTACATCAAAGACTAGACTAAGACTTCTAACTAGATTTTTTATTTCACAAGCTAATACAGGCTATTTAAATGGGCTCGCCAATGAATTAGGAGAGTCAACTAACGCTATAAGAAAAGAACTAAATCACTTACATACAGCAGGTTATTTAAACAAGAGTAAATCTGACAATAAAATAGAATACAATGTGAACATCTCACATCCACTATATGATACTTTGAGAAATGTTGTTATGAAGCATTTAGGATTGGAAGACATAGTAGAGACTGTTTTAGACAGAATGGGTAATGTGCAAGATATTATTTTAATAGGAGATTATGCCAAAGGCATTGACTCAGGAACTATTGAGATCTTTTTAGTTGGAAAATCTTTGAACACACATTACATATCTCAGTTAGAAGAAAAAATAGAAAAATTAATAAATAGAAAAGTTAGTTTTTACTTAACAACTAATTTTAACTCAAAACAAGATAATATAATCTTGTTTTCAAAAGATTCAAAATGAAATATATTGATTCAGAACAAAGGCCTTGGGGTAAGTTCTATGTTATACATGATGAGCCCAATTACAAACTTAAGAGGATAGAGGTTGAGCCGGGATTTAGACTAAGTTACCAGTACCATAAGTATAGATCTGAAGCCTGGACAGTTGTTTATGGCAGTGGACTTGTAACGATAGACTCTAAAGATCAAAAAATAAAAACGGGAGACACAATAATTATCCCTTTGGGAGTTAAGCATAGAATAAAGAATATTTCAAAAAACAAGTTAGTTTTTATAGAAGTTCAAACAGGGTCTTATTTTGGAGAAGATGATATAATTCGAATTGATGATGACTACAATAGAAATTAAATGAAAAAAAAAGGAATTATAGTCTCAGGGTATTTTAACCCATTACACAAAGGTCATATTGAATATTTTTATAAGGCAAAGTCACGTGGAAATGAATTGTTTGTAATTGTAAATAATGATTTTCAAAGATCTCTTAAGGGATCTAATCAGTTTATGCTTGAAGATGAAAGATTATTAATTATTAAGGAATTAAGTGTTTGTAATAAAGCTTTTATCTCAATAGATAATGATAAAACTGTTTCTAAAACATTAGAAAAGATATTTAATGATTACCAAAGAAACTATAATCTTTACTTTGCAAATGGGGGAGATCAAAACAATGAAGGCATACCTGAAAAATTTATATGTGATAAACTAGGCATTAAACTAATTGATGGATTAGGAAATAAAATCCAATCATCATCGTGGCTTTTAAATTCAGATCATGAAAATAACTAAAATTTGTTGTATAGGTGCAGGTTATGTAGGAGGACCAACAATGGCTGTTATAGCAGCTAAGTGCCCAGAAATAAAAGTTACTGTTGTAGATAAGAGTGAAGAAAAGATTAGAATGTGGAATTCTAAAAATTTAAATGAAATTCCAGTTTTTGAACCAGGTTTAAAAGAAATATTAAGTGAGGTAAGAAATAAGAATCTTTTCTTTTCATCTGACATCGAATCATCAGTTGATGAATCGGAAATGATATTTATAGCTGTAAATACTCCAACTAAAACTTCAGGAAAAGGAAAAGGTATGGCAGCAGATCTATCAAATGTAATTTCTACTGCAAGAGAAATAGCAGAATTTTCAAAAAGTGATAAAATTATTGTTGAAAAATCAACACTTCCTGTAAGAACAGCTGAAAAGCTTAAAGAAATTTTATCGTTGACAAATAAGAGAGTTAAGTTTGAAATATTATCTAATCCTGAATTTCTTGCGGAAGGAACAGCTATACAAGACTTATATAAATCAGATAGGGTATTAATTGGCGGAGATCAAACAAAAACTGGTCAAATTGCAGTAGAATCTCTAGTTAATATATATAAAAAATGGGTCCCTGAAAATAAAATATTAAGGACAAACGTCTGGTCATCTGAGTTATCTAAACTTGTTTCAAACGCAATGTTAGCTCAAAGAATATCTTCAATTAATAGTCTATCAGCATTGTGTGAAAAAACAGGAGCGGATATTAATGAAATTTCTAAAGCAGTCGGAATGGATTCAAGAATTGGAAAGGATTTTTTAAAACCTTCTGTTGGATTTGGTGGAAGTTGTTTTCAAAAAGATATTTTAAACTTAGTATATATTGCTAGAAGTTATGGTTTAGATGAAGTAGCAGATTACTGGCATCAAGTAATTAGGATCAATGATTATCAAAAACAACGATTTGCAACAAGTATTATTAAACTTATTGGTGACAAAAAAAACAATCCAAAGGTTTCTGTTTTAGGCTGGGCATTTAAACAAAACACCAATGATTCAAGAGAATCAGCTTCAATATATGTAACAGATATTTTACTCAAGAGTAAAATATCTGTTAATGTATATGACCCTTTGGTTCCTAGTGATAAAATTATTTTAGATCTAACTCAACTTTGGTTATTTCAAAAAATACCAAAAGATAAAGTAGATAGTTTATTGAAGATGATTAAAGTAAAGGATAATTATGTTGATGCAATTAAAGATTCTTCTTTTAATGAAATGCATAGGATGGAAAAAGATAATTTATTTTCGGTTCCTAGATTGGCTCCAGGGGATTGTAAGAATCCAGAATCATATAAAATAAGGCGAGGAGTGGTTGGGGGCCATAAAGAATATCTTTCTAAAAAAGAAATTAATCAATTAAATTTAAAGATGGAAAAATTGAATTGTGCTTTTTATTCGTGATTGGTTTTAGGGGTTTGAAAAAAATTAAGTTAGGGATTTTTGCAGTAGTTAATTTTTAGTTGATTTAACTAACAGAAGTTTTAAAAATTCTAATTTATAGTAAATGGTATGAAATTTAAAACAGAATTAAAGAATAATGTTAGGCCAATAGTGGATGAAGGAATTTTTGGAAAGATGAATCATCTTTTAACTAGAAATATTATTTATGCTCAAAGGGGGTTAGAAGAGATATTGAATAGGGATTTTTTTGTTATTGCAGGAGTTTTATTGTATACGATTTGCCCACAAGTGACGATCGATGCGCCCTATCGTCTCAATGTCGATACCCACCGAAGTGACTACTGAGTTCTGAGCGACGACCACTGCACAAGACCGCTCATTATGAGAGATGGATCCGACGATACCAGTGGGCCAAAGGGGTTCTCGCTTGGGTCCCGATGCAATGGTCTGGGCATTGACGCCAATACGATCCAGTAATTCCCTTGCGAGGACTCTGCCGGCGATATATTCCCGTTGCCGAGAGGTGACCGCATTGATCACGGGGTCTAAATCGCTCTGATAGCGCGGTTCCTGGCAATCTTCGATTGCCCGAAGTGCTAATTGGAAGTCACTCTGGGGAAGGTTGATGGCATCAAAAATCATGACAGTGCATTGATTAAAA
>ENA-OREN01003460-OREN01003460.1-marine-metagenome-genome-assembly--contig:-NODE-3460-length-14712-cov-6.133516_pt1 | contig 14712 bp, 14 predicted proteins | sample MGYA00248624_ERZ508555 | MGnify/ENA primary metagenome ERZ508555 (study PRJEB26222, sample SAMN06267773) | marine metagenome | isolation source: Saanich Inlet, British Columbia, Canada | place...
TTTGTTTTACACCCAAGGGTATAAATTACAGTAAGTAAAATAAATTTACTAACTGTAATTAAATTGCTGAGCTGTAGCTGGTTCGTTTTTTACTCATAATTTTTTACTCCGAATTGTTGGGTTTAGTTTAACTCGTTCGAAATAAGAAATTTTAGATTGTTGTCTTAATTTGTTGGGGTGTTATATTGATAGCATTGTCTATTTAGATGGATGGCGCGGGTATGCGGGTTAACGGTTTGGTAGATTTTGGTCGTAAGAAGAATTTTTGGAGTGTATCATAGTAAAAATGAATTTACCAGAGGTAATTCATATATCGATGGAATTGAATCATTCGGGGATGCGCTAAAACAAGGCTGGTAAAGTTTAATGGAGTGGATAAAAAGATGTTTAATTTACACCTAAAAGAATGTGAGTTTAGATTTGATAATCGTAAGCAAAATCTTTACAGGGTTTTGCTTGGAATTTTTAGAAAAGAGCCTCTAAAGTTATCTCGAACCTGATAAATTTTAAAGATCCAACAGAGGCTTTGGGGCGGTAGTAAATCTTCATCAATTTTACACCGCTATCAAGTATAATTTAAATTTTTTTATATAAATCAAGGTAAAATTTATTTTATTGTGAAAAATAATACTGAAGCCTACAGTCCATTTAAAGTTGTTCATCATATGCATATGATTGATCAGTTAAGAGAAGGCGAGCAGCCTATTCCCTCGCAAGTCCAGTTAATTATATCCGATGTTTGTAATCATGATTGCTCATTCTGTGCATATAGGATGTCAGGGTACACTTCTAATGAGAATTTTGGAATAGTTGATAGTATAAGTGAACAAGTTGAAAATAATCCAAATAGAAAAATACCGTATGAAAAATGTGTTGAGATTTTAGAAAATTGTAAAGAAATGGGTGTTAAAGCTATACAGTTTACAGGAGGGGGCGAGCCAACTACACATCCAGATCATCCAAAAATATTTCAAAAAGTTATAGATCTTGGTATGGATCTTGCCCTAATTACTAATGGTGCAATTTTAAAGCCTGATGTTATAGATACATTAGTTCATGCAAAGTGGGTAAGGGTGTCAGTTGATGCGGGAACCCCAGAAATGTATTCCCATATACGCAGTATTAAAAAGGAAAGATTTAATGACACCCTCAAAAATATATCACGATTAGTTAATGCTAAGGCAAAAAGCGCAGATACAGATCTATTGGTAGGTGTGGGATATGTTGTTGATCAGAATAATTTTGGTGAAATTTATAAACTTGCTAAAATTGTCTCAGAAATGGGTGTTGACAATATGAGGATAGGTGCAATATTTACGCCAGAAGGATTTGAATACCATAGAGCCCATCACTCTACTGTTGTGGAGCAAATCCAAAGAATAAAAGAAGATTTTCAGTCAGATACTTTTACTATATTCGATGCTTTTAACGATAGGATAGACGATTTAATTCATAAGTCTCCTGATTATGATAATTGTGGTTATATGCATTTTGATACATATATTGGCGGAGATCTGAAAGTTTATTCTTGTTGTAATAATGCATATAGTGCACATGGTGAGATGGGTTCTATTAATAATCAATCATTTAAAGAGTTTTGGAATTCAGATGAAAAGAAGCTTGCTTATAATTCACTCAAAGCATCAGATTGTGAAAGATGTATGTTTAATGCCAAGAATAAATTTATAAATTATTTACTCACAGAAGATCCGGTACACGTTAATTTTGTGTGATATTCCCATTTATCAACTTCCATAAAAGTTTGATTATTACAAAATATATAAAGACGAGGTGTTTGTAAGTGTCGGTTAATTTTTTAATAAAGGTTTTAAATATAATTTTTAGATTATTTGGTTCTAAGAAAGCAGTCGTTATCGCATCTACTGTTGCTGAAAAGATGATTCCAATAGTTGATATCAATACAGAGTATGGAGAAATTAATTTTTATAGTTTGGGTGGGATTCCTGCTTGGAGGGCACACACGCTACTAACGAAGGAGCCTGAAACTATAGATTGGATTAATAAAATGAATAACAATGATGTCTTTTGGGATATTGGAGCAAATGTCGGTGTCTATTCATTATATGCTGCAAAGAAAGGTCTTCTTGTAAATTCTTTTGAGCCATCTTCAGCAAATTATTTTTTATTGAATAAAAATATAGAGATTAATCATTTATCAAAGAGTATTTCGGCTTTTTGCTTTGCTTTTAATGATAAGGTATTATTGAATTCTTTCAATATGTCAAACACAGAGTTTGGGTCGGCGCACTCTACTTTTTCAGAAAATATAGACCAATATGGCAATAACTTCACACCTATTTTTAAACAAGGAATGATTGGTTTTGATATAGACGGTTTTATTAATCAATTCTCACCTAAATTTCCCAATCATATTAAAATTGATGTTGATGGTATTGAAGATAAAATAATAAATGGCGCTAAAAAAACTCTAAATGATAAAAGGTTGAAATCTTTACTTGTTGAGTTGGACTTGACAAGGCCAGAATACTGCAAAGAAATGATAGAAAGTATAGAGAAGTGTGGCCTTATTGGAGGTGTTTGTAAAGGGTATGAAGGGGAGATGTCAAATGCAATTTTTTACCGAAGTTAAGAGGTGTAATTATATGTTTTATTATAGAAATTTAAAATAATATGTTTTTCTTTCCCATCCTGAAGGCCCCTGATGCAGGTGGCTTTACAACACTTTGTAATTTTTCTCCAAATAATTGGGAAGTTAATTGCGTTAATTCACAGATTGTTTCATTGACATATGCTAGCGATGGTATGTGGCATAGTCATCAATTAGGAACTTTAAAGAATAATGAGTATAAAACTTTTGACTCTATAGAAATTGAACGACTATTGCCTAAAGGGGAGGTGCCTTTATTGTCTCTGAGTCGTATACCTTTACCTGATGTATCTGAAGAGATCCCTATTCCAGAAACTTTAGAAACAACAGCCCCTACTTGGAGGTCTACATTAGGACTTTATACTGAATATACTTCAACAAGTTATCAAGGGGAAATTCCAGTTTTCCCTTCTGGCATCTCTTTTTTGAGCTTCCCGCCTTTTTTTCAAGCTCGAGAAGAGGGAGTAGAAAATTATGCATTACTATGTAATATTGAGAAAGATCCTATACACAGAGAGGTTGAGATAGAGATTTATAATGCTAAAAATAAGGCTTTATTAGGCACAAGAACAGCTGTCAGCAATCAGGTCAATGTTATTTCTCTGGATGATCTTGGTCTTAATGAGAAAATTTTGCCAGTTATGTCATGTAAAAATATGGCGTTTGTTCCATTATATTTCTCAAGAACTAAAGATGGAAATTTTTTAAGTCTTGAGCATACTCACCCCCCAGCTTCTTTAGTCACCCATGGCGATCGATTTGGCGCCCAAAAGCACCTTAAACAGCTTTGGTTTTCACAATTATTAAAATAATAATGAATATTATTAAAAGGATTACAAGGGCAAGGTGGACGTACAAGCAAAGTTTAACCAAAAAACCAAAAGAACTCAATTCTAGAATTAGTGATCTGTTTATTTGGAGGGATTCACAGGAGTGGGTAACTTTTTTTGAACTGACTGACATATCTGCATTATTTATGCAGGAAAAGCAAGATATACATTATGCGGATATTGTTTTATTTAGCAGTGTAGGGGAGAAGATATTAACAAAAAAAGTTAAGTTAAGTCAAAATCAAAGGATGGTTATTAATCTATCTGAGATTCTTTTGCAGGCTGATAATTCAGGAGAATTTGGAACTTTTGCTGTTTTTCATTCGTATATTCCAGAAGTGGTCTCAAATTTAAATTCATTTATTGCTGAACGTGGTTATTTGAGTTACACATACAAGGCGTCCCCTTTAAGGTCATATGTTCACGGAAATCTTGATGCAATTTCTAAATATAATGATGAGTACAGCATGTTGGGAGGTAGTGGCATATTAAAGCGAGAATATGCACTTCAGTATGAATTAAATAACAAATCAAATTATGATATTGTTGTAGTCAATCCATCTGATAAAGTAAAAAAAATTACTTGTAAAGTTGTAGATTCGGACAATATGCTTATTAATCAAGAGATAGTTAAAGTCAAGCCAAGGGGGGTTGGAATATTTCCTGTTAGCTTTGAATATCAGAAATCTGCGCGCATTATTATTACAAGCAGACTAGTAATGGCCAGACCATTAGTTTTTCGGACTAATGATATTTTTTTTGATGCTTGTCATGGATAGTTTGTGCAACTACATGTAATATATTTATAAGTTATGAAAATTGATAAAATTTCGTTTATTATTCCTACAATGGATCGAGAGCCAGATTTGCGAGTTATGCTTACAAGCTTAACAAAACAAACAATTTTGCCCGAACAAATAATTATTGTTGATGGCAGTTATGAAAAGATAAATTTTATAATTAAAGAGTTTCCAGAACTAAATATTGACTATGTTCGTGTTTATCCACCCTCTTTATCTAAACAAAAAAATGAAGGCGTTAAGGCCCTTAATGATGATATTGATTTAGTTGGATATCTTGATGATGATCTTGAGCTTTATCCAGATGCCGTTGAAAAAATGATTGATTTTTGGGGCAAAGCTTCGGAAAAAGTAGGTGGTGCAGCTTTTGCCATAGTAAGTGGAGAGAGAAAAATTGGAAAACTTAGAAAGCTTTTTGGGCTTGATTCTGATGAACCTGGTAAAGTGTTAAAAAATGGATTTGTATCGATGCTTGATGATCCAGTTAAAACTGTTAACGTTGATTGGTTAAATGGAGGTGCAACCGTATGGAGGCGTAAAGTCATTAATAACTATAGTTATGATGAGTGGTTTAAGGGCTCAGGCTTTATGGAAGACATGGATTATAGTTTTAATATTGGGGAAAAATATGAATTAGTTTTGTTGTCAGATGCCAAAACAGAGCACCACCATCACCCAATTAGAGGGGATAGGTATTATCTATTAGGAAAATGGCAGATTGTTAATAGGCTGTATTTTGTTCGTAAATACATCCATAGGGGGCTCTCTGTACGTAATGCATGGATTGCGTCATTTAGTATTGTTTTAGTTAATTTGGTTGCAGGAATATATAGAGCTGATTACAATAGAGTTCGAATGTCATTTGGAAATATTATTGGAATTTTTATTTCTATAATTAAAAAGGATGTGCAGATAACAGGACACCTTAAGAGAGTCCAACCAAATCCAAATATTAAAAAGTAATTTTTTGTGAATAGTAATGTTTTATATGTGTCGTATGATGGCATCCTAGAGCCATTGGGTCAATCTCAAGTTTTGTCTTATTTAGAGGGACTATCTAATGAACGTATTATTCATTTAATTAGTTTTGAGAAGTTGTCTGATAAAAAAAATCAATTTTTATACAATCAGGTTAGTGAACGCATTAAAAAGGCCAATATTCATTGGCATCCATTAATTTATCATAAACGACCTACTGCCTTAGCGACTTTATGGGACGTATTAAATGCCACGATTTTAGGTTTTTGGTTGGTTTTAAGGTATAGGTTACGAATTGTGCATGCTAGAAGTTATGTTCCATCCATAACTGCATTATTACTTAAGAAATTTTTAGGTACGCGCTATATCTTCGATATGCGAGGGTTTTGGGCAGATGAGCGTATAGATGGCTGTTTGTGGGAAAAAGATAGTTATTTATATCAAATTGCCAAACGACTAGAGAGGTCATTTTTGTTAAATGCAGATGTGGTTGTTTCTCTTACGCATAAAGCTGTTGAGGAAATGCAAAAATTTTCCTATCTGAAGGGGAGAATGCCTAGATTTGAGGTTATAACTACGTGTGCAGACTTGGAGCTATTCAGACCTGGGGATATAAAAAATAAAAACAAAGTACTTACAATAGGATATGTGGGTTCTGTCGGTGTATGGTATTTGTTTGAGGAGGCTTTAGATTATTATAAGCTCATAAAAGAAGCTATTCCTGATGCGCAGTTACATATAATCAACAAGGGTGGCCATGATTATATAAATGAATGTTTGGACAAAGCGGGAATTAGTAAGGATTCAGTGCTCTTAGAGACCAAAGACCGTCTTGGTGTAATTTGTGCAATGCAATCAATGGATGTAGGTCTTTTTATAATAAAGCCACTGTATTCAAAAATTTCTTCTATGCCAACAAAATTGGGGGAGTTTCTTGGTTGTGGAGTACCATGCATATGTAATAGTGGGGTAGGAGATATGGCCGATATTGTCAATAATGAGAAAGTTGGCATAGTGTTAAATAGTTTTGATAGTATCGAAAAAAAAGAAAGTGTTTTGAGTTTATTAGAGTTGATTAAAGATCCAAATATCAAAGAACGGTGTCGAAAAACGGCGTTACAGTATTTTTCATTAAATAATGGAATTAGTTCGTATAATAATATTTATCATTTATTAGATGATGTCAAACAAAAATAATTCATCAAAGGGATCAATTCTAATTATTTGCCCATTTCCAAAAGATGTTGCTGCAGGACAGAGACTAAAGTATGAGCAATATTTGAACCATTGGAGAGAAAATGGATATGAAATAACCGTCTCTCCCTTTATGAGCCAATCCATGTGGACAGTGGTTTATCTACAAGGGAGATATTTCGCAAAGATATTAGGCACGATTAGAGGTTATTTTCACAGGTTTTATGATCTTTTTCGGATATCCAAATATGATATTGTTTATGTTTTTCAGTGGGTTACTCCTTTTGGATCTACTTTATTTGAACGCATTGTTAGATTATTATCAAAAAGACTTATTTATGATATCGAAGACAATACAGTAACAGCTGTTAGTAGTAGTGTTAACAGTGTTATTGCTCCTTTGAAAAATCCAAATAAAAATAAATTTCTAATGAAAGTTGCTGACTATGTTATCACTAGTTCGCCAATATTAAATAAATATTGCATTGATGTTAATAATAAAAGGAAGTGTAAATACATTTCTTCATCTGTTAATACTGATTTATTTTTACCTATTAATTCTTATAATAACAAAAGAAAAGTTGTTATTGGATGGACAGGAACATTTAGCTCCAAAGAGTATCTTGATTTACTAAGAAGCGCATTAATAGATTTGAAAAGCAAGTGTGATTTTAAATTGCTTGTTATTGGTAATTTTGAATATGAGTTTACAGAAATTGATTTGGATGTTATTCAATGGAGTAGTGATAGTGAGGTTCAAGATATGCAAAAAATTGACATAGGTATTTATCCACTCTCTGATGATCCATGGGTTTATGGGAAAAGTGGACTTAAAGCTATTCAATATATGGCTTTTGGTTTGCCTGTAGTGGCCACCAATATTGGAACAACGTCTCAAATTATAGGTCATATGAAAAATGGTTGTCTGGTAAATACTGATAAGGAGTGGGTAGAAGCTCTTGAGGAGTTGATTAAAAACCCAGGATTAAGAAAATCACTTGGAACCAATGCCAGAAAGGTAGTTGTTGAAAAATATTCAATTAGCTCGATTAAAAAGGATTACCTTTCTATTATTAATGAACTTTATAGGAAATAAATTATGCCAAAGAAGAAGATTTATATTGCTGGTTGTGGAGGTATGCTTGGAGAGGCTTTCTATAGTGTTTTTAGCCAAGATTATGATTTAATGTGTACAGACATCGATGTAAATGATGATTGGTTAAATTATCTAGATTTCAGGGATTTGGAATCATATAGAAAAGATGTTGAGTCATTTAAACCTGACTATCTTTTTCATTTGGGTGCATATACTGATCTTGAATATTGCGAACTTCACCCTGACGATACATATACTACTAATACGATGGCTGTAGAAAATGCTACATATATCGCAAATAATCTAAATATTCCGCTTCTTTATATTAGCACTGCAGGTATTTTTGATGGCGCTAAAGATGTGTATGACGATTGGGATCACCCTAATCCATTAGGCCACTATGCAAGAAGTAAGTATGCTGGAGAGGTTGCTGTTATCCAAAATATTACTAATTATCTTGTTTGTAGAGCTGGGTGGATGATGGGTGGGGGGCCTAGTAAGGATAAAAAGTTTATCCAAAAGATTATGTTACAACTCAAACAAGGAAAAGATGAGTTATTTATTGTTGATGACAAGTTAGGCACTCCGACTTATACACACGATTTTGCACATAATGTGAAACTATTGCTAGAAAAGGAGTACTGGGGTCTTTACAATATGGTATGTGGCGGCATTACAGGTCGCTATGAAGTCGCCACTGAGCTTATTGATATATTAGGCTTGAATGATTCGGTTAAAATCACTCCAGTCACATCAGATTATTGGAAAGAAGAGTATTTTGCTGATCGACCACCATCAGAGAGACTAATTGATAAAAAACTTAATCTACGAGGTGCAAATATAATGCGAGATTGGAAAGTTTGTCTAAAAGAATATGTGGAAGAATATTATCAAGGATATTTGTCAGAATAATTGGCAAGAATTTTTTTATGAATAATATCGATCAGCACACTGTATCTAGTTTTGGTAATGAATGGAGTGATTTTGACCAAAGCAAAATGTCAGATATTGAAGCTCAGAAAGTATTTGATGAATATTTTAGTATCTTCCCTTTCGATTTACTAACAGAGAATTCAGAAGGTTTTGATATGGGGTGTGGTAGTGGTAGATGGGCGCGTTTTGTTTTACCAAAAGTTAAGCATCTACATTGTATAGATCCATCGGACGCAATTGAAGTCGCTCGTCGTAATTTATCTGATTTTCGTAATGTATCTTTTCACAAAAGTTCAGTTGACGAGGTGTTATTATCAAAATCTAGTCAAGATTTTGGCTATTCTCTTGGTGTGTTACACCATGTTCCGAATACAGAAAAAGCCATTAAATCTTGCGTTGATCTGTTAAAGACAGGGGCACCACTATTACTTTATCTATATTATAAGTTTGATAATCGACCTTTCTTTTATCGAATTATATGGATGATTTCTGACGTATTTAGACGTGTAATTTATCATCTTCCATTTTGGGTTAGACGTAAAGTAACTGATGTTATTGCTATGACAGTTTATTTTCCTTTAGCTAGATTAAGTCGTATTCTTGATCTATTTGGTGTTAATGTTTCTAACATACCGCTTTCTTATTATAGAAATCACACTTTTTATACAATGAGAACTGATTCACGTGATCGTTTCGGAACCCCTCTTGAGAAGAGGTTTACTAAGTCGCAGATTGAAGCAATGATGAAAAATGCTGGTTTGAGCGATATTTGCTTTTCTGATAGTGCTCCATATTGGTGTGTTGTGGGAATTAAACTATAATCATAACCATGTTTAAATTGGTTAATTAGCTGAATATGTGTGGAATAACTGGAATTTTCGGTAATCTTAAAAAAGAGGAGTTTGAGAGCTCTATACATAAGATGTCATTATCATTAAGCCATAGGGGGCCAGATGACAAGGGCACTTGGATTAATCAAGAAGATGGTGTTGCATTTGGGCATCAAAGATTATCAGTCGTAGATCTTTCATCAGCTGGCCATCAGCCTATGAACTCGCCTTGTGGTCGATTCACTATTGTTTTTAATGGTGAAATATATAATCATTTACAGTTAAGGGAAGAATTGAACGTCCTTAAATGCGAGCAATCTTGGCACGGGCATTCTGACACTGAAACATTAGTAACTGCATTTTCACATTGGGGTGTTGAGAGCACCCTGTCACGTTTAGTAGGCATGTTTGCTATTGCAATTTGGGATTTGCAAGAAAAGAAATTATCTCTTATTCGCGATAGATTTGGAGAAAAGCCATTGTATTATGGCTGGAGCAAAGGGGTTTTTGTATTTGGATCAGAGCTTAAAGCGTTACGTAGTTATAAAAACTTTAATAATCCAATCGATAGAAATGTATTGTCTCTTTATATGCAATATATGTATGTTCCAACTCCATATTCGATTTTTAAAAATGTTTATAAATTAGAACCTGGATGTATTTTGCAGATAGATGAAAAAGGTCTACCCCAACCACTAAGAAGCGCGCCATTTGCTCCATTTAATTCTCAAGGTGTTTTTATTAAACAGTGGTATTCCCTAAGTAGTGTTGCAAAAAATGGCCAAAAAAAACTTATTAAAGATGAGGAAGAGGCTATTGGGCTACTCGAAGAAGCTCTATTGAAATCTGTGCAATCTCAAATAATTTCTGACGTCCCTTTAGGCGCATTTCTTTCAGGAGGAGTAGATTCATCCATTATAGTTTCTTTAATGCAAAAATTAAGCATGAGACCAGTTAAAACGTTTACTATTGGATTTGAAGAAAGTGGTTTTAATGAGGCTATATTTGCAAAAGACGTAGCAAAATATCTAAATACTGATCATCATGAACTATATATAACACCTAGAGATGCGTTTGAGGTAATTCCAAGTCTACCAACTTTGTATGATGAGCCTTTTGCTGATAGTTCACAAATACCAACCTACTTGGTAAGTAAATTAGCACGACAGAATGTTACAGTTGCACTCTCTGGGGATGCTGGAGATGAGTTATTTGGTGGTTATAATCGCTATTTATGGGGTGATCGTATATGGAATCAGGTGAAATGGATGCCTCCAAGTTTGCGTAGTATTTTAGGCGGCGTTATACAGAAGCTACCAGTCTCTACTTGGGATGAAGTTGGTCATCTTCTACCTAATAAATACAGAGTATCATCAATGGGAGATAAAGCACATAGAATGGCCCACCGTTTAAAAACAGTCAATAGTTTAGGCGACATGTATCGTAGTTTGGTGACCGAAGGATACAGAGAGGAAAGTTTAGTTATTAATGATGGACTAATACTAGAAACAAAATTAGATAATTACAATATTATTTCAAGTATAAATGAGTCCGAACAGCATATGATGCTATGGGACAGTCTTACTTATTTGCCTGATGATATACTGACCAAAGTGGATCGTGCTGCCATGGGTGTAAGTCTTGAGACTCGTATTCCATTTTTAGATCATAGAGTCGCTGAGTTGGCATGGAGGCTTCCATTAGATATGAAAATTAAGCATGGAGAGGGAAAATGGCCCGTAAGACAGATATTGTACAAATACGTCCCAAGAGAGTTGATTGAGCGACCAAAGGCTGGCTTTGCCATACCGGTAGGCCAATGGATACGTGGACCCTTACGTGAATGGGCGAGTGATTTATTAGATGAGACAAAACTTCAAGACGAAGGGTATTTTAATTCTAAGTTGATTATGGAGCTTTGGAGTCAGCATCTTAGTGGACGCTATGATTGGACCCCTCGTTTGTGGGCTGTTTTAATGTTTCAAGCTTGGCTTAGAGAGACGCAAAGGTAGAATATGAGTGTGTATTGGGCAATACTAATACTGCCAGCTTTATTAGGGCTAAGTCCAGTTAAAGCCGATCATAATTTAAAAACACTAATACTATTAATGTTTGGTTTGATGCTAATTATTTTAATAGGGTTTCGTCATGAGGTTGGGGGCGATTGGTTTCGATATTTAGAAATTACAAACAAAATAAATATAGGTGAGTTTAATCTAGCGCAAGAAAGTGGAGGTATTGGTTATCAGTCAGTCCAATGGGTATCAGTTAATTATCTGAATGGAGTGTATGCTACCAATTTAATTTGTGCAATATTTTTTGTTTTCGGTCTGGTAAGATTTTGCCAAAACCTACCAATACCTTGGTTGGCACTGTTTGTATCTACTCCATTCTTGATTGTTGTAGTGTCTATGGGATACACGAGACAAGCCGCAGCAATTGGGTTTTTAATGTGGGGTTTGGTTGACTTAATGAATGGAAAGAGAATTCCTTTTGTTGTTTCTGTGTTGATTGCTTCACTTTTTCACATAACAGCGGTGGTAATGCTACCAATTGCTCTGCTATATAGAAAACGAAAAATGAGTTTTATTCATTTTTTTGGTATTTCTTTATTAATTTTACTATTGGTATTTATTTTATTTTCTATTTTTTATGAACAATTAAATCATATGATATATTACTATATAACCATAAAATTACATCATTCAGGTGGCGCTATTGCACGTGTTTTAATGAATTTTTCTGCTGCCGTTGTGTTTCTTTTCTATCGTAAACAATTTAGACAAAAGTATCATGATGAAAAATTGTGGTTTATTTTTAGCATGATAAACATCCTACTCCTCCCCGCGTCTTTTTATTACTCTACAGTTGTTGATAGATTTGCTATTTATTTCCTCCCATTGCAGTTAGTTATTTTTTCAAGAGTTCCTACATTGATTTCATCTAAATATAATCGCACTATTTTTATTTTAGGGACTATATTTATATACTTTTCTGCATTATTTGTTTGGTTATTTTTTGGCAGACATTCTAATACGTGGCTACCATATCAGAATTTATTAACAATTTATTAGTGGAGTTAGCTTGGAGATTTCCATTGGATATGAAAATTAAGAATGGAGTAGGTAAGTGGCCTATAAGGCAAATCTTGTACAAGTATGTGCCAAAAGAATTAATTGAACGTCCAAAGGCTGGTTTTGCTGTGCCAGTAGGCCAGTGGATACGCGGGTCTTTACGTGAATGGGAAGATGATTTATTAGATGAGTCTAGGGTGTGGCATGAAGGGTATTTTGACACTAAGTTAGTTAGAAAAATTTGGGAACAGCACCTTAGTGGTAATTATGATTGGACCTCTCGTTTATGGGCTATCTTAATGTTTCAAGCTTGGATTAATGAATTTTAATTTTTTTTTGTATATAATTATCCTTTTTAAGAGTTTTATGTATTTATGAAAGCAGTAATTTTAGCAGGAGGTTTGGGCACTAGGATTAGTGAAGAAACCGACAACATTCCTAAACCAATGATTCAAATTGGAGGACAACCTATTCTATGGCACATTATGAAGATTTACTCTTTTTATGGAATAAATGAGTTTATTATTTGTTGTGGATACAAAGGGTATGTAATTAAAGAATATTTTTCAAATTATTTCTTACATATGTCTGATGTTACTTTTTGCATGAAAAAAAATGAGATGAAGGTTCATCAGGAAAGGGCAGAGCCATGGACCATCACACTAGTAGATACTGGTGAAAATACTATGACAGGTGGCAGAATAAAGAGGATACAAGAATATGTAAAAGAGGATGATGCCTTTTGTCTTACTTATGGAGATGGAGTTAGTGATGTAGATATTAATAAACTAATTAACTTTCATAAACAACAGAAAACCCTTGCAACATTGACTGCAGTCTATCCGCCAGGTCGTTTTGGTGCACTAGATTTGTCCAAGAACAAGGTGCAAACCTTTGAAGAAAAACCCAAAGGCGACGGTACTAAGATTAACGGTGGTTTTTTTGTACTTTCGCCAAAAGTAATAGATTTAATTGAAGATGATGCCACAGTGTGGGAGCAGCACCCTATGGAAACTCTGGCATCGAAGGGACAAATGTCTGCTTTTGAGCATAATGGTTTTTGGCAGCCAATGGATACTTTACGTGATAAGAATTATCTTGAAGAATTATGGTCATCTCAAACTGCTCCGTGGAAAACTTGGCAATAGACAATGATTGATCAGGGATTTTGGCAAGGTAAGCGTGTCTTTCTAACAGGTCATACTGGGTTTAAAGGAAGTTGGTTGTCTTTGTGGTTAGCTTCATTGGGCGCGGAAGTAAGAGGTTATGCCCTTAATCCTCCGACATCACCATCGTTATTTAATGAGGCAAAAGTTGACAGGGTAATTGATTCTCAGATTGGAGATATCAGAGATCAAGAGGCACTCCATGAGAGTATGACAACATTCAACCCTGATGTTTTGATACATATGGCCGCTCAACCCTTGGTTAGATATTCTTATGATGCACCAATTGAAACGTATGAAGTTAATGTTATCGGTACTGCTAAGGTGTTAGAAGTGGCACGAAATTGTGCTAAATTGAAGGCCATTGTAAACATTACAACCGACAAATGCTATGAGAATGATGAACGTTCCCAAGGCTATAAAGAAAATGACCCTATGGGTGGTCATGATCCTTATAGTAGTAGTAAGGGCTGCTCAGAATTAGTCACCTCAGCCTATAGACGCTCTTTTTTGCAAGAGCAAGGCGTAGGTCTTGCTTCAGCAAGGGCGGGTAATGTAATTGGTGGAGGTGACTGGGCAGATGATAGACTAATTCCAGATATTTTAAGGTCTTTTGAAAAGAACGAGTCAGTGGTGGTCCGAAACCCAAAAGCAACACGACCATGGCAGCATGTCTTGGAGCCATTATCTGGCTATCTTGTTTTGATACAAAAGCTTTATGAAGATCAAAAAGAATATGCAGAGGGTTGGAATTTTGGACCAAATGAGAAAGATGTTAAAGCAGTAGATTGGATCTTAGATAAAATGATTTTCAAATGGCCTGGCGCCAGCTGGAAGCTTGATCAAAATTCTAGCCCTCATGAGGCGGGTTTTTTGAAGTTAGATATTACAAAGGCTGAGTCCAAACTTGGTTGGAAGCCAGTATGGGAATTAAGTTATACATTAGAGAAAATTATTGCCTGGCAAAAGGCTTGGCTTAATAAAGAAGATATACAGGCTGTATGCTTAACAGAAATTGAAGAATATACGAAAGATATGAACAATGAAAACCACTGAGGAATTAAGATTAGAAATCGCAGAGCTTGTACAAGAATTTGCAGATTTGAAATATACAGAAAAAACATTTAAGCCAGGTAGGAGTATTGTGCCACCATCAGGTAAAGTGATAGGTGCTACCGAATT
>ENA-OREN01003461-OREN01003461.1-marine-metagenome-genome-assembly--contig:-NODE-3461-length-14708-cov-3.257672_pt1 | contig 14708 bp, 10 predicted proteins | sample MGYA00248624_ERZ508555 | MGnify/ENA primary metagenome ERZ508555 (study PRJEB26222, sample SAMN06267773) | marine metagenome | isolation source: Saanich Inlet, British Columbia, Canada | place...
CTTCGATCTGACGGATTCGCTCTCGGGTTACACCGAACTCACGTCCAACTTCTTCCAGGGTACGGCTACGCCCGTCTTCGAGACCGAAACGGAGCTGCAACACCCTGCGTTCCCGCTCGCTAATTGAATCGAGCACATCGTCCACCTGCTCTTTGAGCAACTGGTATGAAGCAGCATCCGAAGGCGCCAGAGTGTTGTTATCTGGGATGAAATCACCGAGCGAAGAATCCTCTTCCTCACCGATCGGCGTCGCGAGAGAAATAGGCTCCTGAGAGATTTTCAGGATCTCCCTTACACGTTCAGCCGGCATCTCCATCTCTTTACCGATTTCCTCGGAAGTGGGCTCTCTGCCAAACTCCTGCACAAGCCGACGACTCACACGTAACAGCTTGTTGATCGTCTCGACCATGTGGACCGGGATACGAATGGTTCGAGCTTGATCGGCGATAGACCTAGTAATCGCCTGGCGAATCCACCACGTTGCATACGTGCTGAACTTGAAACCCTTTCGGTAGTCGAATTTCTCGACTGCCCGAATCAGGCCAATATTGCCTTCCTGAATCAAATCCAGAAGCGACATGCCACGGCCGATGTACTTCTTGCCTACCGAAACAACCAACCGGAGGTTCGCCTCAGCAAGATGTCGTTCAGACCGTTCAGCTTGATCTTCGATCTTAGAAAAATGTGCACCAAGCAGGAATTCGTAAACAATCAACTGGTCGCGGCACGCTGAAGTCTTCGCCCGCTTCACCAGCGAGTCGATCTTTGGATCCGCATCAAGCGCATCGAGCGTTTCAGGTGCTATCAACGCGGAATCTATCGAAAGGTCTCGCACCATATCCTGCGCTTGCTCAAGCTCACAGTTGAACGCATCCGACAAGAAAGCCAGAAGATCCTCGTTGTAAGGACCATCGATCAAATCTCGTAATTCAGGAATTCCAAGCAGTGTTCCGAGCGTCACGCCCTTGGGCATTCCGATAAATCCGGCAACGGCAGAGGCGACCTCGTGCTGTGAACCGACCCGAGATAGCAACTCACGAGTCGTATCGGCTGCAGTGGGCATTCGCCCTGTCTCTGCGGCCATCTCAGCCTGGATACTCGACAGTCGGTTAGCAACTTCCATCCCACGTGCCAGGAATCGTTCATCCTGAGCTGTAAGTAGGCCTACACGACCGATTTCTCGCAAGTACATGCGAACAGGGTCATCAGAAATTTCGGAATCTTCGACAGCAGGATTAAAATTGAGTGCTGCGAAACCTTCGGACTGCTTCGAGCCCCAGGTCTCGAGTTCCGACGCACTTGATGCAACGACAGTCGAACGAAGCACAGCTGTTCCCGCACGATCGCCTGTATCGTCGTCGTCGGTTTCCTCGCCATCAAGATTATTACTACTATTCGAAAGCAGTAATCCTCCTGTATTCACGAGATCCTGAAGCTGGTCTTCGTTATCCGTTGTCTGGGTGGTTCGTGCCATTTTTATGCCCGCCCTGTCATTACTTTGCGAAGATTCTCGTTCGAATGGAGCGATTGATCCAAAAGCTCCTGCGCTTCCTCACCCTCCAGCTCTTTGAGCCGTTCGGTTTGCAGTTTTTTAGTACGCCTATAGTGCCGTTCTCTCAAACGCATAACGCACTGCGTAACATCCTCGATATGTCGAGCCTGATCCGACGGAGGAAGTTCACGTTCTGCTAAACGATGTGCCTTTTCCGTTAAATCATCGCCAAGTTCGTGCGAAATTTCGCCGAGTGTAGACGAGGATTGCCACGCCGTAAACAAAGCCCGGTTGTCAGACTCATGCATAAATTCGGGCGGCATAGCTACTGCATGCTCACGAAGATCGTCTAATTGCAGTACGAGAGACAGCAGATGTTCCTCTAATGGATCACCCGCTGAAGAGTTCAATACTTCGCTGACCTGCTCCGACGAAATTCGTCCCGAATCCAAGAATTGCGACTTTTTCCCGCTACGGTATGAGCTATTACGTCGCGAGCCAGATCGACCAGATCGACCGAGCGCTCTCGGCTTATCGACAATCGATTTAAGACGCTGCTCGGTAATGCCAGCAAGCTTCGCAGTGGTCGACCAGTAGCGATCTTGGTCGTAATCGTTCGTGATGTTGTAGATCAGAGGAGCGACGCTGTTGCCGAAATCAGCAATGCCTTGGCCAGATTCCAGGTTATGAAGCTTTGCCTTCGCAACTATCAAATAGTCGAGCAGCGGCTCAGCTTCCTTCAGCGACGTTCGCCAGCTATCAGGATCGGAACGAATAGCTTCATCGGGGTCTTTACCGCCGTCTGGGCGTGCGACCTTCACTTCGATTCCACGACGTCGACCAGTGCTTAGTTCAGCCGTAACGCCTTCCAGTGCTCGCATAGTCGCTGCTTCACCCGCAGCGTCGGAGTCGAGACAGAGAATGATCGTCCCAACACCACCGGCTGTTGCGTGGCGTGAGAGCGAATCCAACTGCATTCCAGTAACTGCAGTACCCATCGAAGCGACCACGTTCGTAAACCCATGCTCGTGAGCAGCGATTACGTCCATGTATCCCTCAACGACCACAGCTTCGTTCGATGCCCTGATCGATTCAGCAGCCCAGTTGAGCCCATACAAAATCGAGGATTTGTCGAATGCGTCAGTCTGAGGCGTATTCAAATATTTTGGTTCTGAGCCGTCGAGAGTCCGCGCCCCAAAACCGATGATTCGATCTCGAGCGTCACGAATTTCTATAGTCAGGCGTCCAGTGAACATGTCACGCCATGAACCATCGTCTTTTCGAGTGATTAGTCCTGCATCCCGAGCAGTTCTAGCTTGAACGTTCCTCGTTCGCAGGTGCCCAGAGAGAGTTTCCATGCCGCTTGGGGCAAGACCCAACCCTCGGCGCTTAGCAGTTTCGATATCAATACCTCTATCGGTCAGGTACTTGAGAGTGTCCTCACCGACAGGGGCTTTCAGTCTCGAAAGGAAGTAGTCAGCGGCTATATCGTTGGCTTCAATAAGACCGGTAACAGGCTTTTTGCGAGGTTCGTTCTTACGATCCTCAACCTTGATCCCAGCACGATTAGCGAGCTGTTCAAGCGCTTCTACGAACGACATGTTCTCTTGCTTCATCATGAAGGAGATCACATCGCCACCCTCGGCACACGAGCCAAAGCATCGCCAGCTACCAGTCTCTGGATAGATTACGAACGAAGGCGAGCGTTCAGAGTGGAAAGGACAGAGGGCTTTCGGCTGGCGCGATGAAGTATCCAAGTCGACATAATCTGAAATGACTTGAACGATATCGGACCGGCTTTTTACCTCGTCTACTAACGCCATATCTTTTGAAACTCAACGCACCCTACTGGATGCGGCTACGAATCTCGAAACTGGAATGTCACACTTACATACGTGACAAATTTCACACGGATTCGGATAGGCTGAACTGTGCCGGAAAGTATACGGATACTAATTTCCCCGTGACGCCCTGCCGGGGGTAATTTAGGACCATTTCTATATGCGGCCCTGAAATACTCCATCACTCAACCCAGGTCTGACCTGTTCGGCCATCATCAGGGCGTAGTTGTCTGTCATGCCGCATACGAAGTCGGCAGCAGCACGCTCGGTCGATCCGGAAAACTCTCGCAGCCAAGCCGGAATCAGTTCGGGCTTGCGATTAAAGTGCTCGAATAGCACGCCGACGATCGCTGCAGCCTTACGACCTTCTACCGATGCACTGATCGGGTGATAGAAGCGTTCGAACATGAACACACGAAGATCGGTGACGATCTTGCCAAGTTCAGGCGACATTCTGATCCACGGCTTATCGCCGCCTTCATCATCAGAGGTATCTACCTCGATTTCGCCCGTGCAATCCCACGAAGATTCCACAACATCTCGTACTACAGCATCGATTCGTTGCGAATGCCGAATGCCTAGCGCATCGATGGCTTCTGATGGCAGATCTTCCAACTGAATATAGTCAGATCGCAGTGCGTCTTGAATATCGTGTGCTAAATACGCCAATGCATCTGAAATCCGAACGATCTGTGCCTCTAACGCCAGATTCGCCACGGCTGCACGGTTCAGAAATTTGCCTTCAGGCTTCGAATGGTTCCGAATTCCGTCGATAACGTTCTCAGTCAGGTTCAGACCCTTGCCGTCTTTCTCAAGCTGAGTAATCAGTCTCACCGAGTGTCGACTGTGATGGAAACCGTCAGTAAGCACCTGATTCAGCACGCTCTCGCCAATATGACCGAACGGCGTGTGCCCGAGATCGTGACCAAGACCAATCGCCTCGACCAAATCTTCGTTCAAATTCAAACCACGGGCGATCGATCGCCCCACCTGAGATACCTCGATCACGTGCGTTAGCCGAGTGGTGAAATGATCGCCCTGCGGAGCAACAAAAACCTGGCTCTTGTGCTTTAGCCTTCGGAACGAATTTGTGTGAACCACTCGATCACGATCACGCTGAAACTCCGTTCGAGTCTCGGAAGGCTCTTCCGGTATCGCCCGAACAGCGTCCGCCGAACGCGAAGCAAACGGTGAGAGCAGTTCTTCTCGCTTCTCAAGTCGAATGCGTACTGAACTAAGGTCGGGTTTCGTATTTCGTGAGATCGTATCCATCGATTTCAAGCCTATATGCGAAGGCTAATTTGGTCACCTATCGTGCGTCGGGTCTTCGTGCAAATTTCGAACTTTTCGTTGAGTAATCAAAATAGTAACGATCAACACAAGCAGGATCACAGGTCCCACCATCATCCCCGCTCGTAAACCTATCAACGTAGCCAGCGATCCGGTCCACAATCCGCCAAGCAAGCCAATGCTCGACGATATTGCGAATACGCCCATCACCCGACCTCGAATTTCTTCCGGAACTCGCAGTTGAACAGCGACGATTGCCGAAATGTTGAACAAACCGTTCCCAAAATGAGCCAGAGCAGCCAACGGCATCGCAATCGCCAGAGTCGGAGAGTTTGAAACGATCAACATGATCGAGGAGAACGACGCTGCACCACCTAAAATCATCAAGCCGAGATGCCGCCCCGGCGAGAGTCGACCCGCCACCATTATTCCGCTGAACGCCCCAATTCCAGCCGAAGAGAACATGTAGCCGACTTCACGCGGACCGCCATCGAACAGATCGACAAACGCCGGCAGCATGCCAATCCACCCGAACACCATCAACATGTTTGTGAATGACAGGATCATCAGCACCAACAAAATCCTGTGGCTGCGAATGTACCCAAATCCTGTACCGAGATCACGCAGAACGCTGCGAGTAACTGCTGAAGCCCCACGACGTGGCAGTGCCAGAGTGGCGATGAACATGGCTAGCCAGCCAAGGGCAGATACGAAAAATCCAATATGAGTGCCGGTTGCAGCAATCAACACTCCACCCAGCGTAGGCGCAACCACTGAAGCCGATGCCATTAGTGATCCATTGATCGTCACAGCGCTCTTCATTGCCGATTTAGGCACCAAGGAAGGGAAGTACGCCTGCCTCGACGGTTGATCTGCACCCGCAACGAATCCTGAAATTATCGCAACAGTAAATACGTGCCAGGGCTGGACTGTATTTGAAAGATCTAAAACACCGAGCAATACCAACAGCATCGCACCGATGAACGATGAACCACCAAGCAGGAATTTCGCCTCGAAGCGATCGGCAAACACCCCACCAAACACGTTCACAAGCATCATCGGAATTGCGGTTGCAGCCGCTACTCCGCCCAAACTCAGCGTCGAGCCAGTTAGGTCCCACATAAGCAAACCTTGAGCAACGGCTCCCAGTCGAAGAGCATTCATCGCTAGAACAGTTCCGCCGAAGTAAATACGGAACGCCGGAATAGCCAAGGCGCTGGTTCGTCGCTCTACTTTAGGAGCAGAAGACGATTCCGCTTCATCAGCTGACTTCACAGTTTCACTGCCTGAATCTACGTTGCTCACGCGTCTTCCAAATTGCCGCCGTCCAAGTTGCGAACTATCGGCTGAGTGATTCCCACTATCAAGAAAACCGAAGCCAGAATCGCAGCACCGATTGCAACAGCAATTCGCTCGTCGTAAACCGACGCCACGTAGCCGCCCATCACGCCGCCTAGTGGGATGAAGCTGAACGTGATCGTGTAGATGCCCATTACCCGTCCTCGCATCCCCTCAGGCACTCGAAGCTGCAACGCTGTCATCGCTATCACGAAGTAAATCGTGTTTGCGAGACCGCCGATGAATAGGAAAATCAACGCGACGTAGAACGACGGAGCAAAAGCGAACGAAACAATCGCAGCAGTGAACGTTATCGTGCCGCCCAGCATGAAGTACCCAACACGTGGATTCGCTCGAATACGTCCCACCGTGAATGTACCTGCAAGTGCGCCCAAACCAAGCGCAGAAAGCATGATTCCAAAGCCATCGGCTTCACGTTCAAACCGCTTGGCGAAAAACGGCATCAGCTGTATGTACTGCATTCCGAAGAAGTGAGTGGTGTATGTAAGACCAATCAGCAGCACAAAATCCCGCCTTGAAAGAATGAATCTCACGCCTTCGACGATATCGCCAAGCACGTTACGACTCTTCACAACCGGTGGCGAACTAACCCTGAGCGAAATCATCACAACCAGCATGCTGGCCCATCCGAGCACCCCTACGAAGAACACCGATTCAGTACCGCCAACGGTGATCAAAATTCCGCCAATGATCGGTGTCACCAATCGACTGAACTGCCACATCACCGTTCCCAGCACCACGGCACTCGACATATGTTTTCGTTCGATCAAAAGCGGGAAGTACGAGCTTCGAACTGGCCCATCAAAGCCCATCACAAGGCCTTGAGCTGAAGCTATAGCAACGACGTGCCAAATCTTGATTACATCTGTGGCATCAAGTATCGCTAGCAACAGCAAAAGCGCGGTCGATGCAATCGACACCGCCATTATCAGCATGCGACGATCTACTCGATCAGCCAATACACCGCCGAATAGGCTCACCAGAATCGTCGGGATCGCAGTAGCACCGCCGAGGAGACCAATATCAGTCGTCGAGCCGCCCAGCTTGTCGACGATGAGCCAGCCCTGTGCCATCGTCACAATCTGAATTGCGCCCACCGAAGCAAGCGAACCCAACCAGTATCGACGGTATTTAGCGTTGCTCAGCGCACCTAGCTTGTCCGTCATTCTGGCGCGGAAACCAGAAGGAATTTGTTCGTCTGTGCTAGATGCCAAGCTTAAAAGTGATCGATTCGAGTGATGGGATTAATGCGAGCGACGATGTTACGCCTTCTTCGCATTGATTAGTGATCGAATGGCACAATTTGCTATTCGACAACCACTCGCCATCTATTCAACAGTGACGGTTTTGGCGAGATTTCTTGGCTTGTCGGGGTCACGCCCGAGAGCCAGTGCTGTTCGGTATGCAAGAATCTGCATCGGAACTAAAGTGACGAACGGCTGAAGAAGCTCGGGGCATTTCGGAACATAGATCACGTGATCGGCAACACGCCCAATCATCTCGTCGCCCTCGGTTGCAATCGCAGCTACTTCACCACCACGTGCTTTCACTTCGCTGATGTTCGAAAGCATCTTCTCGTAGAGATCGTTCTGAGGTGCAGCAACAACTGTCGCCATATCGTCACCCAGCAGTGCGTTCACTCCGTGCTTCATTTCGCCAGCTGCGTAGCCTTCGGCATGTATGTAAGCAAGTTCCTTCATCTTCAGTGCGCCTTCAAGCGCGATAGGCAGCTGCGCTCCACGACCGAGATAAAGCAGATCTTCAAATTTCGATAGTCGATCAGCCAGTTCCGAAACCTGACCGTTGAGCTCAAGAGTTTTTGCGATTAGCGATGGCAGTTCAGCCATAGATTCAACGATAGTTTTGACTTGTACGGCGTCGATCACGCCTCTTGTTTCAGCAAGCACCACCGCCAGCTCCAGCAGCGTTGTCATACTGCCAATTAGCGTTTTGGTTGATGCAACACCGATTTCTTGGCCAGCTCGAACGGGCAGAGTGAAATCGGCAATTCTGGTCGCTTGTGAACCTTCTAGTTCAAGCACTACGCCTTGAGGTGAACCTGCATTTCGGGCATGCTCCATCGCCGCCAACGTATCAGCAGTTTCGCCAGACTGAGTAACAGCGACAATCAAGGTATTAGGCCCTAGAACCGGATTCCGGTATCGCAGTTCAGACGAGTTCTCAGCAGTTGCTGGAATACGAGCCAAAGATTCGATCACGGAGGCGCCAAACATCGCTGCGTGAAGCGATGTTCCCATGCCCGTTAGAACAACTCTGTCGATCGACTTTAGTTTCTCGCTAGTTAGTGAAATTTCAGGAAGCGAAAGAGTCCCGGCAGAAAAATCAGCTCGCCCTCTCATCGCACCTTGAACCGCATCAGGTTCTTCGGCAATTTCCTTCGACATAAAGTGCGGATGATTGCCTTTTTGAGCTGCTTCGAAGTTCTGAGCAGTCACAACTGGCTCACGAGTAATCGTCGATCCTTGAAGATCGAACAACCGAACATCGCCATGTTCGATCTCAACCACTTCACCGGGCTCTAAATAAATAACTTCCGATGTGTACGGCAAAAGAGCGATAGTGTCGGACGCCATCACGGCTGCGTGATCGCTCTTGCCAACAACAATTCCGCCGGCGTTTCCAACCCGCAGCCCCACAACAACGTCAGGCTCTGCTTTCGATACAGCAACAATCGCCGTATTGCCTTTGATCTGGCCAGCGGCGCCGATCACAGCTTCTCGAAGACTACTTCCAGCTGCCACTCGATTGCCTACCAGATGCGCAAGCACTTCTGAATCAGTCTCTGACTTGAATTCGAACCCTGAATCAACAAGCTGATCTTTCAACTCGATGAAATTCTCGATAATCCCGTTATGTGCGATAGAAACCGACCCATCGCTCGAAGCGTGTGGGTGCGAATTCTGCTGATTCACCTCTCCGTGAGTCGCCCAGCGCGTGTGACCAATACCCACAACACCCGAAAGCTGGCTTTCACCTGCCGCCACCGCAAGGTTTTCCAGCGACGCCTTGTGATCGCCACGTTTGACGGTTTGAATCTCGCCAGAAGAGTCGATCACCGAAATTCCGGCCGAGTCGTAACCTCTGTACTCAACCGATCGAAGACCTTCGATCAGTAAAGGAACAGCGTTCTCAGTTCCGGCATATGCAAATATTCCACACACTTAGGCATTTACCCCGCGGTTGGCTCCGCTACTAGTCGACCATTCGAATTCAGCAGTCTCAGAAAATTCGTTATCGCACTTCTCAGCGTATTCGCCTCTTTGAGCTTCGGGAAGCATTTTGGCGATACGAATCATGATTTCAGTGGTCACATCCGCCATCTGCCTTCTAGAAGGACGTCCCTCAGTGCCTGAACCAGTGGCAACAAACGGCTTTCCGATTTTCAGTCTTAGCTTGGCCGTTGGCTTGAACACTCTTAGCGGGTGTTGAAGCTTTTCCGAACCCGTGAGCGCGAACGGGACAATCGGAACACCTGTCGACATAGCTATCATCGCAAGCCCTTGCTGAGCCTTGAGCAGTCCGCCAACCTTGCTTCGAGTACCTTCTGGAAACACTATCGCTGTTCGGTGTTCGCTTAACAACTGATTAGTAATCCAGTTCAAAGCTCGAACATCTGCACGCGTTCTGTCTACTGGAAACGCTCCGTACCCACGCATTAGAACCGACCCGATTCGATATTTAAATAGTTCTTTCTTCGCCATAAACACTGGCGGCTTCGGCAAAGCAGCAGCAACTATCGCTGGATCTAGATTCGAAAGATGATTCGAAGCTACCAATAACGGCCCGTTATCGGGTATGTTCTCCTGCCCTTCGATTTTGAAATCGGAGAACAATTTGAGCGTGGTTTTGAACCCTGAATTACAAAAAGGGAACAGCCACTGGGCCATTAAAGAACTTCCTCAACTAGTTCGATTAGTTTTTCAACAACTTCATCAAACGATAGATCGTCGGTATCGACTACAAGAGCATCATCAGCAGGTCTAAGTGGCGAATTTTCACGCGAAGAATCGGCAAGATCCCGCTGTTCCATCGAACGAAGAATAACCTCTAGCTCCACTTCAGTGCCTTCTGCAATAAAGTCGCGATGTCGACGAATTGCCCGAGTTCGAGCCGTAGCGGTCAGATAAATCTTGAGTGGGGCATCGGGGAGAACAACTGTTCCGATGTCCCGACCCACCATCACTATCTCGCCTTCACCGGCCAATCGCTGCTGCTCAGCGACCATAATTTCCCGAACTCTCCCAACAGCAGCCACTGAAGAAACAGCATCATCCACCTGAATCGAATGAAGGTGTTTGGTCACGTCTTCCCCGTTGATAACGATCAAGTTATCGCCCGATTCAGAATCGGTTACTGAAAACTCCATCGTTTCGGCCGCAGCCGCTACGGATTGTGCATCGCTAACGTCGACTCCATTTTGAACGGCGTTCCAAGTTGCAGCCCTATACATCAAACAGGTGTCTAAAAAGCGATAACCGATACGGGAAGCGAACGCCTTACCCACGGACGATTTTCCTGACACAGCGGGCCCATCGATGGCTATCGGCGGTCGAGCGTTACTAGTTTCTGGCAATCGAATTCCGTTCGTTCTGCTACATAACTTTGGGCTGACTTTAGGCTGACTGCACCTGTTTTTGACCACACAGGTGCTGAATGCACTAAGAACAGGATAGTCGCCTGCTGCTAGAATCCCGATCACTCGTTGTATACGCGTTATCAATATTTCTGTAACGCTTCGCCGATACCATCGTTGAATTGGCTCAATGATCGGCGTGAACAATATCGCCAACTGATAGCGGAGAAATTCGAATATGAACGTTCTAGATTGGGTTCTCATCGCGGCATTCGCGATAACTGCCATTTGGGGATACAAAACTGGACTTGTAATGGCGGCAATCAACGCCATTTCTATCTACATTGCTCTCTTCTTGAGCGGACTATTCGCAGGTCGAGTTCTTTCGATGATCTGGGACGGCGTAGAAAGCGAAGCCCTTTCAACGGCTATCGGTTATGTCATCATCTTCGCCGCAGTGTTCATTGCAGGCAGGATTGCCGGATCAATCATCAAGAAAGCCCTCAAAGTTACGTTCATGGGCTGGATCGACAGCCTCGGCGGAATCGTGATTGGCTTGGTCGCTGGAGTACTAATCTCCGGCGGAGTAATGACAGTTCTCGCACGCTACTCATTTGTTGAAGACGAAGCAGTCGTGGAGTCGGGCATTGGTCTTGAAGATGTAATGACCGACGGCATCGCAGGTCTCAAAGACGAAATCACTGGACGAACCATCGCATATGCCAAAGACCTCGGCCGAGAAAACGGTCGAACCTGGCTTGTTGAATCACAGGTTGTGCCTTCACTGCTCAACCTACGCAGCTTCGTGATCGATTTCGCACCCGAAGAGTTCGGTGTGGCGCTTGATCGACTCGAACAAGCTATCGACCAGCAATAACAAAAGTTAATCCAACTACTACTAATTTTCCGTACATACGTAAGTGACCTGCAATAGGACACTTTAGGAGCTATAGAACGAACACACCTGAATAGCGGCGCTAGCATCGCCGAAAACTGGAACCGAGATGACCGAGAGTACGCGAGCGCCAGTATTGGTGCTCAATCAGAACTATCAGCCGCTCAACATCTGCGATATTCGCAGGGCGGTGAAACTCGTCGGTAAAGGCAAGGCAGAATCGGTTCAGGACACAGGTGAATACGTCCACACAGTCGACGATTTATTCGATCGACCAGACGTCATCAGGCTCGTCTACATGGTTAAGCGACCGCTCCAGCGCAGGAAGATGTCGCGCAACGAAGTGTTCGCTCGTGACAACAACTCTTGCCAGTACTGCGGTGCGAAGCCTCGAGATATGACTATCGACCACGTGCACCCTCGCTGCAAAGGCGGCGAGTTCACGTGGACGAACGTTGTGAGCGCCTGCAAGGCGTGTAACCACCGAAAGGCGGGTCGCACGCCCCAGGAAGCGGGAATGAGGCTACGTAACAAACCCTACGAGCCTCGCCCCAACCCATACTCGTTCCTCAGGCTGGAATCTCTGAAAAAGACATGGCTCCCGTTCGTACCCTGGCTAGTACCGGAATCGAACCCATCTTCTGGCAGCTTGGAAGCAGCAGTAGCTGGCGATTAGCTGGTTCGTCGGTGTCACGCATCTTCCTCCAGCACCCAACAACCAACCGCGTCATCCTGAACTAGATTCAGGATCTCGAAGCAGTGCGAAGTACCTGCACACATCCTCGCGTCCCGACCAGCGCGGAGGGACCTGGGGCAGTGCGGTGAAAGTTTGCTAAGCAGGCATCGATTGGCGATAGCGAGGATACTCACTTCGTAGGCGAGTGTTGGCAACAGTGATAATTACGGTGTGCAGCTTGCACGATCATCTCTGTCCTAGCTGAACGTGCCGCTTCACCCCCCACGACACCAGATCCCTCGGCTACCGCTCGGGACGCGAGAACTAACTACTCGTCAACGTCGTCAAACGTCAGCGCCGGAACTTTTTCTGGATCTGCCCACGGCAAATCCAACATCAGCACCTCGAGTACCAGCTGCGGAACAGCGTTAGCCTCTAGAGCAGCTAACGCCTCCTGAATCGACGTCACAGCCCCAGAAATCTGAGCCTCTTTCAACTGCGAAGCTATCTCCGACAGCAATTCCGCCCACTCAACGTTGATCACCTGATCATCGAGCTTGTGCCGCATCATCGCAACATCACGCCACCACTCGAGCCATCGTTGCATCTCGGCAAGTACAGCATCACGGTCACGCCAGAACTGCCCACCGGTCTGTCGGGCGTACCGGAATCGTTCCTCAACATTGCCTGTAACAATCTCAGCAAACCGCAATACAGCCTGATTATGAGCATCGACTATCGTGGCATCGTGCAAGGCGTCTATCGCCCAGCCCGGGCAACCGCGAGCCAGCCTAGAAAGTGAACGAGCCTGATCCTCGCTGGCCTCGAACCGTTCGATTAGCTCAGCCTCGATAACTTCGGCATCCACAGGCCGAAGATCAATCCGCTGGCATCTAGAAATAACCGTTTCCTGCTTGATCGATTCAACTGAAGGTGCAAGCAGTATCAGCATTACATCATCAGCTGGTTCTTCGAGAGTTTTCAACAACGCATTCGCCGATTCGGCGTTCATCCGATCAGCACCATCGATGATGAACACTTTTTTCAAGCCTTCGAATGGTGAAGTTGCCGAATCCTGAATAATGTCTTTGATGTGGTCGATCCGAATGCCCATTCGACTGCGCTTGTCGCCGCCGTCTTCGTCACCACCAGAAGATTTCTTCTTATCAGCCGATGATTCAGTGTTTGGATCGATCACCCGAACATCTGAATGAATGCCCTTGCGAATTCGCTCTGCCTGATGCGAATTGTTCAGATCGATATTCGGTGCCTCGCCAAACATATCGACCACTGCTTCACTGTTGACCATGCTGGCGATATCAAGCGCCAGTGTCCGTTTGCCGACCTTGTCAGGTCCGATGATCAAATAAGCGTGAGAAAGCCGACCTGTTTCGGACGATCTAGAAAGAAGCCGCGTCGCACCCGGATGACCAAAGGTCGTCCATCCAACAACTGGCGGACGAATGGTTGCGGGCGAGGCGGAATCAGGCAAGATCGAGGCTCGATGCGAGTAGGTCTTTGTATGTCTCACGACGGCGAATCAAACGTGCTTCGCCGTCTTTCACCATCACAACGGCAGGTCGAGTCTGCATGTTGTAGTTGCTCGCCATCATCAGGCAGTAAGCGCCCGAAGCCGGAAGAGCTAATAGCTCGCCTGTTTCGACCTCTGGGAGATCAACATCCCGTGCGAGAACGTCGCCAGATTCGCAGAATTTTCCTGCAACGGTGACGATCTGATTGCGAACTGCGTTCGGTCGATCCACCGGTACGACTGCATACTCAGAGTCGTACAGCGCAGGACGAATGTTGTCGCCCATTCCGCCGTCGACGCTCACATATGTTCGAACGTCCGGGATGGTCTTGATTCCCCCAACGGTGTACACGGCAACGCCGGCACGACCTACGATCGCACGACCAGGCTCGACAGAGACGATAGGTTCATCGAGTCCGTACGTGTCGCAGCCTTTTCGAATGGCTACTGCAATCTCTTTGGCGTAGTCGCTCATCGCTGGAGGAAGCGTGTCGGAGACATATCCAATGGCAAATCCGCCACCTGGGCTAAATCTCTTCAGATCGAGTCCGTATTTGTCACGCATGTCCGCAGAAAACTTCAGGACGTAGTCGATCGCCTCTGAGTATGGTTCCAGTTCAAAAATCGGCGACCCGAGATGAAAGTGAACACCGACAACATCGAGATTGTCTTGCTCAAGCGCCTGTTTGACGGCGACTTCAGCATCACCAGTCTCAATTGAGAATCCGAATTTCGAATCGAGAATTCCAGTCGAAGTGAGCATATGAGTGTGCGGGTCGATACTCGGCGAAAGTCGAAGCATTACCTGCTGCTTCACACCAAGCTCGCCAGCGACCTCGTTCAACAATTCGATCTCTGCAAACGAGTCGAGCGTAATCAGCCCAATGCCGTAGCGTAGAGCTTCAACGAGCTCTTCACGACCCTTGTTGTTGCCGTGAAAGTTCATGCGCTCAGCAGGGAAGTCGGCAGCAATCGCAACGGCGAGTTCACCGCCGGTCACGACGTCCATGTCGAGACCCTCTTCTTCAAT
>ENA-OREN01003463-OREN01003463.1-marine-metagenome-genome-assembly--contig:-NODE-3463-length-14704-cov-5.283175_pt1 | contig 14704 bp, 19 predicted proteins | sample MGYA00248624_ERZ508555 | MGnify/ENA primary metagenome ERZ508555 (study PRJEB26222, sample SAMN06267773) | marine metagenome | isolation source: Saanich Inlet, British Columbia, Canada | place...
ATAAACAAAATCATGCTTGACCAAAGCTTTGCAACCATTTTATATCTCCTAATGTTTCAATGTTCCGTAGTTTATTGGTTTTATTATGCTTTTATTTTGTAGCTAACAGGCTCTTTGAACCACGCTCTATTAGCTACTTTAATAGCCCCGTAGCCTAACTCGGCAAACACCACCTGTCAAGAAAATTGCAGCCCAAATTAACGCTATTTTTAAACTGGATTATCAATATCAATAAATTGGTGCTCAATACCAAATTTCTTTGCGATATTCTTACCCAACTCCTGTACGCCATAACGCTCAGTAGCATGGTGCCCTGCCGAGATAAAGGCCACGCCAGATTCACGTGCGGCATGCACAATTCTTTCCGAAATTTCTCCAGTAATAAAAACATCTACCCCCAAGCGGATAGCATCATCAAAATAATCCTGAGCTGCCCCAGTACACCAAGCGACACGCTTTATAATCTTACTTTCATCACCAATTATCAATGGCTTACGTAACAAAGTTTTCTCAAGATTCACTCCCAATTCTCTAAGTGTGAGTTCTTCTGACGTATGACCATACATTGCAATGTTTTGTTCACTAAAACGGCCCGCCGCAACAAAACCAAGTTTATTTGCTAACTGGACATTGTTTCCTACTACAGGATGGGCATCTAGAGGCAAGTGGTACGCAAACAAGCTCACCTCTTTTTCTAATAACAATGCAATACGACGACGTTTCATCCCAATCAAACATTCATTTTCACCACGCCAAAAATATCCGTGGTGAACCAATACTGCATCAGCATTCTCATCGACAGCTGCTTGTAAGAACTCAAGAGAAGCCGTTACGCCACTAACAATCTTCTTAATCTCGCCACGACCCTCCACCTGAAGTCCATTTGGACAATAGTCACTAAAGTGTGAGATATTGAGCAGTAGATCCAAGTATGATTCGAGTTGTTTTAATAGCATCATTACCGTCCTTCTGGTACAACTTTAATTATTAACATTCTATATTTTAATATTTCTAAATACTCACATGCACAAACTCTGGTTAATTTTCGCACAAACAGCAACAGTATGCCTTGCTTTGTTATTTGTCATCTCTACGATGCGCCCTGAATTACTACCACGGATCATGCATAATAATATAGTCAATGGTGGTAGTGTAAACAGTGGCGTCGTGACACTAAAACAAGTCATCCCCAATAAAGAATCTGCTCCAAATAGCGTAAAGAACCTTAATAGTTTTAGTGGCGTTACTAAAAAGGTCATGCCATCAGTAGTTAGTGTTTTTACTAGCAAAGAAGTAAAAGTATCTCGGCACCCACTATTTAACAATCCTAATTTTCGTGATCTTCTTGGCCTTGGTAACCAGTTAGAAGAACAAACCAAGCGTAAAACTGGGCTTGGTTCCGGTGTAATTATTAGCCCAGAAGGCTATATCCTAACTAACCATCATGTAATAGCAGCAGCGGATGAAATAGAAATTGGATTAAATGATGGAAGAAATGCAAAAGCAATTGTCATCGGCTCCGATCCCGAAACTGATCTTGCCGTTATAAAAATTGATATGAAAGGATTGCCATCAATTACATTTGGACACTCAGATCAAGCTGAGGTTGGAGATATAGTGCTTGCTATTGGCAATCCCTTTGGTCTCGGACAAACAGTAACTATGGGCATTATTAGTGCACTAGGAAGGACACTAGGAATTAATACTTATGAGAATTTTATCCAAACGGATGCTGCCATCAATCCAGGAAATTCAGGTGGCGCTCTGGTAGATATTAAAGGAAATTTAATTGGAATTAATACATTGATATATTCTCGCTCTGGCGGATCACTTGGTATCGGTTTATCTATTCCAACAATCGTTGCTAAGAAAATAATGGAACAAATAATTCAGACTGGTAAAGTAACCAGAGGCTATATTGGGGTAGAAGTACAGGATCTAACAAAAGAATTGGCAGAATCATTCAGACTTACCAACACCAAGGGCGCGCTAATTGCTGGTGTGTACCCAGCAGGCCCTGCCGACAGAGCTGGAATAAAGCCAGGAGATATACTGATAGCAGTGGAAGGCAAGCCTGTCACCAACTCATCAGACATGCTTAATCTAATTGCAGCACTATCTCCAGGACAGACTGCTACACTTATGGTCCTACGAAACCAGGAAGAAAAGCCTTTTGAAATCCGTGTAGACAAACGTCCAAAACAAATAAAACGTAACTAAATATTGGCGTACTCTTACAAGGAAATATAACGATTAATTCCCCCTCCTCTCGCCTCATTAGTATTATCAATACTGCGCCCACTATTTTCTCTTCACTGCACCTAATCTTTCCACTCTATTCCATTTTATCGTTACCTGCTGGCTGTTGATTTTCTGAGATTGGCGAAGGTTTATTTAAGAAGCCTGCTGCCAATATTCCAACCTCAAAGAGAAGATATAGTGGTACTGCTAACATAAATTGTGAAACTACATCAGGTGGAGTTATTACAGCACTTATTACAAATGCACCCACAAGAACATAACTACGTATCTCTTTTAATTTCTTAACTGAAATCACACCAATTTTCACAAGAATTACTACAAATACCGGAGCCTCAAAAGAAATTCCAAAGGCAATAAACATAGTTAGAACAAAATCTAGATATTTACTAATATCAGTCATTACCGCAACGCCTTCTGGTGCGAATTGAGTTATGAACTCAAATACCAGTGGTAGAGCACCAAAAAAAGAAAATGCCATACCAAAGAAAAATAAAGCACTACTAACAAATACTAAGGGAAATACTAGGCGCTTCTCGTTTGAATACAAACCTGGAGCAACAAAGGCCCATATCTGATAAAAAGTATGCGGCAAGGTAATCAGAAAGGCTGTCATCATGGCAACCTTCATTGGTATGAAAAATGGTGTGGCAACTTCCGTAGCAATCATCTGCCCACCCAGAGGGAGACTCTCTAGAAGAGGGTGTGCCAGCATCGTATACAACTCCCTTGCATAGAATGCACAAGGAATAAATCCAAGTAACAACACACCTAAGATGCGCATTAATCTAACGCGAAGTTCGGTTAAGTGTGAAATGAATGTATTATTGATATTCATGTTGTGAAATGAAATAGCCCTGCAGGTCAGATGCAATCAAATTTAAAATGAGCTAATAGCAAGAATATTTATTCATGCTCTCCTATACGACACGTATGCTCCTTTCCTATCTAAGCATTATTTCAATTTAATTTAGACCTAGTTAGAGCAGTTACTTGGTAGAGTCATTATCTGGAAGAGATGAAATAGATTCTGCCAGAGGCGTTTCTTCTCCCGTAATTTCTAGCTGTGATTCAGGTGTTATGGTAGTCGAATTATTAATATTTCCTGCCGCCTCTAGCTCACTGACTTCCTCTCGTACTGAATTCTCAATTGTATGAGCTGCCTTTTGCACCGACGTATGTAATTCATTCAGTTCTTCTGCTTCCATCTCTCTCTGAATGTCATTTTTAACACCACCAACATAGTGACGCACGCGTCCTACAAGATAACCAAGAGTACGCGCTAATTTCGGCAATCGCTCTGGGCCAACTACTATTAATGCCACAACTGAAATTACCATAATCTCAGTAAAGCTGATATCAAACATAGCTCATAAAATTAATAAGAAAAAATAAAATGCCAATTCTTTTCAAAACAGCCATCAATTCCACCGGCTTCTCTCTATGGCTGTATCAATCATAATTTTGTTTGTGTCTTTTCCTTGACCTCGCCCTCGATAGTCTGACCATTAACTTTTTGTGATGAAGATGAAGAAGGAGATTCCTTCTCATCTTCACCTTTCATCCCATCCTTAAATCCTTTTACCGCTCCGCCTACATCTCCACCTAGATTACGAAGTTTTTTTGTGCCAAATACAAGGACAACGATTACCAAAACAACCAACCAGTGCCAAATGCTAAATGAACCCATCATTTACTCCTTTAACTTTGGTTTGGAATCATAACTGGCAATCGTTCCGTACCACCGCCAATAATATGTGCATGAAGATGATAAATCTCCTGCCCACCTACACGGCCAGTATTGATAATAGTTCGAAAGCCATCTGTACAACCCTGCTCCTTTGCTAACTTGGGAGCGAGCAAAATAATCTTACCAAGCAAATCGCGGTGTTTCTCTTCAACACTATCCAATGATGCAATATGTAATTTGGGTATCAACATAAAATGTACTGGCGCCACCGGATGTAGATCATGGAACGCAAAAACGTCGTCATCCTCATAGATTTTTTTACTTGAAATTTCACCTTTTATAATTTTACAAAAAATGCAATTTTCCATAATCAGCCTGGCTTTCTTGATGCCTTCTCATCTATCCCTGACATCCCCTCACGTCGTTCTAGCTCTGCTAATACGTCTTCTGGTCCAAGGTCATGCTTAGCTAGTAATACCAAGCAATGAAACCAAAGATCCGCCACCTCATATGTAATATGAGCTTTATCACCATCCTTAGAAGCTAACAAAACTTCAGCTGCTTCTTCTGCAACTTTCTTAAGTAGCTGGTCATGCTCTCCAGACAATAGTTTAGCAACATACGAACTATCTGAGTCTAAGCTCTTACGGGCTTCGATGGTTTCTGCCAAACGATGAATAGTAGTCGAGTCTTTCATTTTTTATATATTTCTTTGGGGTCTCTAATTTCAGGTGCCGCTACTACCCACTGTTCTTCTTCAAGTTTATTGAAGAAACAACTGTGCCGGCCTGTATGACAAGCAATTCCGCCAACTTGTTCCACTGCCAATAGTAGAACATCTTTGTCACAGTCCAGATAGATTTCTTTTACTATCTGAGTATGACCAGATTCTTCACCTTTACACCAAAGCCTCTTACGTGAGCGAGACCAATAAACTGCTTTACCTGTTTCTACAGTGAGTTTTAACGCTTCACGATCCATCCAGGCAACCATCAACACAACGTTGCTAGAAACCTCCTGGGTTACGACCGGAACCAACCCATCTTCGGTCCATTTTATTTTATTCAACCAATTTTCTGGCATAACTTTATAGCTCAGTCTTAGTTTCTCATGATTTTATTCTACCACTACAACCTAACTTCTATACCCTGCTTCCTCATATACTCCTTAGCTTGGCGCACAGTATATTCACCGTAGTGAAAAATACTTGCTGCCAATACTGCATCGGCATGCCCCTGAAGAACACCTTCAGCTAAATGGTTCAGGTCTCCTACTCCGCCACTGGCAATCACCGGTATGTCTAAAGCATCCGACACAGCGCGAGTTAATGGAAGATTAAAGCCTTCCCGGGTCCCATCTCTGTCCATGCTGGTAAGTAGTATTTCACCTGCGCCAAGTAACTGCATTCTTTTTGCCCATTCAATTACATCTAAACCGGTAGATTTTCGTCCGCCATGGGTAAATACTTCCCACTTCATTGGTTCTGTACTTGTGCCACCTACTTGTTTAGCATCTATAGCCACCACAATACATTGCGCCCCATATTTATCCGCAGCATCAGCTACCAGTTGAGGGTTCATTATTGCTGAGGTATTGATACTTACCTTGTCTGCACCTGCATTTAACAATCTACGCACATCATCAACGTGACGAACACCTCCTCCAACGGTCAACGGAATAAATACTTGAGCTGCAACTTCTTCAATTATATGCAAAATTAAATTGCGATTGTCTGAACTAGCTGTGATATCCAGAAAAGTAAGCTCATCAGCTCCCTCCTCATTATATCGACGGGATATTTCCACCGGATCACCTGCATCCTGAAGTGCGACAAAGTTCACACCTTTGACTACTCTTCCATTAGTCACATCTAAACAGGGGATAATTCGTTTGGCGAGACCCATGGGGCTATAAACCTTTTACAGATAAAAAAATTTTAAAAAATAAAACTATTCTGTGAGTTTTGTAACTGACTTTTCCCTAATCAGAAAATTTAATTAGGGAAAATAATACAACTAATCTTTATGTCTTAATACCAAGTTCATCAGCTAATATCTGTGCTTTTTTAAAATCTAATGTGCCCTCATAAATTGCACGTCCTGTGATGACGCCCATGACACCCTCAGCTTCTACTTCACATAATGTGCTGACATCTTTAAGATCAGTAACTCCTCCACTGGCAATAATTGGAATAGTAAGCTCTCTGGCAAGCTCTACTGTTGCTTTAGTATTAATGCCGTTTAACATTCCATCTCGGCTAATATCAGTGTAGATAATAGCCTCAACACCATAGCCCTCAAATTTTTTCGCCAAATCAATCACATTGTGATCAGTTATTTTAGACCAGCCATCGACCGCAATTTTTCCGTCTTTAGCATCCAGTCCCACCATAATCCGACCGGGGAACGCATCACAAGCCTGACGCAAAAAACCAGGTACTTTCACAGCTGCAGTCCCAATAATAATATAAGAAATTCCCTCTTCTAAATAGCGCCCTATAGTTTCAAGATCACGAATACCACCACCTAGCTGAATCGGAATTTTTGCATCAATAGCATTAACAATGTCACGAATTGCGGGTGCATTTACTGGTTTACCTGCAAACGCACCATTAAGATCGACTAAATGTAGGCGCCGCCCCCCCTGGTCCAACCAGTATTTAGCCATGGCACCAGGGTTCTGCGAAAACACTGTGGCACTTTCCATCTCGCCCCGCTGAAGCCTTACACAGTGTCCGTCTTTTAAATCTATAGCAGGTATGATCAACATTTTAAATAATAATTAATGATTTGAAATTTAAATTAGAATCTGGCCAAGAAAATCTGAATGTATTTCCTAGGAGTTAAAAATTGGTTCCCATTGTACAAAATTCTTCAGCAATGTCAGACCCGCTGCATCACTTTTCTCAGGGTGAAACTGAACAGCAAAAATATTATTCTTTGCCACTGCACAAGCGAATGGAAAAGAGTAACTACTTTGTGCTGACACTGTTTTCTGATCAGAGGCATCTACAAAATAACTATGTACAAAATAAAATCGCTCGTCATTTGCAATACCCTTCCACATCGGATGATTATTTGACTGGCACACCTGATTCCATCCCATATGTGGAACTTTCAGTTTCTGCCCTTCGGCATCAATCATAGACGCATTAGGGAATCGTCTAATTTGACCAGGCAAGATTCCCAGACCTTTTACGTCACCCTCTTCGCTCTTCTCAAACAACATCTGTAAACCAATACAGATTCCCAGAAATGGTTTATTTAAGGCCGATTCCACCACGGCATCCCGTAAACCTCGTGCATCCATCTCCTTCATACAATTGGGCATTGCACCTTGCCCAGGAAATACTACACGCGTAGCTTTTCGAACTTCATCCGGATCACTTGTAACAATTATTGAGGCACTAGGCGCCACATACTCAAAAGCCTTAGACACGGAGTGTAAGTTACCCATACCATAATCAATAATTGCAATATCAGTCATACTAAGAGTAGTAACTTAGAAAATTTACAGTGAACCTTTGGTAGATGGAATCACATTAATTGAACGAGGATCAAGTTCTAATGCAACACGCAATGCCCGACCAAATGCTTTAAATGCGGTCTCTGCCTGATGATGAGCATTATCACCAGATAAATTATCAATATGCAAAGTTATCAACGCATGATTAACAAAACCTTGAAAAAATTCGTTAATCAAATCTACATCAAATTCTCCTATGCGAGCACGAACAAATTTGATATTAAATTCCATACCCGGGCGACCAGATAAGTCTATTACTACCCGTGACATAGCCTCATCTAGAGGTACATATGCGTGACCATAACGACGCAGTCCTTTCTTATCACCTACCGCCTTAGCAAATGCCTGGCCCAAGGTAATACCTATATCCTCCACCGTATGGTGTGCGTCAATATGTAAGTCCCCCTTAGCAATAATCTTTAGATCTACCATTCCATGTCGTGCTATTTGATCTAACATATGATCCAAGAATGGTATGCAAGTATCCAACTCAGCCTTGCCTGTTCCATCAAGATTAAGTTCAACACTGATCTTAGTTTCCAACGTATTACGAGTAACTTGTGACTGGCGCATGAGATTTTTAATACCTAAAAATTGAAAAAATTAATTACCTGTCTTCATAATACATTCTTGTAACGCCTGTAAGAACTGTTTATTTTCATCAGGTGTCCCTATTGTTACGCGCAAACAGTTTTTTAGTAAAGGGTGCGCGCCATCAAGATTCTTAATTAATATATTGCGCTGCTTCAGCGCTGAAAATATTTGGCTCGCCTCACTCACACGAAACAATATAAAATTTGCATCCGATGGAAAGGCTTCAACTCCATCCAATACGTTTAAATACTTACTCATCACTATTCGTTCAGCCTTAATTGCATCAACCTGCTGCTGTAAAACATCAGGATACTGTAATATTTTTCGTGTTACTTCCTGAGTCAGAACACCTACATTATACGGCAACCGAACCTTTTCCAACTGTAGCAACCATTCAGGCCTGCCTGTAAGAAACCCTAGCCTTAACCCTGCAAGTCCAAGCTTAGAGAGTGTACGCATTAATAACAAATTAGGATATTCTGAGAGCTTATCTATAAAACTTGAATCAGCGAAAGCATGGTAAGCCTCATCAACTACAACCACCCCTGGAGCAGATTCAATAATACGTGAAACAGCTTCCACATCAAATGAATTACCTGTCGGGTTATTAGGATAAGCAATAAAGATTACTGCTGGCTGATGCTTAGTAATAGCATCTAGCATTAGATCTAAGTCTAATGAGAAATCAGCTTTAAGTGGAACACCTATATATTCCATATTGGTGTAGGTGGCTATCATACGAAACATTACAAATGCTGGTTCAACACTCATTAACACTGCACCTGGTCTAGCTAAGGCTGAAGCTATAATTTGTATTATCTCATCCGAACCGTTACCCAACATAATATCCATCCCCATAGGGATTTCCATCGTTTCACGTAAAGAAGACTTTAGTGAAACAGAGTTTGAGTCAGGATAACGATTGGCTGAAATAGTTGTAACCAGTTGCGCAATTTCTTCTTGCAGAGCCTCAGGCAGAGAATAAGGATTCTCCATAGCATCTAGTTTTATCATGCCGGATGATGATGGCACATGATAAGGAGAAAGCCTGAGTATTTCTGGACGAATTACTTGTTCTACTAAATTAGGCATGACTTCTATGTTATACCGACATGAATTTTATTTATGACAGATTATGTATTTAACGCAACTTGTAATTAACCCAAATAGCAGCTGTAAATAACAACATCGCTCCAGCCTGATGAGACGCGGCTAATGGTAAAGGTACGACCATTAGTAGAGTGGCTATTCCCAAGCATATCTGTGTAATCAACATTATTAAAAGTAAATTACAAGCTAAACGCGCTGAGCTCGGAAGCGTAAGCTGTCTAGATTTATACCAAAATACTGGAACGAGTATCGCCAATACCCAAGCGATCATACGATGATCAAATTGCACCGTTGCCATGTTTTCAAAAAAATTACGATACCAGGGCTCCAGCATGAATATTTCCGGTGGTATGAAATTCCCATTCATTAAAGGGAAAGTGTTATAGGCAAGACCTGCACGGATGCCAGCAACAAAACCTCCAGATACAACCATAAGAAAAATTATACCAATAAGAGCCCGAATGAAGCGTTGCAAATTTTGAAGTCGTTTACTTCTATCTAACCGATAATCTGAAGCAAAAAGACCCAAGGCGACATGAAGCATAGCCGCATAAATAATAAATGCCAAACTCAAATGAGCCGTCAAACGATATTGACTAACATGGGGATTATCTACTAACCCACTTTTCACCATATACCAGCCCATTAAACCTTGTAATCCGCCCAATACAAAGATCCCTGCTAATTTTAAGCCTAGTGGCCGATCAATTCTCTTCTGCACAAGAAAAAATAGAAATGGGATAAAGAATACCAATCCAATAACCCGCCCTAATATCCGGTGAGCATATTCCCACCAAAAGATACCTTTAAATTCATCTGTACTCATTCCCTGATTAATTTTTTTATACTGAGGCGTTTCATGATATTTCTTAAAAACCTCATCCCAGTCACTCTCAGTAATAGGAGGAATAGTTCCAACAATGGGCTTCCATTCAACCATAGAAAGACCGGAGTCAGTAAGCCGTGTAACGCCACCAACAACAACCATGGCGAATACGAAACCACAGCAAATTAATAACCAAATAGCAACAGGTTTTTGCATTTATATTTTAGAGATTATTTCATCCGAAGCAGACGTTGCCGATCACGCACCCATTCCTTCTGCTTTTCTGATTCGCGTTTATCGTGCTGTTTCTTCCCTTTGGCCAGACCAATTTCAAGTTTGATTTTACCAGATTTATAATGCATGTTTAATGGAACCAAGGTATATCCAGATCGATCTACCTTTCCGATAAGTCGTACAATCTCTTGAGCATGTAATAAGAGTTTGCGTGTACGTATTGGGTCAGGATTTATATGAGTAGATGCAGTCGTCAGGGGGCTGATATTACAGCCTATAAGGTATAATTCACTTTTACGAACAATTACATAGGCTTCTTTTAGCTGAACTCGTCCAGCCCGAATCGATTTAACCTCCCAGCCCTCAAAGACTACGCCAGATTCATATGTTTCCTCGATAAAATAATCGTGAAAAGCTTTTTTATTCTGAATAATACTCATGTGAAGAACAAAACGAGTGAATTTCGCGTGGGTTTAGTGTATTTTAACAGCATTTCGTTTCCATCTCTTATTGAAATAATAGTTTCATCTATGGCTAAAATAGAAAAATCAGTTCTAGTAAATCACTCTGCAAGCCAAATGTTTGCATTAGTAGATGCGGTTGAGGACTATCCTAAATTTCTTCCCTGGTGCGGCGGGTCTTCCGTTGCCGTACAGGATGATAATGTTACGCATGCAACTGTTAAGATTGATTATCTTCATGTTAAACATAGTTTTACCACTAAAAATACTAGTCAGGCTCCTGAATTAATTGAAATGACATTACTTGATGGTCCATTTAAGACCTTAGATGGACACTGGAGGTTCATTCCTCTGGAAGAGGACTCCTGTAAGATAGAGTTTCAATTGAATTATATATTCTCAAGTAAACTGCTAGAGCACTTGGTAGGACCAGTTTTTTATATGATCGCTAATAACTTTGTAGAAGCATTCATTAAACGCGCAGAGGATGTTTACGGAGAGTGAGCGAGTTGATAGAAATTGAAGTGGCCTATGCTCTTCCTGATAAACAGATTTTAGAATGTTTAAAAGTACCTAATGGAACTACGGCTGCACAAGCTATACAACTCTCCGGAATCTGTAATAAATTTTCAGAAATTCAACCAAACGATAAGAACTTAGGAATTTTTGGTAAATTAGTTAAACCTGAATTAATTTTACGTAACCATGACCGTATTGAAATCTACAGGCCCATAACTGTTGACCCAAAAGAAAAGCGTAGAAAACGTGTGAAAAAAGCTACCGCAAGCAACAAAAACATTAACAAACAATAAAACAGCAATTCTCACTATATTCATCAGGCAAATTTGCCCTCAGCCACAAGGATTAGCTATAATGGTTCTTTGCAAAGGATCATTATCATGCGACTGGCTCAGAAAGCATTAACATTTGATGATGTTTTACTGCTACCTGCTCATTCTGTAGTGTTGCCACGTAACGTAAACCTCTCAACTCAACTCACCCGTACCATCACTCTTAATATACCTTTGGTTTCTGCTGCGATGGATACAGTAACGGAAGCAAAGCTTGCTATTACCCTTGCTCAAGAGGGCGGCATTGGCATTATCCATAAAAATATGTCTGCTGAATTGCAAGCATCCCATGTAGCTAAAGTTAAACGATTTGAAAGCGGAATAGTTAAAGATCCTATAACAATTCCTCCTCAAATGACCGTGCGGGAAGTTCTCAGCCTTACTCGTCAACATAAGATATCGGGTTTGCCAGTAGTTGAAGGGTCTACAGTAGTGGGTATTGTCACAAATCGGGACTTGCGCTTTGAAACTAATTTGGATCAGCCAATAAAAAACATCATGGTTCCAAAGAGCCGTCTGATAACAGTCAAGGAAGGCACCACCAGAGAAGAAGCGATGGCGTTATTGCATGAGCATCGGTTAGAAAGAGTATTGGTAGTGAATAATGCTTTTGAGTTGCGCGGGCTAATTACTGTTAAGGATATTACCAAGACATCTGAACATCCTGATGCATGCAAAGATGAACAAGGACGGCTACGTGTTGGAGCAGCTGTCGGTGTAGGTGAAGGTGACGACAAAAGGGCTGAGAAATTAGCTGAGGCAGGGGTAGATGTGATTGTGGTAGACACTGCACATGGCCATACTCAAGGAGTGCTCAACCAGATACTGTGGATTAAGAAAAAATTTCCACATGTCCAGGTTATAGGAGGCAATATTGCTACTGCAGCTGCCGCTAAGGCATTAGCTGATCATGGTGCAGATGGTGTGAAGGTTGGGATTGGTCCCGGCTCTATTTGTACAACACGTATTGTTGCTGGCGTTGGTGTGCCACAAATTACAGCAATAGAAAACGTTTCTACCGCACTAAATGGGACCGGCATACCAACAATTGCAGATGGCGGGATTCGCTATTCAGGTGACGTTGCTAAGGCAATTGCAGCAGGTGCCAACACAGTGATGTTAGGCGGTTTGTTAGCGGGCACCGAAGAATCTCCAGGTGATATTGAGTTATTCCAGGGACGATCCTACAAAACTTACCGTGGCATGGGATCACTTTCTGCTATGCAACAGGGTTCTAGTGATCGCTATTTTCAGGATACCGAAAAAAATGCTGACAAACTGGTTCCTGAAGGTGTAGAAGGTCGTGTTCCTTATAAAGGTAGTGTCATAGCAGTAATTCATCAACTTATGGGTGGCCTACGTTCAGGGATGGGTTATTTGGGTTGCGAAACTATTAATGAGGTGCATGAAAAAGCTGAATTCGTTGAAATTACCTCAGCCGGTATTCGTGAGTCTCACGTCCATGACGTGCAGATCACCAAGGAAGCTCCTAATTACCATGTTGAATAGGGGTTTAACCCCTACATGAAAGAAAAAATCCTGATCCTAGATTTTGGCTCTCAGTACTCCCAGTTAATTGCTAGACGGGTGCGAGAGACTAACGTCTATTGTGAGATTCATCCCTTTGATGTAACGACTCAATTCATTAATGAATTCTCCCCTAACGGAATTATTCTATCAGGTGGTCCGGCTTCTACCACCAGTAGCGAAACTCCTCGAGCTCCACAAGTAGTATTTGAACTAGGCATTCCAATATTAGGTATCTGCTACGGAATGCAAGCTATGGCAGCACAGCTTGGCGGGGTAGTTGAAACATCAAATATACGGGAATTTGGTCACGCAAGAATTCAGATAAGGGAACAAACAGATCTACTGAACCATACTCAAGATAATATAAATGACAACAGTCACGAATTTCTAGACGTGTGGATGAGCCATGGTGACAAAGTCACTACACTGCCTGTCGGCTTTAAGATTATGGCCAGCAATGATGCTGCTCCAATCGCCGCTATGGCTAATGAGACAAAAAGATTCTACGGTTTACAGTTTCACCCAGAAGTTACACATACCCCTCAGGGGAAAAGAATCATCGAACGTTTTGTCCATGACATCTGTGACCTTGGTTATGATTGGAACATGCCTGATTATGTTTCGGAGGCAATCGATAAAATCCGTTCTAAAGTAGGAAAAGAAGAAGTAATTCTCGGCTTATCAGGCGGTGTCGACTCATCCGTTGCAGCAGCTCTAATTCATCGTGCTATCGGAAAGCAACTCACCTGTGTGTTCGTAGACAATGGTTTGTTGCGGCTGAATGAAGCTGAACAAGTTATGAATACCTTCTCCAAGAGTATTGGTATAAAAATTATACATGTAGACGCGAGTAAAACGTTTCTTAAGCACCTCAGTGGCGTTACTGATCCAGAGAAGAAACGCCGTATCATCGGACGTGAATTTGTTGAAGTATTCCAGCAGGAATCATCAAAAATAAACAATGCAAAATGGCTAGCGCAGGGAACAATTTATCCCGATGTGATTGAATCTGCAGGCAATAAAAATAAAACGGCTAACACTATCAAATCTCACCATAATGTAGGTGGTCTACCCGATAGTCTACATTTGAAATTACTTGAACCTTTACGTGAACTGTTTAAAGATGAAGTACGTGAACTTGGCTTAGCACTGGGATTAGCACATGATATTATTTTCCGGCACCCGTTCCCAGGGCCCGGTTTAGGAGTACGAATCCTTGGTGAGGTAAAGTCTGAATACACAGAGCTATTACGCCGGGCTGATGCAATATTTATCGAAGAACTACGTTCCGCAGGGTGGTATGAAAAAACGTCACAGGCTTTCGCTGTGTTTCTACCTGTTAAATCGGTCGGAGTGATGGGAGATGGCCGTACATACGAATATGTTATAGCTCTAAGAGCAGTTAGAACAGAGGATTTCATGACCGCGAAATGGGCAGAGCTCCCTTATACTTTATTAGGCCAGGTATCAAATCGCATCATCAACGAAGTACGTGGAATTAACCGGGTAGTTTATGATATCTCTGGCAAACCACCGGCAACTATAGAGTGGGAGTAATTTTTCGTCTAATTTGGTGCGACAAATGGTGTAGATTTATCTCAAATTGTCTTGAATTAAGAATTGA
>ENA-OREN01003467-OREN01003467.1-marine-metagenome-genome-assembly--contig:-NODE-3467-length-14689-cov-4.141459_pt1 | contig 14689 bp, 14 predicted proteins | sample MGYA00248624_ERZ508555 | MGnify/ENA primary metagenome ERZ508555 (study PRJEB26222, sample SAMN06267773) | marine metagenome | isolation source: Saanich Inlet, British Columbia, Canada | place...
ATGGACACCTAAATAAATCTTTGTTTGTAGTTCTTTAAATACATTTACTGCAGGGTTGTTAAGAAGGGGACTCGTTTCGTTCATATCGTGCGCCACCAGAGTCCAATGGTGCTAGAGTAACCGACCGTGGAGCCATCGATGTTCCCGGATTCATTAAGTGCATAGACGGTGGGAAAGGCGCGGATGCGATAGGAGTTGAGTAGTTCCGGGGTGCCGAGCAGCACGGGCACGGCGAGGGCATTACGCTCCAGAAAGGCTTCGACACTATGTAACTCCTTGTAGGAAAGGGCGACAGCGAAGATGGAGACCGATTCTTCACCCCGGAGCTTCCTAACCCAGTTGAGATTGCTGATGCTGAGATCGCAAACTCTGCACCACGGTGCAAAAAAATAGAGCATCACACGGCGTCCACGCAAATCTTCCAACGTAACGGGTGGGCCGGAAAGGGCAGGAAGCCAAAATGATGGTGCAGGTGTTTGTTTCGAAACCAAGTTCCGCCCCTGCCATGCTGTCACCGCCAGAAAAATGGTGAGCATGAGCACCCCGTTCAGTAGCCAGCGTTTCCAGTTTCCAAAATCCATCGTGCTCCTGTAGCTCCTATTCTAACTTACATTCTTAAAATGCAATCAGAGGCTCTGAGTAGAGAATCCAGAGTTACTGAATCTGCAAAAGAGATTGTCGATTCAATCCCATTAAAATGCGAATGTTACTCCTATAATAAAAGTTGTCAACTCGTTTATAATTTTGGTGTAGAGGTTTGAATTACAAGAATAGGGGATTTTGCTTGGAGGGAGTCTGACTGTGAATAATTAGTGGGGGTTACGCATAGGAGATGAGTATGTTGCACATTGGTGTGTCTATATCTAAATTTTCTTGTCGTTAAATTATAATGATTTTGAAAAGTAAATATATCCTCTTATAAACGATATTCAAAAAAAGTTTGTCTCGCTATGTTCACTGATCTTAAGAAATTGGAGCAAAGTCTTTACTACTCAATCTTCCGAATTATATGATTCCAGAAATGATCTGTGAAATATAGATTCGTTCCATATATTTTTATTCCTCCAGGATTTAGAAACTGTGCTGGAGTAAATGTTGCGTCTGAGGACCCTTGTGAGTTGCCTGCAAGTAGCTTATTGATGTGCATCACCAATCTCCCACGCTACCATTTTTATAGAAAACACGCTGCGGTAGTTCTGGCAAGAACGGATGTTTTTTGATTTCATCCTCGTTTATTTCAATTCCCAAACCGGGATTCTGATTGGGCCTAACAAACCGACCTTCCTTTTCAACCGAAAATTCTTCAGTGACAACATCATCTCGCCAAGGGACATCTGAATGGACCGTTTCACAAATTATATAGCTGGGTTGGCTAAAACCGAACTCCAAAGAGGCCGCCGTGCTGACAGGACCCTGCGGATATTGATAATACAGGAATATATATGCTATATTATACTGAATTAAAAAAACTTATTATTATTTATTTATAAATTAATAGTATATATGATATTTTATATTGACTAATAATAAAATTGTGATTATAATTTTTTCGCATGATGATGATGGGAGTTACAATGATTAATATAAATTGATTTTTCCCATTTTTATATGTGAACATGTGAGTAACTATGAGGATTGGAAGCAATAAAGTTTCTAATAAATATTAATTGGAGAAGGAGTTATGAAAAAAATATCTTTATTAATTTCATTAATGTTGAGTGGTTTGATTATTAGTAGTTCAGTTTTTGCTAATTCATTATTAGAAGAAATCCAAGAAAGAGGAACAATAAAAATAGGATCTACCTTAAAATATCCTCCCCAAATGTATAGGGATTCAAATGGAGAGCCAGCAGGCTACGACGTTGAACTTATGAAGATGTTAGCGAATGATATGAAAGTAAAACTTGAAGTTGTTGATATGGACTTTCCAGGGCTGATTCCAGCTTTATTGGCAGGAAAGGTTGATATGCTTAGTGTTGGACTTGTAAATACACCAGAAAGAGCCCTGGCGATTGAATTTACTGATGGGTATGTTCCATACAGACAGGTAATGGTTGTTCCTAAAAACAGTACGGCGAAGAGTGTTAACGATTTAAATAAGAGTGGTATTAAAATTACAGCTTTGATGGGTTCAACTGCAGAAAATTTAGCTAAAACTAAATTACCTAAAGCTCAAGTTGTTGGTTTAGATCAGCAAGAAGCAATGATGGAAGTTACATCTGGAAGAGCAGATGGAGTTGTTGCAGAGGAATATTTAGCCATGCCGTTAGTAGCTAACTTTCCTAATAAAGTAAAAATTCTTAATCCAGACGCGCCTTTTAAGGATGAAATGGGAGCTTGGGCAGTAAGGCCCGGAGATTATAGATTCCTAAGGTATCTTAACAACTGGTTAAGATATTACAAAACGAGCGGCACTCTCGATGCCATGTATGAAAAAATAATAACGCCATCTTGGTATAAACAATAAAAGATCGCTAGGACAAGTATTATTATTTATACTTGTCCTAGCCCAAGAATTTCGCGGGCTTCTGTAGGAGTAGCAACTGGTCTGTTGAATTTGTTAGACAATAAAGCCAGACGTTCAACGAGTTCTTCATTGCCATTGGCCAATCTTGTTTTATCATATTTAATATTGTCTTCTAGTCCGGTTCTGCAATGACCACCTAATTCTAAAGACCATTCGTTTACAATTAATTGACTTTTACCGAGACCTGCAGCAGTCCAAGTAGATTGTGGGAGGGATTTTTTTAATTCACTTATTTGAAATTCCAAAATATTCTTTTTGGCTGGAAGAGCATTTCTAATTCCAAATACAAACTGTACGTGTATGGGTTCTAATAATAAACCATCTTTTACCATTTGAATAGCATTGTAAAGCATAGCCAAATCAAAAATTTCTACTTCAGGTTTAATTGAATTATTTAGCATACTATTAGCTAAATCATTTATAAGTGAAGGAGGATTTTCATAAATAGATGTAGGGAAGTTTACAGATCCAGTTGCCAAAGAAGCCATATCTGGTTTTAAATAAAGCATTTGACCACGTTCTTCTTGACTTCTCCCTCGTCCGCCAGTAGAAAACTGAATAATCATTTTAGGACAAGAATCCTTTATACCATCTAATAGCTCTTTAAATTTCTTGGCATCAGAAGAAGGGCTCTCATCTTCATTACGAACATGAAGATGAACCAATGAGGCTCCAGCTTCATAGCACAACCGAGTTGACTCAATTTGTTCAGATACAGTAATTGGAATAGTTGGATTATCAATCTTTTTTGGAACTGAGCCAGTAATTGCTACAGTTATAATACATGGTATATTATCTTTCATAAAACAAAAATATGATTAGAAATTCAAAAAAAGTTATTACAATAGTTGGTGGAGGTAATATAGGTAGCTCATGGGCTTTACTTTTTTTATTACATGGATACAGAGTCAATATATATGATAAAGATTGTGAAGTCCACTACAAATCAAAAAAATCAATTAAAATAGGTCTTAACCTTTTTATTGAGAGTGATAATTTAGATACAAAAAAAATTAAAACTATTCTTAGTAATATTAATTTTTTTAAAGATTTAAAAGAGGCTTTGCATGATACAAAATATGTAATTGAATCGATAAACGAAAATTTGAAAGATAAAATCAATGTCTTTAAAGATATTTCACAAAATGTAGGTAAAGACATTGTTATTGCAAGCTCATCATCTTTTATACCAATCTCTAAAATCAGTGAAAAGACTATAAATAAGTCTAGATGCTTAAATTTGCATCCTGGTAATCCTCCATATTTACTAAAATTTGCTGAAATTGTACCTTCAACTTACACTAGTAAAAAGGCAGTAGAAGAAACTAAATCATTGTTGTATAGTGTAAATTTACATCCAATAATTTTGAAAAAAGAAATCGACGGTTTTGTATTTAATAGATTACAGGGTGCTTTACTTAAGGAAGCATATTCATTAATAAATGATGATATTGTGTCAGCAAGAGATATTGACTTGTTGGTAACCAATGGTTTAGGTTTAAGATGGGCAGTTTTAGGTCCGTTTGAAACTATTGATTTAAATACTAAAGGGGGTATTGAGAATCATAGCAAAATCATGATTCCATTTTACAAAAATATATTTTCAAAAAGTAAAAATTATAATTTTGAAACAAAATCAATAAAGAAGGTTATTATTGAGAGGAGAAAGTTGTTACCATTAGAAAATTTAAGTGAAAGAATTTCGTGGAGAGATAAAACAATATCTAAGTTAATTAACTTATTAAAATAAATCGAAAATGGAATCTGTTGAACAAGAAAAAAAATATTTTATAAATCCTTATACAAACTTGAAAGATATAAGAAAAAATGGATCTCTACCAATTGTAAAAGGGCGGGGAATTTATGTTTACGATGAAAATAATAATAAATATATTGAAGGGTTAGCTGGTTTGTGGTGTGTTGCCTTAGGTTTTAACAATAAAAGACTTATTAAAGCGGCAAATAAACAATTCAATCTATTGCCAAACTATCATTGTTTTACAGGAAAAGTTCCAGTGACCACGTTGAAACTATCTGAGGAACTTGTTAAAATATCTCCAAAATCTTTGACCAAAGTGCTATATGCAAATTCGGGCTCAGAATCTAACGATACTGCTATTAAAATGGCATGGTATTACCAAAATGCTTTAGGAAAAACTAAAAAGAAAAAAATTATATCAAGATACAGGGGTTACCATGGAGTTACAATAATGTCTGGATCCTTAACAGGAATGGATTACGCTCACAAGGGTTTTGATATGCCGAGGGAGTTTGTTGTTCATACGGACTCTCCTCATTATTATAAAGATTCCTTAACTCAAGAATCTTCAAGTGAATTTGTAAACAGATTACTTAAAAATCTTGAAAACTTGATCATTAAAGAAGGTTCACAAAATATTGCGGCAATGATTTTAGAGCCGATTCAAGGTGCAGGTGGTGTTATAATTCCTCCTGATAACTATTTAAAAGGTGTTCAAAAAGTGCTTAAAAAGAATGACATTCTTTTAATTGTTGATGAAGTCATATGTGGGTTTGGTAGAACAGGTAATATGTTTGGGTGTGATACTTTTCAAATTAAGCCAGATATGATGGTAATTGCAAAAGGTTTGTCTTCAGGCTATATCCCAATTTCGGCGTTATTAATTAATGAGGAAATATATGATACTATTAGCGAATTCAGCTCAATTAATAAAGTATTTGGACATGGATATACGTATAGTGGACACCCGGTAGCAGCTGCTGTTGCATTAGAAACTATAAAAATTTTCAAAGATGAAAATATAATCGGTCATGTTAAAGAAATATCTGAAAAGTTTAATACCAAAATGGAACAATTAAATGTACATTCTATAGTAGGTAATTCTAGGAGTATAGGATTAATAGGTGCAGTTGAGCTTGTTCAAAATAAAAATAATAAAACATATTTCAATCCAAATATAGGAATTGGTTCTCGGGTTGTTAAGAATGCCCAAAAAAACGGTCTTATTGTTCGTGCACTACAGGGAGACATTGTAGCTTTATGTCCGCCCTTAATTATTAACAGTAAAGAAGTAGATATTTTGTTTAATAAGTTCAATAAAAGTATTAAAGACACTGAGGATGAACTAAACACGGAAGGAATAATGTGATAAATTTGGATAACAAAAAAGTTCTAGTCTCTGGATCTTCTCAAGGTTTAGGACGTAAAATAGTTGAAAAATTTTCAGAAAATAATTCGTTTGGATTTGGATTTGACTTACAAGAGAGTAATAAAGATTTAAAAGGATGGGAATTTTTACAAGTAAATGTCTCTGATGAACAAGATATTATTAATGGTTTTAATCAAATTAAAAAAAAATTTGGAAAACTTGATGTTGTTGTAGCTAATGCTGGTATTGTTCCACCATGGAGAACAATTAATGAAACCGATAACGATGAATGGGAGAAAGTATTCAATGTAAACGTAAAGGGGGTTGCTCTAACTATAAAACATTCAGTTGAATTAATGAAATCATCGGGTGGATCTATAATTGTTATGGGATCAATTAATTCTTTACTTGGGCATAGTGGCCAAAGTTTATATACGGCCTCCAAGCATGCATTGCTTGGAATTGTAAAATGCGCAGCCATTGACTTAGGGAAATATAACATAAGGGTAAATGTAATAGGACCTGGACCTATTGCCACAGAAGCATTACTAAAAAGATTAAAGTCAAGAGAAGATAATAAAGGAATGTCTGTAAAATCAGCACTTGAAGGTTTTGCAAATAATACTGCGCTAGGTAGGATGCCTACTGAAGATGATGTTGCTAACACAGCATTATATTTAAGTAGTAATCTTTCGTCTAGTATTACAGGACAAATTATCCCAGTAAGTAGTGGGTTGATAAGATTAGAGTAATCATTATTATAGGAGATATTTATGGATAGAAACAGTATTGATTGGTATGGACCTTTAGTAGCACTAATAACTCCATTTAAAAAGAGTGGTGAAATTGATAAAGACTCATTTTGTCAAAATATTGATAGAATGATTAAAAAAGGAGCTACAGGCGTTCTAGTGGCTGGCTGTACCGGCGAGTTTTGGTCTCTTTCATATAAAGAAAAAAAACTATTATTTGAGTTATCAGTAGAAACTGTTAATGGCAGGGGAACTGTAATTTGTAATTGTAGTGCAATTACACCAGAAGAAACTATAGAACTCACAAAAGAGTCTGAAAATTGTGGGAGCGATGGATCTTTGATATTACCTTCATATTTCATAAAATTGACTGATAATGAGATAATTAATTATTATAAAAAGATTTCTTCGGCTACCAGTTCCCCGATTATTATATATAATATACCGAATAATGCAGTTAATGATATTACTCCTGAATTAGCTTTAGAGCTATGCAAAGTTAATAATATTGTAGCGATAAAAGAAAGTTCTGGTAATTGGAAAAATTTTTACTCAACTTTAATTTTAGCGAAATCAAAAATTAGAATTTTTTGCGGACCTTCTTCGGTATATGGTTTCCCAGCTACTATGACTGAAGCTGACGGTACAATTGACTGTTTCCCCAATGTTTGGGCACCGGGATGTATGGATATATTTTATAAATCAAAAAATGGTGATCATGTTGAGGCGATGAAATTGCAAGAAATAGGTAATAATTTAACGGAGCTATTTACAAGTGGCGGTAAAACATTATATCCATCCACAAAAGCAGCAATGAATATTTTAGGATTCAATGGAGGTTATACTAGGCCCCCATTGAATGATTTGAATAAAAAATTAATAAAAGATCTTGAAAAAGGTCTGAAACAAATTTTTTAACTTAAACAATGGTAAAAAAATGGAAAATTTGCAAAATTCTGAAAAAATAGTTGAATTAGCATCTAAGGACTACAAATTAAGTTATAGTGATTTTATTGGAATAGGTAAAAATGGAAATTTATGGGTAGAAGATTGTGATGTTGAAGAATTAGTTAAAGAGTATGGTTCTCCTTTGCTTATAATAAGTGAATCACAATTTAGACAATCATTTAGACAATTTAAGAAAGCATTTACAGACAATTATAATGGAGAAGTAGAAATACTTTATGCAAATAAGTCCAACAATTCATTGGCGCTCAGACATATTATGAATCAGGAAGGAGGCGGAGGTGATTGTTTTGGAGTAAACGAAATGTATATTTCGCTTTTAGCAGGAACAAATCCAAAAATGTTAGTCCTCAACGGATCTAATAAGCAAGATGAAGAATTAGAAATGGCCATCGCAAATGGCTTATGTATAAATATAGATTCTATGGACGAGTTGACAAGGATTTCTGATATTTCAACAAGATTAAATAAATCAGTAGAAATTGGAATAAGATTAGCTTTAGATCTAGATTCACTAGCAGACAAAACTGGAGTATTTATGCATGGCCCTGGAACGTTAAAAGAACAGTCTGATAGTACTAAGTGGGGAATGTCAAGAGAACAAACCGTTGAAATTGTTAAAAGAGCACAGCAGATAGCAAATATTAATCTGAAAGAGACTCATTTTCATTTAAGTAGAATGACTAATGAAGTTGAGCCATTTGCTGTAATGGCTCGCGAAATGGTAACCTGGTCCCATTACATAAAAGAAAATACAGGTTGGACCCCTCCTTGTATTGATATTGGTGGCGGATGGACATACGGGAGATGGTATGGCACTGGTCCAAACAGCCAAATAGATGATGAAAATGCACCAAAATATGAAGATTATGCAAAAAGAATAACTGATGTGATTAGTGAAGAGGCGGCCAAATATAATTTGCCATTGCCTAAATTGAGAATTGAGCCAGGCAGATTGATTTCTGGCCCTTGCGGAGTTGCTGTTGGTACTGTTGGAGCAGTTAAGGTGGGAGACAAAAAGAAATGGGTAAATTTAGATTTATCTACTAACGTTTTATCATGGGCTTCAATTTTAGATTGGTATTATCATGCTGTTCCTGTCGAAAATACGGAAAGAGAGGCCACTGAAACTGTAGATATTGTTGGACCATTATGTAATTCTGATGAAATAGGTAAACAAAGAAAAATGCCTCCTTTAGTCAGGGGTGAGCACGTGGCATTCCTTGATGCAGGAGGTTATGTAGAATCTCAAGCAGCAAGATATAATGCCCAATGTTTGCCGGCAACTGTCTTGGTTTTTAATGAGTTATCGGAGATAACCACGGAAAGAGAACAATTAAGGGATGTCTCAGGTAGATTTAGAGTACCTCCACGATTGTTAGCACAATCATTTGGTTGATATTTAATGAATGTAAAATGTATTTAAAAATTTAAATTATTCCTATTATTATGAATAATTATAATTACGCTAGAATATATTTACAAAAGCTGTCTGATATAATTTATATTTAAGCAAATGGTGATATTTAAATTCTTAAACATAAGTTTAGAATTGTTAGAAGTTTATAAATAAATATTTAAAAAAATCAGAGTATTTAATCATACAAATTATATTTTTAAATAGTCCATCATTCACTTTATATTAAGCAAATATTAAGTAACACCTATAATTAATATTATATAGTTAATAAGAGTTTTGTTTATATTCTGAATAATGTTTTGATTAATTGGAATTACTTTGCTAAAGATTTAGTTCTTTAGTGAAAAATATTGAAGCGAATAGAAATATTAGAGTCTATTATATTTAAAATAAACTATGCAATACTCACAAATTCTTAAACCAGAAAATAGAGTCATTTTAATTTCTGGTGCATCTAGTGGGATAGGTTTAGCTATAGCGAAATATTTACTTAATGAGGGATACAGTTTGTCTTTGGGCGTAAGAAATATAGAAAAAGCAATAAAACTATTTTCAAAATGCAGATCTCAAAATTATATTATTAACAAATTTGAAGCCACAGAATTAAAAACTATAGATAGTTGGGTAGACAATACTATAAAAAGATTTGGTCAAATTGATGGATTAATTAACAATGCTGGGATATTAAAAATTGTTTCATTTGATGAAGGTGAAATAGAAGATTTAAATGAACTCTGGAAAGTCAATGTAGTTGCACCATTTTATTTGACTAAATTATGTTTACCATACATTAAAAAAACAAAGAATGGGCGCATAATTAATATTGCCTCAACAGATGGCAAAAGATATAGGGAATCGGTTTCAGTTGGTTATTCTATGGTTAAACACTCTTTAATATCTATGAGTCATGCAACTAGAAATGCAGGTTGGGATGATGGGGTTAGAGTTACAGCCATATGTCCGGGGGCTGTCGATACAAGCCTTCTAAATGGAATACCAGGGATTACTGCTTCTAAAGATAGATTAAAACCAGAAACAATCGCATATACTGTTGCATATATTTTATCCCTCCCTAATACGGCATCAGTTTCAGAACTTCCAATTAATACTCGACTTGAATCCACTATATAAAGCATTTAGTTTTCTATAGTCATCTTTTTGTGATTATTTAAAAATCTTTCTGGAGATAATTTACTACTATAAAATTTATTTTTTTTGCTGTTAATTAAATCTACTATTACTTCAGCACATAGTGGACCTAGCGTGTAACCTGCGTCACCTGGAATAGCAAAGAAAACATTTCTATGCCCATTTATTTCCCCTAAAACAGAATTCCCGTCAGTAATAGGGTTTATTCCTCCCCATGTTCGGTAAAGTCTTAGTTTCCCTATCGATGGTACTAGATTAACTGCTGTAGTTAAATTCCCAAGCAAACTTTCTTTTTTTATTTGCAGCTTATTAGTTCCTTCTTCTATTCTTGCCGGCCACCCTCCCCCGATAATTATATTTCCACTAGAAATTTGCTTCAAAGTTATTGAACGCTCTGCATGCTGTATTAAAATAGGTATAAACATACTAACTTTTTCTGTAACGTTCATATGTAGTGGTTCAGCAATAGTTGGAATATTAATATTTAAGAAATTAGCTAATTTGCCACTTCCTGATCCAGCTGCTATAATGACTTTTTCACAAATATAATCTCTCAAATTAGTGTTAATCAAATACTCATTATTTTTTAATTCAATATGGCTCACAGTCTCACATTTCATTATTTTAACTCCACTTCGAATGCTAGCTTCTTGTAAGCTTTTATTTGCAACCAGTGGGTTAAGTTTTCCTTCGTGAGCACAAAATTCTGCACCAACAACTTTATTACTTAAAAAAGGATAAATTTTCTTGATTTTATTACTATCCATTATTTCCACATCTAAACCAGCAGCTTTTTCTTTTTGACATTTCTTGTACAAGAATTCCATCTGTTCTTCATTATCAGCAACCATTAAGCCACCATTTACTCTTAAATCAAAGTCTACATCTAACATTAAGCGGAGCCTGTCCCACGCATTTACTGCTTCTTTATAGAATGGAAGGTTTTCCAATAAATTATCTATCAAATGAGGGTTTAATCGGAAATTCCTACTTTGGAGCTGTACATGGATACTACCTGCATTAGAATTACTTCCACTGAATTCACCACTATCAATACAAATAACCTCTTTATTATTACGTGACAAATAATAAGCAATACACCCACCTACAATGCCCCCCCCAATTACAACATAATCACATTCTACAGACTTACGATTGCTATTCATCACAAACCAATTCCGTTAAGTGTTCAATGTTTAAAGGAATGAAAGGAATTCTGGGAGTGAAAAAATCAGATTCTTTAATTTGGACACCACAATTATGTTTCAAAATGTCTAACACAATTTGACCACAATAGCGCCCCTGACAGGGACCCATTCCTACTCTGGTTTTTAGTTTCAGCTCACTCATGCTTGTGAAACCATTTTCAAGAGCATTTTTTAAAGCAGAATATTTAATGCCTTCACATCTACAAATTTCTATTTCTTTATTTAAGTTAGCTAAATTATAGTTATTACTTTTATAGAGTTTCCACAGATTATTCTGAAATTTTTCTAGTTTATGTAATTTAATTTTACACAAGTTTTTCTCTTTTAAATATTCTGAAACTATTTCGTAGCCTAAACTTTCTGCTACATTATATCCCGATATATTTCCTTCTAGTTCGGCAACTTGAGCTCCACTAATTTTTACACAGTCACCAATAGCATAAATATCTTTAACAGTAGTTTGTAAATCATCATATCTAAAGGTAACTAGACAATTTAATTCACTGTTATAATCATGTCTGCAATTAAGATATCTCAACATATTGTTTGAAGAGTTGAAACCATATCCTAGACAAATACAGTCAACCTCAAATGATTTATGATCGTTTCCTCCAGTGTTCATTATTGTCGCAGTAAGGCCATTGGCGTTTTGTTCAATACTAGATATTTCATGGTTGTAATATATGGGGATTCCATTTAATTTTAAAAAAAGTAAATATCTTATACCTTTAAGAAATAATTTGAATGAGTTTAATAACAATTGGAACATTATTTTATAGTCAAATATGTTAGGTTTACTTGACTTCTCACTAATAGCAATAATAATAGCTCCACCTTTTTTTAACTCCTTGGCAACATGAAGAATAAAAGGACCATTACCACACATAAGAATCTTTTTTCCTGCAAGAACATTATATCCTTTTAGTAAACCTTGCATTGCACCTGTAGTCATAACCCCTGGCAAGGTCCATCCTTTAACAGGGTATCCTTTTTCATATGCTCCAGTAGAAAATATAATTTTTTTTGGTCTAAATGTAATTAATTCATTATCCTTTATGGCTAATATTTCTTTATTTTCAAAAATTGCAAAAACAGATGAATTTGTAAAAACTTTCACTCCATTATTAATCACCTTATTTATTAATTTTTTACCTAATATAACTTGGTCATCAGACGTTGCATTCTCACCAATAATTGGTTGTTTACAAAATTGGCCACCAAGTTTTTCTCGGTCATCAATTAAGATAGTATTTACACCACAGTTACTTGCAGCTAGTGCTGCACTGAGACCTCCAATTCCACCACCAATAATTAACAAGTCGGAAGAGAAGCTCTCACGGCCTTTCTTCTGGTAAGAAGAATCATTTTTAAACTTTGTTATTTTTATTTGCTTTTGCTTGAAAATAATTGCATTATTATCTAATTTTCTCATACATGCTCTTACATTATTTTCTCCATTTACTTCTACCAAACACTCATGGCATACACCCATTCCGCAAAATATACCTCTTTTTGAAAGACCATTATTATTTATTTCAAAAATTTTGTTTGATATCAAAGCAGAGGCAATACTATCACCAGAATTCGCTGAGTAAACAATATTTTCAAATTGAAATTTAATTTTCATTTATAATACAAGATAAAAAATATTAAACATTATTATTTTTCCACCATACTAGATCTTTTAATATCTATATTAGATTATAGTACACTATATTAAATATACTCTACTATTATTTCATAATATTTTAATCACTATAAGGGAATCACTTGAAATACTAATTATTTAGATAAATATTATTTGTCAATAATTTAGAATCTGTTATTTAACAAATAACTATAGATTATACTAACTAAATAGAACCTTAATATTTCTTTATTAGAACTTATAGTTTTAATAAAGATGTGGATACTAAATTAATTTATTAGAGTAAAATATTGTAAACACATAAAGTAAGAATCATTTCGAAACATTTTTTCAAATAAATTAATTATTACTCATTTTTAATTCAAGTAATTTGGCTAATTGAGATAAAAATAATGTCAAAACAATATAAATTATTGCAGTAACTGTATAAAATTCAAATGGTCTGAATGTTAATGATGTGGCTATTTGTGATTGTCTCATTAGTTCATTAACACCAATGATTGAAACTAATGCAGAATCTTTAAATAATCCAATAAACATATTAGCAGTAGGTGGGATTATAATTTTAACTGCTTGTGGAAAAATAATCCTTGCAAAAGTATTAATAATTGAGAACCCTAAGCTAAATGATGCTTCCCATTGACCCCGAGAAACAGCCTGTATACCAGCTCTATATATCTCAGCGAGATATCCACCGTGTTGCATAGACAAACAAATTATTCCTGCAGTTACGGGTTCAAAATTTATTCCTGACACCATAGCTAACCCATAATACAACCATATTATGAAAACAAATAACGGGATTCCTCTAAAAATTTCTATATAAGATTGACTAAAAATAACTAAAACTTTTATTTTTGATAATCTGCATATTGAAATAATCAATCCTATTATAAGAGCAAAGAACATTGAAATTATAGATATGTAAACAGTTATCCAAAGGCCTTTGGCTAGCCAAGTCCAATAATTTTCTAATACTTCAAAATGAAATGTATAATCCATATATAATTTATAATATCTAATTTAATATTTTACTTAGGAAAAGTTTAGTTCTATTATTTTTGGGGTTGCCAAAAAATTCTTTTGGTTCACTTTCTTCTATTATACTTCCTTCATCCATCATAACTATTTTATCGGCCACTTCTTTAGCAAAACCCATTTCATGAGTTACAACTATCATTGTCATACCATCATGAGCTAATTCTATCATGACATCCAATACCTCTTTTATCATTTCAGGGTCAAGAGCTGATGTTGGTTCATCAAACATCATTATTTTTGGCTGCATAGCTAATCCTCTTGCTATAGCGACTCGCTGTTGTTGTCCTCCGGATAGTGAAGAAGGAAAATCGTTTTCTTTTTGAAGAATACCAACTCTTTCCAGTAATTTTCGGCCATTCGCTATTGCCTCATCTTTATTAATTCCTAGATTAATAATTGGAGATAAAATAATGTTTTCTAAAACAGTTTTATGAGGGAATAAGTTAAATTGCTGAAAAACCATACCTAATTCAAGTCGGATTGCTCTAAGTTTATTTTTGTCTAAGATTGATTTATCATTTATGATAATATCTCCAGAGTTTAAACCTTCTAACCCATTTATACATCTTAGTAAGGTGCTTTTACCGCATCCACTTGGTCCACAAATTACAACTACATTAGATCTTTGTATTTTTAAAGACACATCATTTAATACTAATATTTCGCTAAAATATTTTTTAACTTTATCTACTGTGATTATATTTTTATCCATGTAATCCTTGAATTATATTATATCCTAATGGTATCCTTCAGTAAGTAAACGAATAATATATTGTTGTGGTTCATTAGGAATCCCAAAAAACAGGGGGTCGTTTATAATTGGTAAGAGTACAACTTTTGACTATTCAGT
>ENA-OREN01003471-OREN01003471.1-marine-metagenome-genome-assembly--contig:-NODE-3471-length-14677-cov-8.687329_pt1 | contig 14677 bp, 11 predicted proteins | sample MGYA00248624_ERZ508555 | MGnify/ENA primary metagenome ERZ508555 (study PRJEB26222, sample SAMN06267773) | marine metagenome | isolation source: Saanich Inlet, British Columbia, Canada | place...
TTTACATAATCAGCATGACCAGGACAATCAACATGAGCATAATGCCTTTTCTCAGTCTCATACTCAACATGCGCTATCGCTATCGTGATACCCCTCTCTCTCTCCTCAGGCGCATTGTCTATCGAATCAAAGGCCCTCGCCTTGGCTTGTCCGCTCGCCGCCATTGTATTCGTTATCACTGACGTCAACGTAGTCTTACCATGATCCACATGCCCTATCGTTCCTACATTCACATGCGGCTTTGTCCTCTGAAACACTTCCTTGGCCATAACACTTCACCTCCCAAAACAACTTATTAATTGTCTAAAATTATGTCATACTGCTATAAACTTTTGCCGGTGCCGGTTTATACTCGCAAGGCTCCATAGTAAACGTCCCCCTGCCCTGAGTAATCGATCTTATAACGCTCGAATACCCAAACGTCTCTGCCAACGGTATCTTGCCCTTAACGATCCTCAGATCTCCATCATTTACCATCTCGTCGACTATGGCCCTTCTACTGTTAAAATCGCCAAGCACATCTCCAAGATAGCTCTCAGGAACCGTAACCTCTATTTTCATTATTGGCTCTAATAATATTGATTTTGCCTTTTCTACTGCCTTCCTCAAGGCGACACCCGCAACATTGTAAAAGGCGAACTCTGACGAATCAACAGTATGCATATCACCATCCAACAATGTTATTTTCATATTTACAAGAGGGTAACCCCCAGACACACCACTCTTTGCCGTATCCATGATGCCTTTTTCTATGGACTTTATATATGGCTTAGTAATCGCACCGCCTTTTATCTTATCTACAAACTCAACTGACTTCTCTCCCTTATGCGGCTCCAGCTTAATTTCTATTCGAGCATACTGTCCACGCCCACCTGTTTGTTTTACAAATTTTTCGTCTATCTCTGCCTCACGCTCTATGGTTTCCCTATATGAAACCCGAGGTGCACCAACATTTGCGTTTACCTTATATTCACTTAACATCCTGTTTTTCAAGACTTCAAGATGCAATTCTCCCATTCCAGAGATAATCAACTGACTCGTTTCGCTATCCGTATGAATCTTAAACGTCGGATCCTCTTTAGCCAGCTTGGCTAACACAATAGCTAATTTCTCTTTTTCCACTTCCGTCTTCGGCTCTATGGCCATAGAAATAACGGTTTCAGGAAATTCTATTTTCTCCAGAACCACAGGATGATCCTCAACACATATCGTATCTCCGGTTCCAGTATCTTTAAAACCCACTACCGCAACAATATCACCTGCCGTAGCACTTTCCAACTGCTCACGCTTATCCGCATGCATACTGTAGATGCGGCTTGCCAGTTCTTTCTTCCTTGCTCTTGGATTATAAAGCCTTTGTCCTGATGTAAGCGTTCCTGAATAAATTCGTAGGTAGGTAAGATCCCCATGCTTGTCAGAAGCTATCTTAAAAGCCAAAGCACTCAAATGCTCATCTGCGGTAGGCTTCCTTTCTGTGGCAGTATCGTCTTTTACATTTATACCTTTTACCGGAGGAATATCTAGAGGTGATGGCAAATAGTTACATACCGCATCAAGCAACTGCTGAACCCCTCTGTTTTTAAAAGCTGATCCACACAATACCGGCATCAAGCCGTACTTGATGGTTCCTTCACGCAACGCACTCATAATTTCTTCTTCACTAAAGACGCTCTCGCTTAAGTACTTATCCATAAACCAATCTACTTTGTCAGCAATGCCCTCCAGCATCATCTCTCTATATAGCTTTGCGTCCTCCAACAAATTTTCAGGTATTTCACGCTCTTCAAATTCCGATCCGGATTTGTCATCTTCGTGGGTAGTTATTATAGCCTTCATTTTTATTAAATCAACCATACCTTCAAAGTTTTTTTCCTTACCGACAGGGAGTTGAATTGGAACAATGTTTTTGTTTAGTTTATCTTTAATATCGTCAAATACTTTTATAAAATCAGCACCCATTCTATCCATTTTATTAACAAAACAGATTCGGGGAACTTTATATTTATTAGCCTGCCTCCACACAGTCTCAGTTTGAGCTTCAACTCCACCAACGCCGCAAAAAACACATATTGCACCATCCAACACCCTTAGAGATCTTTCAACTTCAATTGTAAAGTCTACGTGACCAGGAGTGTCTATTACGTTTATCTGATAATCCTTCCAAAAGCATGTAGTTGCTGCAGACGTAATAGTAATACCACGCTTCTGCTCCTCCTCCATCCAATCCATGGTTGCAGTACCTTCGTGAACCTCACCTAGCTTAAAATTCTTTCCGGTATAAAAGAGAATGCGTTCCGTAGTTGTAGTTTTCCCTGCATCTATATGAGCTGCAATTCCTATATTTCTAAGATTAATCAGTTTTTCTTTTTTCATAACACACCAAATTAAATGTTACCACGCAAAATGAGCAAATGCCTTATTTGCTTCCGCCATTTTGTGCGTATTTTCCTTTTTAGTAATTGATACACCCTGTTTTTTATATGCGTCAGAAAGTTCATCAGCAAGTTTTAAATATGTGGCCTTACCTTTTTTACTTCGCACGGCAGCAAGTATCCATCTTATAGACAACGACAACTGCCTCTTCCTTGACACCTCACGCGGCACCTGATAAGTCGCACCTCCGACTCGTTTCGACTTTACTTCAACCAGCGGTTTTACATTACCAATAGCCGCCTCAAATACCTCAAGTGGCTCTTTGTCTTCAAACCTAGTCACTAATAGATCCATAGCCTGATAAAACACTTTTTCCGCAACGCTCTTCTTTCCTTCATGCATTAAATTATTTATAAACTTAGTAACTAACATGCTTTTAAAACGCACATCAGGCTGAAGAAAAACTTCTGTACTCCTATATTGCAGTGCCATGTATTATCTCCTACATCATTAATTAACAAATAAACTTACAAACTATTTCGAACTTTTCGTCCCGTATTTAGACCTGCCACGCTTTCTGCCATCCACGCCTGCAGTGTCTAATCTACCTCTTATTATATGATATTTAACACCTGGAAGATCACGAACCCTACCTCCTCTTAACAAGACTATTGAGTGCTCCTGTAGGTTGTGTCCCTCTCCCGGAATATAACCTGTAACTTCTTTTCCGTTAGTCAATCTTACCCTTGCAACCTTCCTCAAAGCGGAGTTTGGCTTTTTTGGTGTCCTCGTCATAACCTGAAGGCAAACACCTTTCTTTTGAGGACATCTGTCCAAGTCAAGACTCTTACTTTTACTTTTTATTTTTTTCCTACCTTTTCTTACTAACTGATTTATGGTCGGCATCTACTACTCCTTTATCTCAATTTGACAACGTTGACAACAACTCATCCTTCTCTTCAATTTTATCACTTGCTGTTTCTATTTGCTCTTTCTTCTTAAGCATTTTGTGAAATGGTTTATACCCTGTGCCAGTTGGCACTAAATGCCCAAGAATTACGTTTTCCTTTAAACCAACAAGCATATCCCTACTTCCTTCCAGCGCCGCTTTAGTCAGCACCTTAGTTGTCTCCTGGAAAGATGCAGCAGAAATAAAACTTTCTGATTGAACTGAAGCTTTAGTAATTCCCAGCAACAATGGTTCTGCAGCAGCAGGCTTGCCGCCCTTTTGCACAGCCTCCATGTTCATTGCTTTAAATTTGAATTTATCAAGAACTGTTCCCGGCAGCAAATCCGTATCATTGGGCTCGCTCACTTCTACTTTTCTTAGCATCTGTCCAATAATTATCTCAACATGCTTATCATCAATTGGCACATTCTGCGAACGGTAAACATTTTGAACCTCCTTTAATGTATACTGCTGCAATTCCTCTTCCCCACAAATCCTTAAAATATCTTGAAGAACAAGAGGACCTTCTACCAACGCATCCCCTGCTTTTACACGATCCCCTCTGTGCACCCTCAAATGCTTACCACGAGGAACAAGATGCTCTACTTCCATCCCAGAATCACCTTTAACAATTATTGTCCTTTTACCTCTTTTCTTCTCGCCAAGTTCAATTGTTCCGGATATTTCACTCATCACAGCAGGATCCTTTGGCCTTCTCGCCTCAAAAATCTCTGACACACGAGGCAACCCACCGGTTATGTCCTCTGTTCTCGCAATCTCCCTTGGTGTTTTTGCAAGAAGCGTACCGGCAACAACCTTTGCATTTTCTTCTACTTCTATATGCGCCTTTTCCGGTATCGGGTAAAGTCCCTGGATTTTCCCAGAACTATCCTCAAGGATTATCTGAGGATGAAGATCTCCTTTATGCTCTACAATCACTTTTCTTTTAATTCGAGTTACAGAATCATATTCCTTACGCATTGTTTTATTCTCTATTATATCTTCAAAACGAACCTTACCCGCTATATCTGCAAGAATTGGAGTCATATGAGGATCCCACTTGACAATTGCCCTGTTAACCGCGATCTTTTCGTTATCTTTTACCAGAACTAATGCTCCAAGCGGCACAACATGTTTCTCAATCTGGCGACCTTTATCATTAACAATAATAATCTCTCCATTACCACTAAGAGTAATGTTTTCCCCTTCTGTATTTTCTACCACATTCAAGCTGTCACTATAATTAACCCTACCCGCTCTCCTCACTCTTATTTCTGACTCTTCAATAGACCGCGTTGCAGTTCCGCCGATATGAAATGTTTTCATTGTTAACTGAGTTCCAGGCTCCCCAATTGACTCAGCCGCAATTATCCCCGCAGCTGTACCTTCTTCTATCATCCTGCCCTTAGAAAGATCCATACCAAAACACTTGACACACAAACCCTGCGCAACTTCACAAGTTAACGGAGAACGTACACGAATTTTTTCATATCCCAAAGCTTCAATCTTCTTTGCCTTCTCTTCTGTAATAAGTTCATTTTCCTTAACAATTTCTTCATCTTTAACCAAATCAACAATATTGTTCAAGGACACCCTGCCTGTTATAATCCTGTAAAGAGGAACCTCTACACGATCCCCTCTATATACCGCACTCTTGCTAATCCCATTAACTGTTCCACAGTCAAGAGAGGTTATAATCACATTCTGTGCGACATCCGCAAGCTTCCTGGTTAAATACCCAGAATCTGCTGTTTTTAAGGCGGTATCTGCCAGTCCTTTCCTCGCACCATGCGTTGAACTGAAATACTCTAGCACGCTTAATCCTTCACGAAAGTTCGCCTTAATCGGCGTCTCTATAATCTTGCCTGACGGTTTTGCCATTAAGCCTCTCATACCAGCAAGCTGTCTCAACTGTTGAGTGCTACCCCTGGCACCAGACGCAGACATCATATACACCGGATTAACATATGCCTTCCCATCTCTTACATCATTCTTAAGCTCGTCCAGCATCTCTTCCGCTACCATTTCCCCGGCATATGTCCAGGTATCAATAACCTGATTATATCTTTCACCCTCGGTAATTATGCCTCTATGGTATAATTTTTGTGTTTTTTCTACTTCCTTCTGAGTTTTCTCTAGTATCTGCGCCTTCTTCTTAGGCATTTTTAAATCCATAACTGAGAGCGAGAGCCCTGCCTTCGTACACTCTTTAAAGCCTATCTCTTTTACTTTATCCAACAGGTCGATAGTCGCGCCCTTTCCTAGTATTTTATAACAATCCTGGATAACGCTTTTTATTGACTGATGATCAAGAGGATAGTTATAAAAAGGCATTTCAGGAGGCAAAGTCTCATTAAATACAACGCGTCCTACAGTAGTAACACATAACCCCTTCTCAACCTGCTCAGTATCATCAGTTTTGACAACTTTATTAGAGTCTAATCTTAGCTTGATTTGGGTATGAACTTTTACTTTATTCAGAGCGTAAGCCATTAATACTTCATCATAATTACTGAAACTGCTCAGTTTATCTTCGTTTTCTTTTGCAGCTACCATGGTGGTCAAATAATATATACCCAGAACAATATCCTGTGAAGGAGTAATCACTGGTTCTCCAGATGCAGGAGAAAAAATATTGTTAGTCGACAACATCAGTGTTCTTGCTTCGATTTGGGCCTCAATGGAAAGAGGCAAATGCACTGCCATCTGATCCCCATCAAAGTCAGCATTGAAACCACGACACACCAACGGATGAAGTTTAATTGCGTTCCCTTCTACAAGGATCGGCTCAAAAGCCTGAATTCCCATACGATGTAAAGTTGGAGCTCTATTAAGCAAAACCAGATGCTTTCTTACCACATCATCAAGAATATCCCAAACTTCCTCATCTTGCCGTACTAACATCTTTTTCGCACTCTTTATTGTGTCCGCTAACCCAATTTCCCTTAGACGCCTAATAATAAATGGTTGAAACAGTTCCAATGCAATCTTTTTAGGAATACCACATTGACTTAGTTTTTGCTCTGGACCAACAACTATTACAGAACGTGCTGAATAATCAACTCTCTTACCAAGCAAATTCTCCCTAAATCTCCCCTGTTTACCCTTAATCATGTCAGTCAGGGATTTTAGAGGACGACTGTTGCTTCCTAAAATGGGACGCTTTCCCCTCCCATTATCAAACAGAGCGTCAACCGCCTGCTGCAACATCCTCTTCTCATTACGAATTATTACCTCAGGCGCATTAAGATCTATAAGCTTTTTAAGTCGGTTGTTTCGATTAATTATACGCCTGTAAAGATCATTAAGATCCGAGCTGGCAAAGTCACCGCTTTCCAACAAAACCAGAGGTCTTAAATCCGGAGGAATTACCGGTACAGCATCCATAACCATCCACTCTGGTTCATTTCCAGAATCTCTAAATGCTTCAACAATTGCCAGTCTCTTAATTATATCTTTTGTTCTCTGTTTAGATTTTGTTTCTGTAAGTGCCACCCTGAGATCCTTAGACGTTTGCTCCAAGTCTAAATTCTTCAGTACTGTTCGAATAGCTTCGGCTCCCATACCCGCACTAAAACTACCCTCTCCATATAGCTCTTGAGCTTCAGCAAATTCATCCACTGATAATAATTGATATTCTTTAAGTGGAGTAGTTCCAGGATCTATAACCATATAACCCTGGAAGTAAATAATTCTCTCCAAGACATTAGTTTTCATGCCCAAGAGCGTCCCTATCCTTGAAGGCATGGCCTTAAAAAACCAAATATGCACAATTGGCGCTGCCAATCCAATATGCCCCATCCTTTTCCTTCTTACACGAGAATGAGTTACCTTAACCCCACATCTATCACACACAATACCTTTATGTTTTATTCCTTTATATTTTCCGCAAAAGCATTCCCAATTACGCTCTGGACCAAAAATCCTTTCACAAAACAAGCCATCCTTCTCTGCTCGATATGTACGGTAATTTATAGTTTCTGGTTTTTTGACCTCACCAAATGACCTGGACTTGACATCCTCTGTTGATGCTAAAGATATCCTAACCGAACTATATTCGTTTATCTTTTCATATGTACCAACTGTCATAATTTCATCCTTTTATCAATAATAGAGGAAAAACCGAATACCTCAAACCTTCACTTAATGTAAATCCTACAACAACCCAATGCGCCTAAATCACCTCTTCTTTCTCCAGCGTTAAGGAAAGCCCAAGCCCCTCAACCTCTTTTGAAAGCACTTCGAACGAAGCAGGAGTCCCTGCCTCCAATGTATTTTTGCCCTTTACCATAGACTCATATATTCTTGTACGCCCCTCTACATCGTCACTTTTTACTGTTAGAAGTTCCTGTAAATTGTAAGCTGCCCCGTAAGCCTCTAATGCCCATACTTCCATCTCTCCAAATCTCTGGCCACCAAATCTTGCTTTTCCTCCAAGAGGCTGTTGTGTTATTAACGAATACGGCCCCGTAGCTCTGGCATGCACCTTTTCATCAACCAAGTGATGCAACTTCAACATATACATATAACCCACGCATACCTTTTGATCAAAAGGTTCTCCAGTACGCCCATTATACAGAAGAGCCTTACCGTCCTCTGGAAGCCCAGCCTCCTTCAAAGTATCTCTTACTTCAAACTCTTTAGCTCCATCAAAAATAGGTGTAACAGCCTGGAAATTTAGTGTTTTTGCCGCCCACCCCAAGTGCGTCTCCAGTATTTGCCCAACATTCATCCTGGAAGGAACACCCAGAGGGTTCAAGACCATTTCAACTGGCGTTCCATCTTCCAAACACGGCATATCTTCCACGGGCAGTATTTTAGCAATAACCCCCTTGTTACCATGTCTCCCTGCCATTTTATCTCCGACAGACAGCCTCCTTTTCGTTGCAATGGAAATCTTTGCCACCTCTAATACGCCACTTGGTAATTCATCACCTCTTTTTAATTGACTTATTTTTGCATTTTTGTCTTCCTGCAACGATTCAATTTTACCATTATATTCATCGCAAATTTTTAAAGCGCTGTCACTTTTCTTTTTATTACTACCTGAATCAAAAGCCCTAATATCAAATTGCTGCTGCAAATCAAGAACATGAGCAACCTCAGTTGTGCTAGACACATTCAGCGGATTGCCAGTCTCCAGACTTACAAGAGCCCCACCAAAGACCTGTTCTAACTCTTTAACCATTTTGACAAACTCTTTTGATATAGCTTTATCAAAATTTTCTTCTGCAACCACTGCCTCATCCTCAATTTTCTTCTTTTTTTCATCCGAAAGATTAGCCCTTCGAGAAAAAAGCTGTGTATTTATTACAATCCCTTCGACACCTGATGGCACCTCTAAAGAAACATTCTTGACGTCCTCTCCCGCTCTACCAAAAATCGCATACAACAGCTTCTCTTCCGGAGACAGCTCACTTCTACTCTTTGGCGCTATCTTCCCAACAAGAATATCTCCCTGCCTTACATGTGTTCCAATACGTATTACTCCATTTTCGTCTAAATTACTGAGTGCCTTTTCTGAAACATTCGGTATATCCCTGGTAAATTCTTCTCTCCCAAGAGTTGTCTCCCTGATTTCAACCTCAAACTCATCTCTATGGATCGAGGTGTAACAATCCTTCTTAAGCAGGTCTTCACTAATCACCATAGCATCTTCAAAATTGTAACCATCCCATGTCATGAAGGCGACCAGCACGTTTTTACCCAAACTCAATTCACCATTACAAGTAGCAGCTCCGTCTGCAATAACCTCATCCTTTTTTACTTTTTGCCCATCTACAACTATAGGCTTCTGATTTAAGCACGTCCCTTCGTTCAGCCCGACATATTTTCTTAAATTATATATATCACTATCGTTAATTACTATCTTGTCTCCCTCTACCTTAGTAACCGTACCAGCACTTTCAGCACGAACAACCATACTGGAATTCTGCGCAACAACCTTTTCCATTCCCGTAGAAATAAGAGGCGGTTCCGTTCTCAATAGCGGCACGGCTTGCCTTTGCATGTTTGAACCCATTAAAGCCCTGTTTGCATCGCTGTGTTCAAGAAAAGGGATGAGACTTGTAGATACACCCACCAACTGTTTCGGGGACACATCCATATAATCAACATCCTTTGCATCAACCAGCTTGAAATCGCCACTAAAACGCGCAAGCAACTCAGTATCTGAAGCTCCCTTCTCGAAACATGCATTTGTATCAGCCGGCGCAAGATGCTTACCCTCTTCTTGATCAGCACGAAGGTATACAATTTCATTTGTCATCTTACCCTTATTGATCTTCATATACGGAGAGATCAAGAAACCATAATCGTCTGTCGATGCATAAATACTTAACGATGCAATCAGACCAATATTTGTACCCTCTGGTGTCTCAATAGGGCATATGCGTCCATAATGTGAGATATGAACATCTCTCACTTCAAAACCCGCCCTCTTTCTATTTAGACCTCCTGGCCCCAGGGCACTTAATCGTCGCTCATGTGTAAGTTGTGCTAAAGGATTCGTCTGATCTAAAACCTGAGAAAGTTCGCCACGACTAAAGAAATATTCTATAGCAGAAAATATCGTTCTGGAGTTTATGAGGATTCTCGGCGTCAACAGTTCATAATCCTTAGTGTTCATTCTTTCCTGAACAGTTCTCCTGAGCTTGAGAAAACCCTTTCGCAACTCCTCTCCAAACAACTCATCAATAGTTCGAAGACGCCTATTACCAAGGTGATCTATATCGTCAATACTTCCTTCATCATTCCTAAGCGTTGTAATATATTTAATGCAATTTATATAGTCTTCAGGCTTCAACGTCATCTCATCAACAGGCACCTCTTGTCCCAACTTCCTATTCAGCCTGAAACGCCCTACAGGACCAAGCTTGTATCTTTTTGAATCAAAAAATTTATCATGAAAAAGCTGCCTAGCCTTGTCCAGTTGTTGCGGATTACCAGGCCTGAACCTTGTATAGACCTTTAGCAAAGCATCTTCGTGTGATTCTGTATAATCCGTTTCCAGAGTATTAAGTATCAACGGATCAACCATATTTACAATAACTTCAACCTTCTTTAGATTTGAGCTCGCTATTATGCCAATAACATCCTCAGTTATCTGCCGTCCAGCCTCCAATATAATTTCACCAGTTTGCGGGCTTATTAATCGACCCACTATATATTTATCCTTTAGTTTGGCTACAGAAGCAGAATCCTTAATACTAACCGTTTCTGTATCATAGAAAATTCTAATAATATCTTCGTCTTTTGAATATTTTTCTGACATGGCCCTCAGAAAACAAGTCGCAGGAAATTTACCGCTCTGATCAACCCTCGTGGTTAATACGTTTTTCTTGCCAACTTCCATCTCAATCCAACTGCCTCTTTCCGGGATAATCCTGCAAGAATGCATCCTCTTCTCGGCACTTAAATCCTCAACGAAATCGACACCTGGCGACCTGTGAAGCTGTGTCACAATAACCCTCTCTGTCCCATTGATTATAAATTCACCACCACCAATCATTACAGGAACTTCCCCAAGGTATACCGCTTCCTCTACCGGTTCATCCTTATTTAATCTCAACCAAACCCTGAGAGGCTTACCATAAATTAACTTTAACTTCCTACATTCATCTGGCGTATAACGCGGCTTTCCTATTTCGTATTTCAAATACTCAAGGGACACCGTCTCATCATAGTTTATAATCGGAAATGTCTCACGCAAGATCGCCTCTAGCCCACGATCTTCGCGTTTGTGCGGGAGCGCATCTTCCTGCAAAAATGCAGAATAGGATTTAGTCTGCGTCCTAATCAGATTAGGAAACTCAATCACATCTGCAACCTTACTATAATTCCTTATATCCATCTTTTTCATAATCATTCCACCAAACAGTGTTTCTCAAATGCACTATGTAAGTTCTACAACTGCGCCTGCATCTTCTAATGCCTTCTTAATTTTCTCTGCCTCTTCCTTAGAAACACCTTCTTTTATCGCCTTCGGCGCACCATCAACCAATGCCTTCGCCTCTTTCAATCCAAGCGCTGTTTCTGCACGAACAGCCTTAATAACCTGTATTTTGTTCGCACCAACCTCCTTCAGCACAACACTAAATTCAGTTTTCTCCTCTGCAGCAGCCTCTCCACCCCCAGCAGCAGCACCCGCAACAGGAGCAGCCATTGCGGCAGACGCAGAAACACCAAACTTCTCCTCAAATGCCTTTACTAGCTGAGAAGCCTCAAGCAAGCTCATTCCCTCAACCAGCTCAAGCACTTGCGTAATTTTCTCAGTATACTCAGTTTTCTCTACCTCTGTATCCGTTGTCATAATTTTCTCCTTTTACCTTTCAATCTTTACTATATGTTAAACTTCACTCTTTTTTTCTTTTATTGCATGCAAAACCTGACAAAGGTTATTCGCCGTAGCATTGAACACGTTTGCCAACTGAACCGCAGGAGCCTTGAACGCAAACGCTATTTGCGTTAAAACCACTTCTCTAGGCGGAATTGATGCCAAGACACCAAGATCCGCAACTGACATAAGCTCCCCATCCACCCATCCACCTACAAGATTAAAACCTTCTATTTCCTTAGAACACTTTTTTAACGCTTTGGCCAACTCTACAGGATCGTCATCATGTGTCGCAACAACGGTAGGCGCCGCAAGTGTCTGGCCTAATTCAGGAATACCCACTTCTTTGAACGCAATGGCTGCAAGAGAATTTTTCACAACTCTCGCATTAATATTTTTTTCACTCAGATCTCTCTTCAGAACATTGGTCTGCTGAGCATCTATCCCCTTAAAGTTTACCAGAACAAGGTTCTTTTTGTCCTTATACTCAGCAACAAGCTCTTCTACAATTAATTTCTTTAACGCTTTAGACATTTTTTAGCTTTAAAATAGTTGACTATGCGGCCAGAATCACCCTGACACCCGGACCCATAGAAGATGAAATTGATATTTTCTGAACAAACGTACCTTTTGCTGCAGGCGGCCTGTTACTAACGATATGCTTTATAAACGATTCAATATTCTCAACCAAGTCTCCATTAGGGAAAGAAACCTTTCCTACTGGCACATGAACATTTCCACCAGCATCAGTTCTATATTCTATCTTGCCCTCCCGAAACTCCTTGACCGCATTAAGAATATCATTTGTCACAGTACCTGATTTTGGCGAAGGCATCTTGCCCTGTGGCCCTAAAACCCTACCTAATTTACCTACTTTTCCCATCATATCTGGCGTAGAAATCGCAACATCAAAATCCAACCAGCCTCCCTCTACTTTTTTCAGCAAATCATCACCACCAGCTTCAACAGCACCAGCCTTCTGCGCCACCTCGATCTTGTCATCGCTACCGGCGAATACCACAACCTTAACTTCTTTTCCTATTCCCTTCGGCAACGAGAATGAGCCTCGAACCAATTGATCCGAATGCTTTGGATCAACGCCCAGTTTCATAACAATATCAACCGCTTCGTCGAACTTGGCCTTCTTAAAAGCCTTAACAATCGATACTGCCTCACCTACTCCATACTCTTTAGTTTTTTCAACCGTCTTACTTGATTCAGTATAACGCTTACCTCTAAACCTCATTATTAGTTTCCTTCATAAACCAAAATAGTCCTAACCCTCAACCTTTATACCCATAGATTGAGCGGTACCTTCAATTATTCTTGCAGCCATATCAATTTTGCTCGCATTAAGGTCTGGCAATTTTATTTTTGCAATCTCTTCAACCTGAGCCTTCGTAATACTGCCCACCTTTTCCCTGTTCGGCTCAGACGAGCCCTTTGCTATACCAACCGCTTTTTTGATCAATACGGCAGCAGGAGGAGACTTAATAATAAAAGTAAAAGACTTATCCTTAAAAAGAGAGATCTCAACAGGCAATGTCATTCCCTGCGCATCTTTTGTCTTTTCGTTAAACTGAGTAACAAACTGACCGATATTAATCCCGTGCTGCCCTAACGCCGGACCAACAGGAGGAGCTGGCGTCGCCTGCCCTCCGGGAATTTGTAATTTTATCTTAGCGACAGCTTCTTTCGCCATGTAAAAGCTCCTATACTAATAAAGTACACACTATAATGCTTCAACCTGCCAGTATTCTAACTCTACAGGGGTAGGCCGCCCAAAAATAGTAAGCATCAGCTTCAAACACCCACTAGTTGGCAAGACCTCCTCAACCACTCCTTCAAAATTCTCAAAAGGACCCTCTTTAACCCTTACACGATCCCCAAGATGAAAATCTATCTCTGCTTTCGGCTTATCTTCCCCTTGTTCCGCTTCTTTCAACATCTTGTCGACTTCACTATTCTCCATTGCGATCGGCTGGTTATCACCACCAACAAAATCTCCCGCCCCAGGAACGTCACGAATCATATACCAGACTTCTTCCGGAATTTCCCCTTTTTCACCAACCTCTATTTCCGTCATTACATAGCCTGGATATATCTTTCTCTCGACAACTCTTTTCTTGCCGCCTTTGATCTCAGAAACCTTTTCACTCGGAACTAAAATCTGCGGCACAAAACCTTCAATCCCTTGAATTTTGATACGCTTTTCTAAATCGCCTTTTACCTTATCTTCTTTGTTACTTTGAACGCGAAGAACAAACCACTTTTTTGCCATAATCCAAAATCAAAATTTTTGCGCAAAATCTAAAAGTTCAACAGAAATATCTATTATTTAGCCCCTACAGAAGCGTATCTAGCAGAAAAACGGCTGGCGCGACTCAAACGATGTTAGAATAGGCATGGACCAAGACCCAGAAAAACGCTACACTATTACCCCTCAAACCTGAACGCAAAAACCACTTTACAATATATCTATAGCCTTCATAAAGGTTGACACCACCCAGTCAACACAAAAAACATAAACCCCCAACACGACCAAACAGACAACAACAACAATTGTCGAGCCTATTAATTCGCTCCTCGCTGGCCATGAAACCTTTTGAAGCTCTGCCTGCGTCTCTATAAAAAACTCAACCGCCTTTTTGGACTTATTATCCAGCCCCTGAAGCCCGATCTCGAAACCAGTTGTAAACACACAGATAAACGCGCAGCACAAAACAAAAAGAGAACACGCTCCTACGCCACCCCAAGTCAAACGAATACCCAACAACGGCACCCTTGCCCCTGCATAGAACTCCGGAAGATCTATCAACGCACCATATAGAGAGTATGACGCAAATATCGCAGCAAGGCCAAAAAGACCCGCCACTGCACCTCTTGCATATACGCCTAAACCTTTTCTATAAATCTGAAATGTCATACTCGCTACTCTATCGATAAAATATTCTGGCAGGTCTGGAGGGATTCGAACCCCCAACACCCGGATTTGGAATCCGGTGCTCTAGCCGATTAGA
>ENA-OREN01003475-OREN01003475.1-marine-metagenome-genome-assembly--contig:-NODE-3475-length-14663-cov-7.930001_pt1 | contig 14663 bp, 12 predicted proteins | sample MGYA00248624_ERZ508555 | MGnify/ENA primary metagenome ERZ508555 (study PRJEB26222, sample SAMN06267773) | marine metagenome | isolation source: Saanich Inlet, British Columbia, Canada | place...
CGTGAAGGTGTAAAACTTGAAGATGGTCTATACAGAGGATTAATGAGACGTGGAGCAGGTGATGAACTTGCTGCTGGCTGTGCAAAAAGTCAGATGTTCCATGATGCTTCTCAAGCTACAATGTAGAATAATTTTCTATTCAAAAGAGTAATAATACTTTAATCTGTTGTTTGATTGTTGAATTCTCAGACTAGTTTATTTCAAATTAGTAATTTTAATTTTAAACTAAATCATCTTTTTGTAATTGGAATCTTGGTTTTAGCATTTTCAGTATCTTTTTTGATAAGATCTCAACCTGCAAATTATGGCTTTGAATTAAATGAATTTGATCCATTTTTTAATTTTCGTGCAACTGAATATCTTGTAGAAAATGGATTCTCTGAATATTTTGAATGGAGTGATGATAAAAGTTGGTATCCTAAAGAACGGAATGTTTCTGCTACTTCTCAAGTTATGCTTCATAGTACGGCAGCTATTACTTATCAAATATTTGCAGGAAATTCTTCATTATATGATTTTACTATATTATTCCCAGCAGTAATTGGTTCATTAACTGTATTAGTTATTTTTGCACTAGTTAGATTATTTGCTGGAACTACTGCTGGTCTTTTTGCTTCTTTATTATTTGCAGTATCCCTTCCAATTATAATTCGAGGTAGTATTGGTTGGTTTAAATCTGAACCATTAGGAATTTTTTATGGTCTTCTAGGATTATATTTATTTTTAAGTGCAATTAAATCTGAAAATAAAAAAATTGCAGCTTTAAAAATTATTTTTGGTGGAATAGTGATGGCTTTTGGAATGGCTTCATGGGGGGGAAACCAATTTTTTATAATTCCTATAGGATTATTTATTTTAGCATTACCATTTGTTAGAAAAGATCATAAATTTCTATTATGGGGTATTCCTCTCTTTGTAGGCCTCTTTCTTTTAATTTCAAGTTCATTTGAAAGACCTGGACCAAGTTTTGTATTTGGTTTGGGTGGACTTTCATTAATTATTCCAACTGTATTTTTAATGAGCAGTATTTTTATTCAAAAAATAAGCAAGGATGAAAATAAAATAAGACATAGTTTATTTTTATTAATTTCTATTATTATAATTGGATCATTTCTTTTAATTTTAAATATTGAATTTAATTTTATTGGTGGATCTAGTTTTCGATATTTAAATGCAATAAATCCCTTTTTGACAACTATAGATCCACTTGTTGATTCAGTTGCAGAACATGCTACAACGAATATTTCTTTATCTTTTCTATTTCATTCTATTTGGATGATTTTTGCTGGAATTGGTGTTTGGATTCTATTATCTAAAAAAATACCTCAAACTTTTGTTAAAAATGATATGAAAATATTTGTGCTCGCTTTTGGGATGACTGGAGTATATATCAGTTCATCATTTATTCGACTTGAAGTTTTTGCATCTATATCATTGATTGTTCTTTCTTCTATTGCTTTATCTATTTTAACTACAAATATTTTTAAAATTAAATTCTTTGGGAAAAAAAATTATTTATTTAAAATTTCTTATGTTGTAATTATAGCATTTTTATTTACTCTTCCACTTATTTTTCCAGAAAATAGTAATTGGATTAGTCATGCGGATACTCCACCAATAATCCTTACAGGAGCAACAAATAATCCTCCTACTAGTGATTGGTTGGAAACTTTGGAATGGATTAAACTTAATACTCCTGAAAATGCAGTAATTGCATCCTGGTGGGATTATGGTTATTGGATTCAAACCATGGCTGAAAGAGCATCATTATCTGATAATTCAACAACTCATACCTCAATTATTCAAAATATTGCTCGTATGTTTCTTAGTACACCTGATGATAGTTGGAATATGCTTAAAGAAATGAATGCTGATTATGTAGTTATATTTTTAAGTGCTCAAAAAATAAATGACAATCTTGAAGACAAACTCTATGTTTTAGGTGGAGGTGGTGATGAATCTAAAGTTATGTGGTTTACACAAATTGCCGAACTTCCAACTGAAAAATATTTAGAATTTGATAGAATTACTGGTACAAACTATTTTTATGAACAAACAATGTTAGGTAAAATGATTCCATTTACCACTGCAGTATATTATAATCCTGTCACTCAAGAAAATTCTGCAATCTACAAATCTGGATTTGTAGAAATTGTAAGTAAAAATATTAAATATAATTCTGATAATGATCCATTAAAATTAGTCTATGCTTCACCTAGTTTTATGAATGAGATGCAGGGTCATATGCAAATTATATTAGTTTACCAAATTAATAAAAATTATATTCCAATTGAGCCTTTTTCATAGATTTAATTCAAAATACTTTTTATCATAAACAAATTTTTTAATCCAAGACCTTAAAAGACCTATAAATTATTTTGATTTGTGAAAATTCTGCAAATTTCTCCAACATATTCTGGAATCGGAGGAATTGCACAACATGTAAGAGGATTAGAAAATTATTTAAAACAAACTGATAATCTTGTTGATGTTTTATCTTCTGATAATTCTTTCACATTACCAATCAAAGGATTAAAAAATCCAAGTTTTATGCTAAGTTCATCATTAAAAGTAAAATTTATGAAAAAATACGATATAATTCATGCTCATAATATTCCATCTGCAAAAGCTATGAAGAATGCAAAGGGAAAAAAAATTCTTTCATTACATGGAATATTTTCCCAACAAGTTGATGAATTACATGGCAAAACAACTGGAACTATGTCTAAAAAATATGAAAATAATGCATTAAAATGGGCAGATGCAATAACTGTAGTTTCTAAAGAAGCATTTGATTATTATGTAAATTTAGGATACCCTGTATTTCAAATTCCAAATGCAATTGATATTTCTTCTTTAACATCAAATAAAGATAGAAGATATCAAAAACAAATAATTTTTGCAGGAAGACTTTCACATGAAAAAGGAATTAATCTGTTAATAGAACTAGCACACAAATTACCTTTTGAATCTGATCTAATTATTTTAGGATCAGGTCCAGAAGAAAAAAGAATTCAAAATTTAATTAAAACACAAAAAAACGTACATTTTTTGGGATATCAAAATAAAGAAAAAACAATTTCATTAATCCGTGGTTCTGATCTTTTGATACAGCCTTCACTACAAGAAGGAATAAGCTCTACAATTCTTGAGGCAATGGCATGTAATACACTTGTAGTTGCAACAAATATTGGAGGAAATAAAGAATTAATCACAGACAATGAAACAGGGTTCTTAGTTAATTCTAACTCCACTTCACAAATTATAGAAAAAATAAATTATGTTCTATCTAATCCATTAAAATCAAAAGTAATAACTAATAATGCATTTACATATGTTAAACAATACGATTGGAATGTTATAGGAAAAAAATATCTTAACTTATATCAAAAAATTTTAGATTAGTTATATTTCAACATTGAATCAAATACATCATAATCTATTTTGAATACTTTAACATTGTAATGGATATATCCTTCTTTTAAAGAATCAAATTCTTTTATCAAATATGGGTATTTTTCTTCGTTAAACAAAATATCCTTAAAATACAAAGATCTTTTTTCATTACTATCTATTACTAGATGGGAAAGATTTTGATCTCTGGCTAATTCTATGTATTTTTTAACTGAATCTGCACTTTGTTCAAGATAAACAAAATCTGTTCCTTTTACATAATCTAAAAGATTAGGACCTGTGTATTTTGTATTTGAGCTAAGAACCGGAAATTCTAATTCAGATGATGCCCATGCTCCATAAACTAATCCTGATTCTGGATAAAAATTATTTGAAACTGCAACATTATTAATCATATAATTTGCAAAAGTATTAGCTTCTTTTTGGTATTCTGAATTAATATTTGAATAAAGAAAATATGCTGACAATACTATGCATCCACATATTATCAAAACTAAAAATATTTTTTTAAATTCAAATTTCTGTGTTATATGTTGAATCGTATATAATGATAAAATTATAAACAATGGATATAATACTAGCATTAATCTTCCGTCAGAAACTACCGAAAATATTCTGATTAATGCAATTAAATAAATTATTAATAAAATTATAACTAAAAATTTATTTTTATTTTTATCTTTAAACACTAGAATTATTCCAAATGGAACAAACAAAGCAAAATATGGTATCATTGATTGTGCTAAACGTTTAGCTAAAGTTTCAATTCCACTACTAATATCTTCATAAATTCCACCATTTTCATTACTGATTGTATTTTCTGCCCATCTTGATATGTTTAGCGCAGCTGTACTTTCTAATCCATCATTATTTACATTTGATTTGATTACAGTCATTGAACCAAATATTATTATAAAAATAGATATTGCTATGATGAATTTACCAATTATTTTTTTATCTCTTTTATTAAAAATAAAAAACAATATTGATAAAATTCCAAATATGATGATTCCTTCTGCTCTAACTAAAGTAGATAATGCAATTATTCCAAATGAAAAATATGTTAATTTTTTATTTTCACTTAAAAATAAAGATAAAGCACTAATTACGAGAATAATGTATAGTGGTTCAGTTAACCCTAAAAGAGAATTTTGTATTAAATGTGGTTCAAAAGCAAATAATGCTGCACCCATTAATGAATAACTTGGTTGAAAAAATTTTTTACATAAATAATAAACAGGTATTATAGTTAAAGTTGAAATTATTATTGTTGTAATTCGTTGTAAAATAGTATAATCTAAATAATTATTGAAATTAAAAATATAAAATATTCCTGATAATGCCATAGGCCATCCATCATTTGCATGAGCAGAACTTGGAAAATAATTTAAAATACTCATATCCATTGCATACCAAAAATATGCATTGGCATCTTGTCTAATGGAAATTTCTGAATCAAAAAATAATAATCTAATCGCTAATGATATACTTCCTATAATTAAAAGAGAAATCACTGGTTTATCTATAAAAAAAGTAATTTTTTCTTCAATTTTGTAAATTAATGAAGAAATCATGGTTCTATCATTAAAGTTCATTATATAATTCCCAGTTTATTTTAAAAATTTTAGCCTTAAATTTTTTATAATCTAACTTCTCAGAATCAAATATTTCTTCTAAGTATGTATATTGATTCTTGTCAGCTAAAATTTTATTAAAAACTGGAAAATGTTTTTGGATTACATATTCTTCAATTACTAAATAATTTATTGTATTTTCTTTAGAATATTTCATTAATTGAGGAATTGAATTCATCATGATTCCGGGATCAAAAAATGCTAATTTTTCATTAAAATGACTTGAAGTTATTGTTACATCGGACATATTTCTTATAATTTCTAAGCGCATATTTCCCGAAATATTTCCTTCATAATTATTTGAAATATATTTTCCAAAATTATCTTTTTCAAGAAAATACTCTTTATCAATATCATATCTTTCTTTTAAAAAGTTTGCAGACAATAAAATTAATCCTGCTATTAATAATATCATAAACAAATTTTTTATTTCAATTTTATGTGTGAATTTTTCTATTCCAATAACTGAAAAAATACAAAAAAAAGGTATTAGAAAAAATAAGTTTCTGAATTCATTTGATACAGTATATTGAAAAATTGCAACTAACAATGAGATAAGAATTACTGAAAATAACACTTTTTCTTTATAATCAATATTTTTTAATGATATAATTATTCCAATTGGAAAAAATATTATTAAAAATGGTATACTTATTCTAAAAATATGTGAAAGTTCATTTTTCAGTGCATTCAAAATAATTTCAATTGGAGATCTTTTTTCTGATGATTCCGATGTTGAATAATGTTTTGTATCTTCTGAAATTGTATTAGTCACAGTTTCAATAAACGGAAAAATTGGCTCATCCTGTAAAATTGGTTGTATGATATGAGTTGGTCCTATAACCAATGAAAATATTATAATTCCAAATATTATTTTTTTTATTGATTCTTTTTTATTTTTTATTTTAAGTATTAATGCAAAAATTACTAATAAAATTAATACAATTCCATTTACTCTAACATCAAATGCTAATCCTGCAAAAATAAATGCAAGTAATTGATATCTCTGATTTTTTTGTATTATGAAATAAAATGAGACAAGACCAAATAAAATGAACAGTGGCTCAGTTTGACCAAAAATTGAATTTTCGATTAGATTAGACTCTATAGTAAATAAAATTGCTGCTACCAAAGCGTATTTTTCTTTAACAAATTCTTTAGAAACCAGATAGATAATTGGAATTGTTGCAAGTGATACTGAAATAGAAATAATTCTAACTAATGTCATGTATTCAAAATAATTTTCAAATCTAAATATGGAAAAAAATCCAGAAAGAAATAATGGCCAAAGGGATCTATGACTAAGATGTGTAAAATCACCTTGAGAAAATTCTATTCCTTCAATCATTAGAATAAATGAATCTGATGAATTTGTAGGAAGATCCCATGGTGTAAAATACAGTCTAATGACTAATCCTAACAAAATTACTATGGATAATAAAATAATTGTTTTTGATTGAATTTTTTCAATTTTTTCATCTATTAATTCAATAATCTGCATTTAGTGAAATTGATAATTGTTCATATTTAAAATGGATAGATCAACTAATCAGTTAATTTGTAAATTACTTTATTAACGGTTACTAAGAAAATTGCTTCAGCAGATGCACCTAAAACTAATGCCATGGCTACACCATTTACTCCTATTAATTCACCTAAAATAAAGATTGAAATAATTTGAACTAATAGAAATACTCCCGAGCCTATTAAAACAATTTTACTTAATTCATTACCTAAAAATTTTGAAATATACATTAGATTAATTGTTGATGGTATTACTGATATGCTGACAATTTGAATTACTTCTATCGCTTCTGTAAATTTTGGAAATAATATTGGCAAAATTATTGGTGCTAAAATAAATCCAAGACCTGCTAAAATTATAGAAACTGTAATCGTTAATTTTTTTAGTTTTTTATTTGAATCCCCACTTGAATCTCGAGGTAAAATGTATTGATAAACTATTCCTGGTAATATTGTTAATATTGCTAATACCTGAATTCCTAATTGGTAATTACCTAAAATGGCAAAACCAAACAATGGTGCTACGATTAACTTATCTGTATATCCACTAAATGTTCTAGTAAGATCTAAAACATAACTATTCATTATGAATCCTATACGTGGTCTAATTAAAGAAAAGTCTAACTTGCCTTTTCTTAGTGATTTATAGATTCTTGTAAAATATGGGAAAAATGATAAACCTATGCCTAAAATTACTCCTTCTAATCCAATATAATAATAAAAAAACAATGCAAACCCTACCATTAGGATTTTTTGTGTAACAAGATATGTTGAGTAACTTCTATACTGTTTTTTACCTAATATTTCAGCAGTTGCTAAACTAAAAATTACATAACCCAAAACATACAGACTTATACCAATTTGAGAAAATATTAGAAAAACTGCAATAACTGAAATAATGCTTGAAATAATTCCAATGACAAAAATCGGAGGTTGAATTTTTTCACCTTTTGCAGTATACACTATAACCGCATTTCCTAGTCCTAGAAATGATATAGTTGATACAATTCCAGCTATTGCAATGTAATAACTAACTTCTCCATATTGTTCTGCTCCTAATAATGATGCAAAATAAAACCAAAAAATACCTGAAATTAATGATGCAGTAATGTTTCCTAAGCCAACTGTACCTAAATCCTTAAACTTGTTAAAAACTTCTTTAATAGTAATTCTCCTCTTGTATTTTTTTGTACATGATTATCCTACTATGTAATAACAAAATCTATTCATTGTTACGTTCTCTTACTACACTGACTAAAGAATAAAGCATAATTGCAGTCATTGATAACATAGTGCCTAAAATTACACTTCCTATCCCAATTAATGAAATATTAGTTATAATTTGCCGTGTTTCAGAAAATGATTGTAATGTCCATACAACAAAAAATAACCCAATTGTCAGAAAAATTATCCCTGGAATTCCATAAAATTTCAGTGGATGCTCAATTGATGCATATTTCATTGTACTAAAAACTACGGAAGTTCCATGTGAAACTGGATTGTGAGTTGATGTGTCTCCTTCATATAATATTTTTATGGGCACTTCTTTTATTTTGAATTTTTTGTTACTGGCTTTTATTAAAATTTCAGTAGATACGCCCATTCCTTTATCTGATGGGATAATTTCTTTCAGTACGTTTTTTTTATATGCTCTAAACCCACTTTGTGAATCAGTCAATTTTAGATCAGTTACAGAATCTGTAATTTTTGTAATTACTTTAATCCCAATTTTTCTATATTTTGGAACGTTTTCACTAGTTTCATCTTTTAAAAATCTAGAACCTATTACAATATCTGCATTATTTTTAATAATTGGCTCAATTACACTCTCAATATCTTCTACTCTATGTTGTCCATCAGCATCAAATGTAACCAGAACATCACATTCCATTTTAGATGCTTTCAAAAAAATACTTCGTATTCCAGCCCCATAACCCAAATTTTTAGGATGATTAACTACTTCAGCACCCATTTTTTCAGAAATTTCTTTTGTTAAATCCGTTGATCCATCATTACATACAATTACTGTATCTGCTATTTTTTGCAATTTTACAATTATCTTTGCAATATTTTCTTCTTCATTAAATGCTGGTATTCCTACTACTATTTTCAAAATCACAACTTCCTTTAATTAGTAATATATAACCTTCACTGTATTTTTTCTATGTATGCATTTCATCATTTTTACTTTCTTTTCTCCCAACAAATTGTTTCATGATCATTTTGATTCCTTCTAATTCAATTGAATGCTTGATCATATGTTTTTCAATTTCCTTATCATTAACAATTCTATTCGTTTGAATTTTTTTCCGAAATTGCATAGTGTTATTCAAATATGATAGATTCCAAAAAAATCCTTTAAACACTGCTGTAAAATATGATATATTTTTATTTTTTATAGACATAAAAATACCCCGTAAAAATATCATTATTATTGAAATTGGAATTCGTTTCCAAATATTTTTTGTAGAATAATTTTTTAACATTGTTCTAATTCTATTCTTTTGACTATAGTAAAATTTGTAAATAGGCATGTTAACTAATTCTGTATCTAATTTAATTTGATATTTATCTGAATTATAAAAAGTATCACTAATACCCCCTCCTTTATTTTGACATATTGCATTTTCAACAATTTTAATTTTATTTCCTGATAGTCTTATCCTCCAACAAATATCTACATCTTCTTGATAAATAAAAAATTCTGGATCAAATTTACCAATTTCATCTAAAACTCTTTTTTTAATAATAACTGTTCCACCACCAAAAAAAAGATTTGATTCTTCAGGTGAACCATTAATCAAAACAGCACCGTAAACATCATACGAATGTCCATATTCTGCAGATGATGCCCCTTCTCTTACTACTTTACCTATAACACAACCTATTTTTTCATCACTATTCATTTCATTTACAGTCTTTTCAATCCAATCAGAATTCATGATTCTATCTTGACTTAAGAATAACAGAAATTCCCCATCTGCATTTTCTATTCCTCTATTACATCCTCCACAATACCCTTCATTTTGTTTATTTGAAAAAATCTTCAATGGCATTTTTTCCTTACTTAATTCCTCTAAAACATCTCTTGAATTATCTGTAGAATTATTATCAACAGTAATAATTTCAATTTTCTTATATGTTTGATTTACCAAACTTTCTATTAATTCCTCTAAATGAGATTCTCCATTATATACTGGAATTATGATACTAACTAATCCTTTTTGTGAGTGAAAAATTTCAGTTTTATGTTCATTTTTATTTATTGTTTCCATTTATTCATAGTTTGTAATCTTCATCTTAAATAAATTGTTAGACCAATTTATCATTAATGTTAAATTATTTTTAAGTCAATTATCTTGAAATAATTTTAGAAATTTATCTAAACTTAATAGATTGCTTTTTTGGATAATGATTATGAAAATAATGATTACTGGAGGGATGGGGTTCATTGGAAGTCATTTATGTGATGATTTAGTTAATGATCATGAAATTATAGTAGTATCTAAAAGTGAATCCAAAAAAGATAACTTAATCCAATTACTATCCAAAATCAAAATTGAATATTTAGATATAACAGATTTTTCTAAGTTGGAAAAAATAATTCTTAAACATAATCCTGAAGTAATTATTCATTTAGCTGGACAAACATCACACTCTCAATCTTTTGAAAATCCTATTTATGACATAGACGTTAATGCAAAATCTACAATGTGTATACTTGAAACAATTCGTACACATAATTTACAGTGTAAATTCATTTTAGGAAGTACATTTATTGTCATTGGAAGACCTATACAACTTCCAATTAATGAAGAAACACCTTGTTTTCCTACAACTATCTATGGAACAAATCGTTTAACAAGTGAATTTTTTTGTAAAATATACCATGATGTTCATGGATTAGATACTATGATATTTAGAATAACAAATTCTTTTGGTCCACGAGAACAATATCTAACAACTAAGAATGCCATTAATCATCTAATTTACAAAGCATTCAAAGGAATGGAAATAACCATTTATAACAATGGAAAATTCTTCCGTGATCTAATTTATGTTTCTGATGTTATTAGTGGCATCAAAAATATTATGTTAAAAGGAAAACCAGGGAATTTGTATTGGATTTCATCTAATACTAAAACATGGTTTTATGAATTTGGAGAAATACTTCAACGATTAACACATACTCCTGTAGTTTATGTTGATCCTCCTAAATATACAAAACAAGTAGATGTAGGTAATTTCTTAGTAGATAATTCTAAACTTCGTTCTTTAGGGTGGGAACCAAAGGCTAGTTTAGAAGATGGTATCAAAAAAACATTAGAATATTTTCATAATTTAAAATAATATTCATTATTAATTTTATAGTGAAATGTTTGTACCTTCACCTAGTAAGAATATTTTATCCTCTGAATAACTTTGTTTTATTTCTGAATTAAAAGCAATTATACTATTTTTAATTTTTATTTCTGATTCAATTTTACATCCATTCATTATTATTGAATCTTCAATATGGCATTTTGATATTATTGAATTATTACCAATACTAGTATTTTTTCCAATTGTTACATCTGGACCTATGATACAATTTTCTCCTATTATTACTGGACCAATAATTTTTGTACCCTTTTTAATCAATGAGTTTTTCCCAACCATCAAATTACCTTCAATTATCACGCCTTCTTCTTTGGTTCCTTCAAAGTAAGGTCTCATATCTTCTAAAATTACTTTATTTGCATGGATGATATCATTTGGTGTTCCTGTATCTTTCCAATAGTCTGTAATCATATAGTATCCCATCTTATTGCCTTCTTCTAACAACATTTGTAATGCATCAGTAATTTCTAATTCGTTTCTCCATGAGGGCTTGAGTCTTGATATTACGTCAAAAATTTTTGGTGTTAAAAAGTAAATTCCTGTCACTGCTAAATTTGTTGGCGGATCTTTTGGTTTTTCCATAATTTTTTTAATGCTTCCATCTGAATTCAAATCTGCAATTCCAAACTGTCTAGGATTATCTACTTCACACAATAAAATAGATGCTGCAAATTCTGATTTTTCAAACTCTTTTCTGTAATCAGAAATATCTTTTTTTATAATGTTGTCTCCTAAAAAGACAATAAATTTTTCATTTTTAATAAAATCTTTACAGAGATTTATTGCATGGGATATTCCACGTGGTTCATCTTGAGAAATATACGTAATATCAACTCCAAATTTTTCTCCATTACCATAATATTCTTCGACTTTGTTTGATGCAACTCCTCCTATTATTATTGCAATTTCTGAAATTCCTGCATCTTTTAACGCATTAAGACAATATTCCGACATAGGCTTGTTTGCTATTGGCAGCAATTGTTTTGGACCTGTATGAGTTAATGGTCTTAGTCTTGTTCCATGACCTCCATGTAGAATAATTCCTTTCATTTTCATTGTATCTGTAGATCTTTAATTAAAAACTATTTCCATGGAGTTGCACCTAACATCTTTTGATCTAAATTCATCCACCATTCTTTATTTTCTAGATACCAATCAATAGTTTTTTTGAGTCCTTCTTCGAATTTTTTCTTCTGAGACCATCCTAAAGTATTTCTTATTTTGGTAGATTCCATACTATATCTAAAATCATGTCCTGGACGGTCTTCTACAAATTCAATATTTTCTAATGGTTTTCCAACAATCGTAAGAATTTTTTTGATAATTGTTATATTATCAATTTCATTCCCCGCTGAAATATTATATGATTCCCCAGACTTACCTTTTATCAAAACATCTATTATCGCATCACAATGATCTTCTACAAAAATCCAATCCCTAATATTTTTTCCAGTTCCATAAATTGGAATTTTTTTATCATTTAGTGCTAGAATTATTGTTTTTGGAATTAATTTTTCTGGAAATTGTTTTGGACCATAATTATTTGTACATCTTGTAATTATTACATTACATCCATAGGTAGTGATGTATGACTGAATTAACAATTCTGCAGAAGCTTTTGATGCAGCATATGGGCTAGATGGATTTAACCGAGTTTCTTCTTTGGCACTATCTGAATCAAAACTACCATAAACTTCATCGGTAGAAATATGAATCAATTTTTTTTTCATTTTTTTAATAGTTTCAAGCAAAGTGAATACACCTAAAATATTAGAATCTATGAATGGTCTTGCATTTGATATACTTCTATCTACATGAGATTCTGCAGCAAAATTCACTACAACATCTGATTCTGAAACAAGTTTCTCCATTAACTCTTGATCAGTAATGTTTCCTTTTACAAATGAATATTTTGAATTATTTTCAAATTTTTTTAAGCTTTGATGGTTTGAACCATATAATTCTGCATCAACATTAACCACAGACCAATCTTCATGATTTTCAAAAACTCTAGAAATAAAATTACTTCCAATAAACCCTAATCCTCCAGTAACTAACAATTTCATGATCCTAATCAAATTTCTCATATTAATAAAATAATGCAATTTCTTTCTCATCTATTCAAAAAAGTATGAATTTTTAGATACCATATTTTTTTATTAAACAATGTTTGACTTACATTATGTCTGAAGAATATTCAATAAAATTAGAAAAACATGAGACAAAAGATGTTCATGATAATCACATCAATGGAAGTTTAACCGTAATTTGGCGAGATTGGGATGAAATTATAAAAAATCATCCCAAGATGATATATGTTAGTTCAGTTGATTCAGGCGAAATTAAAGGCCCTCATATTCATACTAGGCGTGAAAGTTATTTTACTTGCATTCATGGAAAAGTAGTTTTTGTAGTCAAAAAGCCTGATGGAACATATGATGAAATTATATCTAGTGATGAAAATCCAGTCATGGTTCACGTTCCAAAAAACGTTTCTTCTGCACACATGAATTTGTCATCAAGTACTTCTAGAATATTGGCACTTGCAGATATTGCTTGGAAACCTAATGATAATGAAATGCAAAATGATCAGTTTGATAATTATGATTGGAAAAAATGGGAAAATATTTTTTAATTATTCCCCTAACTAAACTGAATTTTTAATAAATCTAAAGATTCATCTAATGTTAAAAATTTATAATTCAAATTATCCGATAATTTTTCTGAACTTAGACATTTGTTGGATCCTGTATTGACATCTCTTCCTAATTCTTTGTTGGAAACTGGTACAATTAATTCAACTGATAATCCTAATGCTTTTGCAATTTTTATACTAAAATCATATCTTGTAATTTGTAATTTAGGTGCAGAATGAAAAATTCCATTCCCTTCATATTTAATAATGTGTAAAATTGATCGTGCAAAATCATCTGCAATGATTGGTGAGCTATATTCATCAGTAATTATTCTAACTTTTTCATTTATAGATAATTTATTAATTAACCACTGCCCAAAATTTATTGATTTTTTTGAACTTGATTCTATTTTAGCAAGATTATGTGGTAAATAACCATACAATACACTTGCACGAACAACCACATTATTTGGATTTTCTAAAACAATTTTTTCACTTTCAATTTTTGTTTTTCCATAATAATTGATTGATTCAGGTTCATCTGTTTCTTCATATGGTAATTGCTTGGTTCCATCAAAAACTGAATCTGATGACAATTGTACAAATTTAATTCCTAACTTTTTTGTAATTTGACAAATTTCTTTCACTGCTTGAATATTGATTTTTAATGCTTCATCTGGATTTTTTTCGCAATAATCTACATTATTAATTCCAGCAGTATTGATTACTACATCTGGTTTTATTTCTTCTAAAATTTCTTTAATTTTAGTTGAATTAGAAATATCCAACTTGGTATTTTTTTGAATAGCTGATTTAGGATCTCTATAATTATAACTTCCAAATATTTCAAAATCTTTTTTTGCTATTTCTACTAATTTGGAGCCTGTTAGTCCTCCTATTCCTATAATGAATATTTTCTTTTTCATATCTATGACTGAATTTTCTTTTTCTTATATCATTTGAGTTTAATCCTTATTTTTCGTTTAATGTCAAAATCGTCATTTTTACCATAGAAATCTTTAGATTTGCTAGTCTTTGTTACTCTATAATGGGGAATTTTTTATTTAAATTGAAAA
>ENA-OREN01003476-OREN01003476.1-marine-metagenome-genome-assembly--contig:-NODE-3476-length-14660-cov-6.301447_pt1 | contig 14660 bp, 17 predicted proteins | sample MGYA00248624_ERZ508555 | MGnify/ENA primary metagenome ERZ508555 (study PRJEB26222, sample SAMN06267773) | marine metagenome | isolation source: Saanich Inlet, British Columbia, Canada | place...
ATTTTGATGTACGTACTCTTGCATATTTGGCAAAAAATGATTCCCCTTTAAAGCCTGATGCTTTAATACTTTCTCCGAACGATGAAATTGTCCTTGATGTATTAAAGGAGTTAAATTATAAAAATATTACAATCGTAGACGACTTTAAACCAATTACGGTAAAGGATATAACACTCACTCCAACTCCTTCTTTGAATGAAGGTGACTACTTTCCTGAGCACGGACTTATTGTTAATGATGGTAATGTTGTCGTGTGGAATCAGGTTGACACCGTAGTGAGTCCTGAAATCATTTCACACATCAATAAATTGTATGGGCGTTTAGATTTTTCTCATTCCAGATTTCTACCTCTATTAGAGGGTAATTTTACGCATCACAAAACTGTAGCAGTTCCTTTTGATGAATATAGTTCATTCTTAAAAGTTGCAGGAGCACTAAAACCTAAGTTTATTGTCCCTGGTTCAGCTGCATTTAGATATCGTGATGAACTAGAATTTCTAAATCGTTATTCTTTCCCTATCACACCAGAGCAGTTTTTGGCAGATTTAGCTGACTTTTGTCCTGAAATAAAAACAAGCACGTTTAACCCTGGAGATATAGCCTACATTACAAAGGACGGCGTAAGGATTGATAGACAGTCTTCTGAATTTGTTAGTGTTCGGGAAGATGATAGTCATAAAATTATTTTCAAACCAGTAATGGAAGTCACACCAATTGTATCAAAAGCCATTAATGTAGACTCAAGTAGCAATGAGTTTCAACTGATAGAAGATTATATTACGGGTGAATACCTAGAAAGTTTAAGTTCTAGTGATAAATTGGATGGTTGGCGGCATTGGCAAACGAATTATCAGTTAGAAGTATTTGATTCAAGTGGAAGTTCTAAAACTTGGAATATTGATTTTAAAGAAAAACGATTACAGGTACGTAAAAATAATCGTGGAAAGATAAATCTGTATGAAGGAATAGCTGCTTTCGACTTGCTTAAGTTAATTAAAGGTACTACTTCATGGGATAATGTAGGAATTAGTGGTAACTATAGAACCTTTAGTAATATTTATAGGGTTGGTACAGGAACATTTGAGTTTTTCCCACTAGACAGACCTTTTCCTTTACCGTTATTGCAAACTTTTCCAAATAATCAAGAAATGGACCGAAAAAAATATATGAAAGATGTACTACGTTGGAAAGAAAGAGCATAATTGCAAGATGCCAATTTTTTTGCAATTGCCTTATCAATATCCTTGGAGTATCATCCCTAACTTTATTTTAAAATAAGGCGGTGTAGCTCAGCTGGTTAGAGCATACGGTTCATATCCGTAGGGTCGGGAGTTCAAATCTCTCCACCGCTACCATATATAATAAAGGTTTACGGGTTTTCCCGTAGACCTTTTTTTATGAGGAATACTATGTGTGAGAAAGACATCAATACCCTTATTAAACTTTGCAGGAAATTAGGAGAGTGTATTTGTGATAAGGGAACTTTTGAAGAGCGTCAAACAAGAAATCTTATTATGAAATGGAATTATAAGGGGAGCGCATTTCTGCATAAGTTTTCAGATCCAGAAAAACCTTTATTGCTCAATCGCCAGTATTCACAAATGCGCAAAAACTTGCGAGCATGTGGATTAGGGCCGCCCCGTGAATTTGCCAATGGACTGATTGGTACTATTGAGCAAGAAGAGATATTGGAAGAGCTTTGGGTTCATCTCGGTACGGATGACGAGGGTGAAACTCCCTATGGGGGAGATTTAAATCGTTGATTTAAAAACCGGGTTACTTTCTGTTTTAATAGGGGTAGGAACAGAATATCCCCCTAGACAACGCATTCCATTTTCAGTAAAATAATGATAATCGTTCTCAATCTTGTTGTGACTTTTATCTATGAATCTACCTCCTAAAGCGAAAACGGAAGAAGTTATATGCCAATGTTATCAGGTAAATGAAGCCACCATTCGGGCTGTCATCGAGAAGGATAATCTGACAGAAATTGACCAGGTTACAGAAAGTTGCGAGGCGGGGGGTGGTTGTCATTCCTGCCATATTTTATTACAACTTTTTATTGATGAGCATCAGCAGAAAACCTTAACAATGGAAGACTTGGTAAATGACCATGCGCAAAAGGTGAAAAAGCGAGGAATATTGAGTCGCTTCTTCAAGCAAATTAAGCCAAACCCTTCCTGACTTTCTTCGTATTAACAGGACTTTACTTTTTCAGTTATTTCTCTTTTCAGAATATAATGATTCTGTTAGTTTAATTTTCCCTTATAACATTTTACCTCCATAAAAAAATGAACCCAATAAATTGTGTTCTATACAGTGGTGGCGCTCAAGGTTCCGAAGCAGAATTCGGTAAGGCGGCTGAAAAATTTGGAGTGCAGGAGGTGAATTACACCTTTGATAATCACAAAATTTTTCGATCGCGTGGAGTTCGCGTTTTAACCTCTGAAGAATTGTTGAAGGGAGATGTCAGTCTGGCTTATTTATCTAAAATGATGAACAGGAAATATAATACAGGCCCCATGTTTAAAAAAGTTCTACAGAGCATCTGGCATCAGATAAATAGCGCCGAAGAGGTTTTTGTGGTCGGTACCATTCTCGATGATAATACTGTTAAAGGTGGAACAGGTTGGGGGGCAGAGTTTTCCAAATTGTGTAATAAACCTTTGCATATTTATGATCAGGAACAACATGCATGGTTCAAATGGGTAAAAGAGAATTGGAGCCATGAAGATCAGCCTAAAATAAAAAATAAAAGTTTTGCGGGTACCGGCACTCGCTTTTTAAATCCACAAGGAAAAAAAGCTATTAAAGATCTGTTTGAACATTCCTTCAAGAAATAAGACGCGTGAAAACCCTACGAACCGCGTATTTCGATTGTTATTCTGGTATTAGCGGCGACATGATCCTCGGCGCTCTGGTAGATTTGGGAGTCGATATAAAGGATATTCGAAAAGCCTTAAAAGGAATCGATCTAAAGGGGTATAAGCTCCAAGCAAAAAAGATTCAAAGAAATGGTTTGGCTTGTACTCAAATAACGGTAGCAATTGAAAAACGCAAGCATCAACATTCCCATCCCCATCGTAGTTTCACTAACATCAAAAAATTAATTGAGCGGTCTGGCCTGTCTTTAAAAGTAAAAAAAAATTCCATAGAAATATTTAAAAGAATCGCCAAAGTCGAAGCCCAAATTCACAACACGACTATTGAAAAAATACATTTTCACGAAGTAGGGGGCATTGACTCCATCGTCGATATCGTTGGTGGAGTCTGGGCGATAGAATCCTTAAAACTAGATAAGATTTATTCTTCAGGTTTGAACATTGGAGAAGGATTTGTAGATTGTGCTCATGGTCGATTGCCTGTTCCTGCTCCAGCGACACTTAAATTATTAAAGGGAATACCCGTATTTTCAACCGGTGTTAAAACTGAGCTAACTACCCCAACCGGTGCTGCACTGATCGGATTTTATGCCGATAAATTTCAATCCGTACCAGAGATGACCATTACAGAAGATGGTTATGGGGCAGGCAGTCGCATTATTTCCGCTATGCCCAATCTGTTAAGAGTTATGGTTGGCGAGATGTCATTGAAAGAAATTGACAGTCTGGTAATGATTGAAACAAACATTGATGATATGAATCCAGAAATATTTGATGCGGTAATGGAATCGCTTTTCAAAGCAGGAGCGCTCGATGTTTATTTCTCATCTATCATTATGAAAAAGAGCCGACCTGCCACTAAAGTTTCTGTTCTTGCTGAGCAAAAAGAAAGAGAAGTGTTGTCAAAAATTCTATTGAGAGAAACAACTTCATTTGGAGTAAGATTTTATGAGGTAGGTAGATTGACTTTGGATCGAGAGATACAGAAATTAAAAACTTCCTATGGTGTCATTAAAATCAAAATTGGAAGCTTAGATGGAGAAACAGTTCAAGTAGCTCCAGAATTTGAAGATTGCAGAAATGTAGCTCACAAGAAAATGGTACCTGTAAAAAAAGTTTATGACGAAGTTCTTGCCATGGCTCAAAAAAAGTGGTTAGCATAATCTACTCTCCTTCTTTCTATAGCCAGAATTAGCACTCTCCTTGCCGTGCTGCCAAACTTCTCGAAAGCGACTAAAAACCATTGCAATATAAAAAGACAGTGTGATGATAGATAGTAGGTTTAGACCATTGAATAAATTTTAATTGGAGGTTTTATGCCGATAAATTTTATTTATACTGATTCCCTGGAAACCGATACCACAGAGTCTTATTTTTCCAACCATTTTCTAAACGCCCGGATTGATAACAACCAACCCTCCAATGCTGAATACGATCCTATTTTGGAAGATCAGCGTGAACTTGAATGGAAAGAGGCACATTGGAAAGAAATTAAGAATAATGACCTGAATTATGAAGAAGATATTAATCAATACATAACCATATCTTTGTCGGAACTGGTCAATCCAAAATTCACTACAAATAGCTCGTATTTAGTTAACACCTCATCAGATGCGGGGAAAATAGCAATCAATTTGGATAATGCGTCCGATATCTATCAAGTATTTAGAGTTAATGCAGACTTCCTACTGTTTTATCTTGGACTGTTCAGTCAGAACAGCAATATTTTAGGCGACGCTTATTTTGATAAAGGAGGTTCCTACTACAATTCGGCGGCTTGCAGTCTGAAGCGCGCTAGAGGTGGACGCTCGGGGCTTTCAGATGTGCTGGAAAAGTTGGCTTTAAAATTCGGAAAGTATGTGGAAATTTTAAGATATATGAAAAACAGATCCTCAAGTTTTTTCAGCTTTCATTTCCAATATAAAAGTGAAGAAATTAATGCATTTCAAAAACAATTGTCTGTCGAATGCCAAAAAAGAAAGTAGGTTTGCACGCCGTATTGTAAATAGGGTTTGACATTTGTTTTAGAAGGTGGAATTAACTCAAGAAAAATCCAAATTTATTGAATTTCATGGAGATAAGAATATTGAATTTGAGGTTTTTGAAAGATAATTGGAGACGCTAGAAATGCGGGGGCAGAAGATTTTATTTTTGCAACTAAGCAAACTGCCAGTTCAGATTATCCTAGAGGTTTTAATGGGAGAGGGGGGTTAGATTCCCTGTTTGTTCATGAATTCATCGAAATGTTTCTGGTACATGATGTCCCATTCTGGGGAGCCTTCGCGCGGGGCATTTTTATAGGTGTTCATAACTCTTCTTGCTTCACCGTCTGCTTTGTCGTCCAACTTTAAAATATCTATCATCACGCGCGCGATATCCCGTCTCACATCATTTAAATCGACCTTGTAATCCAATTCGTCTCGCTTGGCAAAATCCTTAACGATAAGACTGCTGATATGACTGATTTTATCTCGGCTAATTTTCATAGGATGAGCCCACGTTCGCGAACCAGTTTAGATTTAACCATTTGAAATACTCGACCATAATCCATCATGCTTCTTTCATATTCTTCAGTTTTGGATTCGAGAAGAGTTTTTACTTCTTCGTTCAAAAGATCTTCAACCATCAAATCTTCTGTTACGATCGCGACAATGATAGATTCAAGCTTGTCGGGTGTCTCTTCCCATATGATCATATCTTTTTCTATCAAGGATTGAACTATTCTATTAGAAAGGGTGTCTATAAACTCTTTAGTTATTCGCATAATTTTTTATTACTTAAATCGCTCTCTTATTTTCACCCAATAATAAAAAACAGTGATTGTCTGTGAACCGGACATCAATTATGGGAGTATCCTGTTGGTTGATCTCCTTGACCATATTATTAACCATAGCTTCAATCACCTTCGCGCCTTCTTCGGCAATATCCAAGACTCGGATACCGGTTATCTTTTGATCAATATTTTCCATGGAATTGTAAAACAAGTAAAACTGATGGATTTTTACCCCTTCTTATAAAAAAAGAAGGGGTAATCGGATTCCTAAGTCTCTAAATTTATAGTATTATCGCTTATTTGTGGTACTGAATCAATATTTATTGATTTTTACAGTAATTTCCCCCCCCTATTCAAGATTATATAACTTATAATCCACCGATTAAAAAATGAGCGATTAGAAAGCTTATTGAAATTACTCAAGCAATTGAGTATATTGACAAAATAACTCATGCAAACACAAAAAATTGCGGGAACCCTATGGATCATTGGCTTCCCCAAATTTTTTTTGAACCTCCGTAGGTTCCAGAGAGAATAAACGTGGTTAAAGAAGTAGATTTTACTGAAAAAGTACCTATAAGCCATCACCTCATAGAAATAAAAGACCGTACGATTCAGGTTGCTGTGGTCGTGGCATTTTTCTTTGGGGTTTCTTTTTACTTCATAGAAATTCTTCTCTTGTGGTTGGAAGATCCTCTGCCAAAAGAATTTGCTGAACTGACTTTTATAACACCCACCGAACCCTTTTTCACCAACATGAAGGTGGCATTTATGAGTTCGGTGTTTATTTCCATGCCGTGGATTCTTTACCATATATGGGGATTCATTGCTCCTGGATTAAAAGTTAAGGAAAAGAAAATTACGGCTATGTTTGTTTTTTCTGGAACGGCCTTTTTTCTTTTTGGCGGCATCTTTTGTTATTTCCTTGTGCTTCCGCTGGGGCTCAAATTTTTATTAGCCTATGGTTCCAACTACTGGAAGATGCAGGTTACGATTGGGTTCTATTTTTCTTTCGTTGTAAAACTCATCATGGCGTTTGCATTTGCGTTTCAAACCCCCCTGATTATGGTCTTGTTGACCAAGTTTGGCGTGATCAATACCGTTAAAATGAAGTTGTACCGAAAATGGGCTTTTCTTGGCACATTTCTTCTAGCGGCCGTTTTGACACCACCCGATATCATCACTCAGGTACTTTTAGCAATTCCTCTATATTGTCTCTATGAATTCGGAATGGTTGTTTCCCGTTTCTTTGAAAATCCAAAAAACAGAGAAATGGCTATTAGACAAATGCAGGCCGAAGCGGAGGCAAAAAAAGCCGCTAAAGAAGCTGTAGAAAAAGCCGCTGAAATGAAAAAGGCCGCGGCAAAGAAGGCAAAAAAAGTCCGTAAAGTTGTCCGATAAATTTCTAAAGATTCCCGCTTAGAAATTTTGTTGTTACCGCCAATATAGTTACCCACTTTTTTTAAACTAAAATTACAAGTAACGTTGTTATCCGTGGGTAAGACATCAGGATTAAAAGCTTAGCGGTCGAGCAACCAATAGCAAAGAAAACCGCAGGTATTATTGACCCGCTAAATCTCAATAAGGCCGCAGAAATCATTCCTAATCCCAAACAGCCAATACCCCAATTGAAACTCATCGTGGCATATAAAATACCATTGCCTGAAATTGCCAGATCATTTCTTTTTGCAAGGATATTCAGCGCATAGCCCGTTATAAATATCTGACTCACTACCGGATTTATAACCCCATCCAGTAATAAATTTATAATAGATAAGTTCGGTGACTCTCTGAACTCTGCTCCTGAAAAAAGATCGTTTTCGGCGAGCCCCGTTTTTAAAAGTAGTAGGTCTAATACTACAACAACTACAACAGGAGAAATTCCGATTACCAATCCAAAACTAATATTCCGTGAATTAGGACTCGACAACCCCAATTGCAAAAAACTTAGTCTTCCAGAGAAAGACAAAACAGTTAGTGTTAAGGCAAAGAAGAAAAGGGTCCAGTAACTATTTAGAAAGAAACTGTCTTTAAAGTAAATCTGCGCCAAGGGAAAACAGATAAAGAGATAACTAAATAGGATGAGGGTTAAAAACCTAAACTCGGGGTTTTTAGACTGACTATTTACCTGTAGGAAAGGAAGCACCAGAAATATTGTTTCTATCTTTTGTTAAATCTCCACTTATGTGGTTAACGGAAGTGGCTACGCCGCTAATGTGGGCTTTTTCGTTATTTTCATAGAGTTCTTCTTTTATGCTATTAGCGTTGAGATAAAGGCCGCCAAATATAAGAGCGGAAAGCAGGCAGGATTCGAAAAAAATATTCTTCCACATAAGAGGCAGGTTTTCTTAAAGTTTATCTTTAATTATTGTAGTTTTTTTTCCCTTTAATATCAATAAATAAGCCCTCCAGTTCCATTTCAGTAGATAGGTTGACAAAATCCGACTGTTTATTTAGTATCGCTTTTAGGTTAAAATATCTTCGATATAAATCCCCCGCCGGGATAAGACGACGAACCACTCGCCCCCACAATTAATGCGGTTTGTTTAAGTTTTAATAAAAATTAATAAAACATCAAAACAAAATCATGAAAAAAATTGCCATTGCCTCCGATCATGGAGGGTTTGATCTCAAAAAAAGCGTTATCGCTCAACTGCTTAAAGAGGGCTGGGAAATTGATGATCTGGGCCCAAGCAATGAGGATTCGGTTGATTACCCCGATTATGGGATCAAACTAGCTGAAGCTATCGCTAATAAAAAAGTCGAGCGTGGTATCGTTATTTGTGGAACAGGAGTGGGGATGTCCATAGTGGTCAACCGGTTTCCCGGAATTCGTGGAACCCTGTGCTCCGATGTATTTACCGCTAAGATGTGCCGTGAACATAATGATTCAAATATTCTTATCATGGGCGGTCGTGTCATAGGCAAAGGGTTAGCGTCAGAAATTGTGGCTACTTGGTTGAGTACCGCATTTGAAGGCGGTCGCCATCAAAGGCGACTCGACAAGATAAATGAAATCGATGCAAACTTAAAATCCAAATCACCGGGTCAGGCCCGGTAGAAATTAAGCTGGAGGAATAAAAATTGTCACTTGATGAATTTGATCCGGAAGTCGCTCAGTCTATAAAAAATGAAACCGAGCGTGAAAATAACACCCTTGAAATGATCGCGTCTGAAAACTTTGTCAGTCGCGAAGTGCAGGAAGCTCAAGGTTCCGTTATGACCAATAAGTATGCAGAGGGTTATCCCGGTAAACGTTATTACGGGGGTTGTGAGTTCGTTGATGTCGTCGAAAACCTGGCGATAGAAAGAGCTAAAAAAATATTTTCAGCCGAACATGTCAATGTTCAACCGCATTCGGGTTCTCAGGCAAATATGGCGGTTTATCACACTCTACTGGAACCTGGCGATACCATATTGGGTATGAACCTGTCGCATGGAGGACATCTTACTCATGGATGTCCGGTAAACTTTTCCGGTTATACCTACAATGTTGTGGCTTATGGTGTTAACGAAGAAACCGAGCTGATCGATTACGAAGAAGTAAAAAAACTGGCAAAAGAGCATAAACCTAAACTCATTATCGTGGGTGCCAGTGCTTATCCTCGTATTATAGACCCGGTGAAGTTCCGCGAAATCGCAGATGAAGTTGGCGCAAAAATAATGACAGATATTGCTCATCCTGCTGGGTTGGTTGCTGCGGGGCTTTACCCATCTCCTGTGCCCCATTCAGAATTTGTAACTACCACGACTCATAAGACTTTGCGTGGGCCGCGAGGGGGTATGATTTTATGTCGAGAAGAGTTCGCTAAAGAAGTTAATAAAAAGATATTCCCCGGCATCCAAGGCGGACCTCTCATGCATGTGATTGCGGCCAAGGCAGTCGCGTTTAAGGAAGCTTTGAGTGATGAATTTGTGGCTTATCAAAAGCAGGTAATTGCCAACGCTAAACATCTTGCTAATTTTCTCAATACCAATGGAAATAAAATTGTCAGTGGCGGTACAGATACCCATTTGATGCTCCTCGATCTCCGGGAGCAGGATATAACGGGTAAAGTTGCTGAGGCGGCTCTCGAAAAAGCGGGGATCACGGTAAATAAAAATACCATTCCCTTTGAAACAAGAAGTCCGTTTGTTACCTCAGGGGTGCGTATCGGAACTCCAGCGTTGACGACAAGAGGCATGAAGGAAAAAGAAATGGAGCAGATTGGTGGCATGATTATTGAGACCCTGAAAAATATCGAGGACGATGCTTTTCATACACAAACACGGAGAAAAGTTCGCGATTTATGCGATCAATTTCCTCTACATTTGGAACTAACCAATAAATGAGATGCCCCGGATGTTCTGGAATGGAAAATAAGGTCATTGATTCCCGTTTGAATAAAGAGGGGGATGTGATCCGAAGAAGAAGGGAATGTTTAAGTTGTGCCGACCGGTTCACGACCTATGAAAAGTTGGAGCGTTCTCTGCCTTTGCTGATTAAAAAAGATGGCCGCAGAGAAGAGTTTGACCGCGAAAAAATCATTCAGGGTGTAAGGAAAGCCTGTCAGAAACGTCCTGTAAGCACAAAAGATATTGAAGACCTCGTAGACCGAGTAGAACAATATCTCCAGGAGTTGGGAGAGAAGGAAGTTCATGCCGTAAAAGTGGGCGAAAAAGTCATTCAGGAAATTTATAACCTGGATGATGTCGCCTATGTCCGTTTTGCCTCCGTTTATCGTTCTTTCAAAGACGTGAATGAGTTCATGGTAGAGTTGAAGGAAGTCCTCAAAAGTAAAGACAGCACCAATCCCCCCGATCAATGGCAGTAATCACCGACACAGTATGATAAGCGGGTATCTAGGGAATTAGATTTTTTTAACCCACCAAGCTGTTTTCACCAGACTTAGCCCAAACTTCCCCTGCGGCGAGCAGTTGAATCCTATAAAACAAAATGTTACGATAGCTAACATATTTAATATGTAGATCTGTTTTCCCTGTTTAAAGGCCCCATGGATAAAATTTCGTTCAATATCGCGTTATTTAGTTATCTATTGGCTTCTTTTGCATATTTTGTTTATTTGGTCTATCGGCGACCTCTAGTCTCAACTGTGGCTACGGGTGCTGTAGGTTTAGGGCTACTTTTTCAGACTATTTCTATTGGAATCAGATCGAGTCTAACAGGGCACGGTCCCTACACCACCTCTTATGAGATAGCCATGTTTCTGGCATGGTTCATGGTGGTGATTTATTTTTTGACGGAATGGAAATATAAAATTAAAGATTTGGGAGCGTTTGTCATCCCTTTGGTCTTTTTAGTAATGCTGGTTTCTGTATTTTTGTCGAAAGAAGCGGGACTCGTTCCGGAATCTGAGGTGCGGTTCTGGCTGACACTGCATCGAACGTTATCTATTATTGGTTTTGCGGCGTTCTCAATAGCATTTGCAGCTGGAATCATGTATTTAATTCAGGAACATCAGGTTAAAACCAAAAAACTGGGTATCATGTATTTTCGTATGCCGTCATTGGAGGTTCTGGATGACCTTAATTTTAAGGTTATCACCATAGGATTTCCTCTTTTCACATTGGGGTTTATGACGGGGTCGATCTGGAACACAAAAATGGATCAGGACTTTTTTTCATGGGATTTAGCAAGGACAATGCCCTTGGTTATGGTCTGGTTGATTTATGGTCTCGTGTTTTTTGGCAGGATGGCAACGGGTCTTAGAGGTAAGAAAGCCGCCCAAGGTGCGATATTAGGGTTTGTTGCCATAATAGGAACTTTTTTTCTGCATATTTTATAAATGACTTCAGGGCCAAATTTAGTGTTAGTAGGGGTTAACCATAAGACGACCCCTGTCGAGATTCGGGAAAAGTTGGCCTTCAATCAAGCCAAGCTCGAGGCTTCTCTCGAAGAATTGGTATCCAGCCCTGAAATCATTGAGAACATCATCCTCTCCACCTGCAATCGTGTCGAAATTTATGCCCGAGTAGAAAACACCGATCGCGGCATTCAATTATTGCAGGACTTCATTTGCGATTACCACAGCATTTCTCGAGGCAACCTCGATCAATATTTCTATAGCTTTTGTGACAATCAGGCGGTGGAGCATTTGTTTCGAGTATCATCGAGTCTTGACTCCATGGTGCTCGGAGAGGCGCAGATTTTAGGACAGGTCAAGGATGCCTACAGTACAGCGCGTTCTTTCAGTTCTACAGGCATGGTGTTGAACCAGTTATTTGAAAAGGCCTTCAATGTTGCAAAAAAAGTCCGGGAAGAAACCGGTATTTCAGAAAGAGGCGTGTCGATAAGTTCTGCTGCTGTGGAACTGGCTAAAAAGATTTTTGAAGATTTGGAAAACCATTCGGTCATGCTCGTAGGTACCGGAGAAATGGCCGAGCTTGCCGCCAAACATCTCATTTCGTATGGTGTGAAAACCGTATATGTTGCGAGTCGCACTTATGAACGGGCTGCTGCTCTGGCGCAAACTCTAAATGGCTGTGCCTTGGACTTCGAGGCATTCAAAGAGGAAATGCATAAGGCGGATATCATCATCACTTCCACTGCCGCGCCAACATTCATTATCCAAAAAGAAATGATGGAAAAGGCGATTCAAAAACGAAAAAACAAGCCGATATTTCTTATCGACATCGCTGTTCCACGAGATATTGCGCCTGAAGTCAACGAGCTTGAAAATGTCTACCTATACGATATCGATGACTTGCAGAATGTCGTCAATGCAAATATGGAGGAAAGACAAAAAGAAGCAGAAAATGCGATGGATATTATCAAGCACGAAGTAACCAAATTTAACAACTGGTTCTCGACGCTGGATGCGGTTCCCACGATTGTAGAAATGCGTAACCGTGCCGAAGGAATGAGAAAAATTGAAGTTGAAAAAAATCTAAAAAATATGGATCATCTTTCCACGGATGACAAGGAAAGCATACATCTATTAACTCAATCTATTGTAAATAAAATTCTTCACAAACCCACCATAAACCTGAAAAAGAAAACCCAATCGCAAGACGGTCATATATACCTGAAAGCCATTCGGCACTTGTTTCATCTGGATGATTAATTAATGAGCAAAGTAACAATTGGTAGTAGAGGCAGTCCACTGGCTTTATGGCAGGCAAACTGGGTGAAAGACTTGTTGTTAGGACACCACTCTGATCTTGCTGTAGATATAAAAATCATTAAAACCTCAGGCGATAGAATCCAAGATGTCCCATTGGCTAAAATTGGTGGCAAAGGACTTTTTGTTAAGGAGATCGAAGAGGGACTTTTAAAACGTGAAGTCGACTTTGCAGTTCACAGTATGAAAGATATGCCCATTATTTTTCCTGTAAATCTTTGCATCGCCTGTGTGACCAAAAGGGAGAATCCTTTTGATGCTTTGATATCAAGGAATAATATTAAATTAGATGACCTTCCAAAGGGTGCAAAGATTGGCACGGGAAGTTTGCGTCGGATGTCGCAGCTATTGTATTACCGGCCGGATCTAAATCTGGTTCCACTTCGTGGAAACTTGGAAACAAGATTGAAGAAGCTCGAGACAGAAGGATTAGATGCCATCATCCTTGCTGCCGCAGGACTGATTCGTCTAGGCTGGAAAGATTGCATTACGGAAATCATTCCTCCAGAAATTTTATTACCTGCAATGGGACAAGGAGCTGTAGGTATTGAAACACGTAAAAATGACGTTGATAATCAAATACTCCTTGCAGATATGGACGATGAACAGACGCACTATGCCCTCGATGCTGAACGCGCGCTCGTTAGCCAGTTGGAGGGAGGATGCAATGTACCTATTGGTTCCTTTGCCACTCTCAATGGCGATCAAATTACTTTAAGAGGTTTAGTGGCAAGTCTTGATGGCAAAACGATGTACAAAAAAGAATTAACGGACCTTAAAACCAATGCGGTTGCTCTTGGAAGACGAATGGGAGACGAACTCATTGAGATGGGTGCGGGTCGCATCATGCAGGAAATCAAGTCTGACTAATCCTCGATTTTGTAGTGCTTTTCAACAGCCTCAATTTTTCCCCATGGAGAGATCGAAACTCCATACCAGGGTTTCCTTTTCGGTAAGGACACCTGTTATATCTTATACATTAAAAGTGTTGGAAAGATTTATCAGCAAACAGCGATTGATACCCATTCCAATGTTGGTTTTTCCAAGGTGTATCCAGACAAAAAGGCTCTAACCGCAGCGGACTTCCTAGATAACAAAGTTCTACCGTTCTTTGATTCCGAGAATATGGCATTGCTCCGCATATTAATCGATTTGAGAACCGAGTACTGTGGACTCATCGAAACCCACCCCAATTAAATTTTTTGCATTTGAATGGAATCGAGCATTCCAGGACTAAGGTGAGGGATCCGCAAACCAAAGGATCGACTGAAAGGTTGAACCAAATTATTCAAAATGAGTTCTATAAAGTTGCTTTCAAAAAAAGATATACAAATCCATTGAGGAAATCCAGGTCGACCTTGATACCTTCATGAAGAACTACAATACCGAAACATCTAATCAGGGGAAATATTGTCAGGGAAGGACACCCATGCTGACCTTCCAGAGTGGAAGGCCTCTTTATCAACAATATGCTTTTGAAAACTCAGAGGAACAAAAAAACAGCCGCTTAAAATCGTTTGGAATATCTTAACCGAGAGACCGACTGTCAACGCAAAGCGTTACTATCTCACTTAAAGCTATGGTTTACATCCTTCCGAATCTGTATCATCAAAGACATCAAATACTGGCTTGAAGTCTGCTGGAGATCCAAATTCTTGAACACTAGAATCTTCAAAACTAGCAAGACTCTCGAAATTGAAAAGATCACCACCTGGCAAGTCAATTTCACCCCCACCCCCCGTGCCTCCGGAGTCACCCCCGCCTCCAAAGTCATTGCCGCCTCCAAAGTCATTCCCACCTCCGGAGTCATTGCCGCCTCCGAAGTCATCTCCACCTCCGGAGTCACCGCCGCCTCCAAAGTCATCTCCACCTCCGGAGTCATTG
>ENA-OREN01003477-OREN01003477.1-marine-metagenome-genome-assembly--contig:-NODE-3477-length-14658-cov-2.736781_pt1 | contig 14658 bp, 26 predicted proteins | sample MGYA00248624_ERZ508555 | MGnify/ENA primary metagenome ERZ508555 (study PRJEB26222, sample SAMN06267773) | marine metagenome | isolation source: Saanich Inlet, British Columbia, Canada | place...
TAACTGGTACATGGGTTGCGCAAGCAGCTGATGCACTTGACATGCCTGCTGCTGATGCCTATGCAGTAGGCCCTGTTTGGACTGAGTCTAAACGTGACGGGACTGCTGGATGGACACCTGACCAAGGATTTACAGGTAATTTGACAGTATTGTACGGTAAGCATCGTGCACAAACTGATCAATTTGCTGGTACTCCTGCAGCAGGTGCTGCTTTAGCAGTAAACGCTGCTGGTAAACTTGCTGTTAGCGCAACAGGTATTACAGTAGCTTATTGCACAAAAGCATCACATTCGATTTCGCACTTAGGTAGCTCTCACACTGTGATTGAGTATGTTTCAGTCTAATAGGAGAATAAAATAATGGATAATATCTCAGCTAGTACAATTAATGAGCTGTTTGTTCAAAAGTTGAATTCCTCCGATGGATTAGAAAAAGTCGCACAGGAGGGGTCTGCTTTTATCCGTCAAAAGTTACGTGAAGTATCTTTTGCACGGAAGATCATTCAGCCGCAGTATGTCACTAAGGCTGATTTGCAGAGATCTGTAAATCATGATGGACTTGTTAAAATCGTTGATATTGAGCCGAATTCCAAAGCTATGGCCGTGAACTTTCGCGGTGAGCCTACTTGGAATTACATCGAAGGTGAAAGATTCGAAATTCCGTTTTATATGGTGTCTAGTGAAGACTTCCAGAAAACAGAAGAAGAACTTCTTGCCTACGAAATGCCTTTGACGGAAGTCATTGAGCGTAATTCGGTTCTTGATATTCAGAAGATTGAAGACGAGTCTTTTATTACAACTGTTGATGCTGCCATTACTTCAGCTTCTAGTGCCCAAACGGGGACTTTTGCTGCTGATGACACTATCAAAAAATCTGACTTTAAAAAGCTTTTCGATGTCTTAGATGGCAACGAATTGCGTGCCGAAGTTATGTTGATGGATTCAGAGATGTTTAATAGATTGTTCTTATATGACGCAACAACCGCTGGCGATGCCGTCGGTTCTGAGACTATGGTTAATGGGTATTCTTATGCCACATTATTTGGCCGTAGACTTGTTGTTTCTAATAAGGTTAGTTTGTTAGGTAGCAAAATCTATGCATTCACAGCACAAGACTTCATGGGTCAGTTCTGTATATTGAACGATGTGAAATTCTGGATCGAAAAGAAAAAGAATATCATCTCATTCGCCGCTTATGAGAGCATTGGTATGGGCATTGGAAACACTGCTTCTTGCGCAAAGATCACTTTGTCGTAGAGTAACCAGCTAGTCATATAATATAAAAAAGGGACTGAGTATTCGGTCCCTTTTTTATTTACCTACAACGGGGGTTAAAATAATGGATCAGCATTTTTCTAACGTCGAAGTGGTTTTTATATTAGTTTTAATGTGTCTTGTTTTTTATTTGTTTTCTTGTACACAAAAAAAGTAATAGACGTTAATTAGAAGGAAAGAGCGTCTAATTTTATCTTTTCTCGGCCTATATATATTCTAAGGCCTTCCTCAAAAGCTTCAGTCTGCGTAGTATGTTTTAATTCCAAGCATTCTTTTCTTTCGAGAATGCTTAATAATTCTGCTAGTAATAGCTTATTTATACGTAATCCTATCTTTTTTTTATTCTTCATACTTTAATATACTAAAACGTCCCCACGAAGTCTAGACGTTTTTTTTATTTAACCCATAAAAACCTCAAAATATCTTGACTATTCTCCTGAAAAAACATATATTAAGTTATGCTACAAGTCACGTCAAAAGCTTCAGATATAATAAGAGGGACTAACTCAGACCCAGATGTTTGGCCCTTAATAAATATGAGGTGAACAAATGCAGGACTATCCTTTGATGGGGATTTTGCAGACCTAACTTTCGAGGATGTAAAAATAACGGTATTGTCTCCAATAGGGAGACACGGTAACGTTAAAGCTGAGACTGCCTTAAGCACGTTCACAGCAACAGTAAGCATCGACACATATAAAGCACAGATTAATAGCAATACAATAAACTTGGACGTATCTGTACCGTCGTCCAACAGCGTGGATTAAAATATGAGTAGCTCAAACACAATTATAATGAAAAGACACGATACCCGTCCTTTTTTAGACGTTACTTTAAAAAATATTGACGGGGATGCAGTGGATCTAAGCATTAGTGGCATATCTGTAAATTTTACAATGAAGGATTATGACACAAATGCTATTAAAACAGAACGACAAGCTTGTACACTTATTAATGCAATACAAGGACAAGTCAGATACTCATGACAGCCAGCCGATACTAACGCTGCAGGGACATACTTAGCTGAATTTGAGGTAAATTACGCAGACAACACCAAAATAACTATACCCACCAGTGAGGTCCTTTCAGTAGTAATTTTGGAGGACTACGACAATGCCTAGTAAGTTACAACTACAAGTAGACCTAATACCGTACCAAGACCAGTTATATGTTAACAGGCTCCGTACATATCTAAATGATACTGTCGAAAAAAATATTTTAGAAGGAGTGGAAGAAAGCACAGATATTGAGTTGTACCACGCTATACAAGATACTATAGACGAAATAAACTATGAGTTTAGCCCAGCAACTAATTACAGTGAAATATCTGATATACCCAGTTGAAATTTAGTTAAACTAGGTGCCACGCTACAAATTTTAACATCTAAGGGTATCCTATCCTCACGAAATACAATTACATATAGAGACTCAGGTGGCGTGACTGTACAAGACTACGATAAGTATGGGAGATATATAAACTACTTTAATATACTTGTAAATAAATTTGTACGTGGCGTGCAAACAATGAAACTAGGGGAAAATGTAGATAAAGCTTATGGGGGGATTTCTTCTGAGTATGGGTCCTTTTCGGACGATGCAGATGATTGGTATTTTTAATGTTGACACTAGATTCTTTAGATATAACATCATTTGATGTCAACTCACTGACACTTACTTGATCTTTTAAAGCAACCACAGAGTCTTTAACGAGCTACACTGTAGATGTTTATAGATCTGAAAGCCCTGGAGTATCAGGATTGACAGGGTTTGATGTGGTTACAAGTGGGATATCTGCAACAACATACTCTTATATAGACAGCAGTGTATCTGGGTTGTACGACCCACTTAGAGTGTGGTATTACAGATTGGACGTAAAAAGTAGCACGGAGTCACTAGTACAGCCTACACAAGCTTCGTATAGAAAAGGCGTATCTACGGACAAGTTTCATAAAGAAATATTACGAAGAAAAAAAATATCATTAGACAAATACACGGGAAGGGATTTTTTTATTTTAAAAAGACGAACATATGGAACGCATTGCACAGAGTGTTGGGATTCTACTTTAATGCGCATCACTAGTCAAGATTGTGATGTGTGTTATGGTACGGGATGAATAGGTGGGTACTTTACAGCTATCCCAATAAAAGGTATGATGAATCCAGCACCGAAATACAATCAAATAACAATGTTTGGCGAATGAATGCCACAAGACTCTCTTTTAACTATGCTAAACTATCCCCCAATAAAATCTAAAGATATAGTAGTCGATGATAAAAATAAAAGATGGGCAGCTCGACAAATTCGTACGATCGAAAAAGGTGGAATTACTATTGAGCAAAGTGTACAGTGTAGTTTAGTTGCACTTGATGACGATGTTTACACATTCCCGGTAGAGTAACATGGCGATACAACAAGTCACAAATACAGATGATTTTAATTCCGGAAGAGCCAAATGGAACTCGAATGATCAGGAATTAGAGACATCTAAAGTTACAATAAGTGGTAATGAAGTGATTAACGGCGTAAAAACTTTTAGTGAGTTGCCTGTTATTACGACAGATGTCCCGACGTTATCAGGCCACGTAGCATCCAAACAATATGTGGATAATCAAATCACAAAAGAAGTCGATATTAGTTTACAAAGATTTGCTGGAAGTGACGCAGTAAATGTCACAAAGGGGGCACAGTTTTCCATCACAAATGCAGTGACTAACACAGAAATACTGCATAATGGATCTGTGCAAGTAATGATAAATGGAGTATATTATTTAAGCCAAACTGATCAAACGGTTAGTTCTGGGATTACAGACTTCCACATTAGTGGAATTAATGTCGTTGTGCACAATACAGGTAACGACGGGACAATAGATCTAATTGATGGTGACTCCATAGGAGTTTATTACCAACTAGACGCATAAAAACATAACGTTATGAATGGAGGAAAAATAAATGCCTTTAATCGATTTAAGTAGGCAAACTAATCTCACCGTAGACAGTGACAAGACGTTGTCCGTAAGCGGAATTCTTGACGTAAATACTTTTCAAATAGATGGTACCGAAGTTACAGCCACTGCTGCTGAACTTAACCAGCTAAGTGAAAATATATTTACGGCTGGGGTAGCTATTGGATCTAATGGAGCGGCACAAGACTTAACTGTCTGGGGAGATTTTACTGTAAAGGGTGATTCTGTAGGACTAGATGTTGCCACATATCAAGTAGAAGACCCAGTTATACAGCTAAACTATACTGGAGGAGCAGCAGCTTCTGGTGCTGACTCAGGATTTGAGGTTGGCAGGAATGGGACTAATAATGCCATACTACAGTGGGATGAAAGTGCCACAGATTGGATTTTTGGGGACTCAGTCACCTCACAAACTATAGCTGGTAAAACAGATTTAGCGTCAACTAGTGCATCGAAAGGTGCTAGTATGATCGGTATTCAAGACGCAAGCGCTATTATTACCGCTACAACAGTAGAAGGAGCGTTAGATGAAAATAGGGCGGCCATTGATGCCATAGAGGATAACACAATATCTCTATCTGTGGGTGCTGGTTTTGTAACCGGTTCTTCATCTTCTGGCACAGTTGGGGCTGACAATCAAACCCTTAGTGTAGCAGCAATTGGTGCAGGAACATATATTGATGTTAATGCAAATGATGTAGATGTTGACACAACAGTATTATATGCAGACCTGGATGATCAAACTTTAACTTGAACGGCCGCACAGACTTATAGCTCGCAAGCATCTTTTAATGGCGGTGCTACTGTTCCCACGGGACAGGACATTACTTTAACGGATGCACCTGTGGCAACAACTGATGCAGTTAATAAAGCATATGTTGATGGGCAGAATGCTGTTGAATGGTTCGGAGCTTTAACTAATAAATCTGGAAGTTACACGTCAACTACAACTGCTACATTTAGTAGTAAAAACATCCATGACTCATTTCATAGTACCGGGACTGCGAGTAATAAAAGTCAATGGCTTCTTTTTATAAATGGTCAAGCGATAGAACTCGAGTCTATAACGTCTATAGTAGATAGTTCCGCAAATATTCTTGTCACCGTAGACACTGCTGAGCTTGGTTTTAGCTTAGAGAGTGGGGATGAGTTGTCTCTTTGGGGACCAATGTCTTAATAACCAATAAACTAATATGGCAATAGTTACATTAAATCACGAGAAAGTTTTTAATTTTAAAAAAGCAGAACTTGTGGAAAAACGTGAAAACGTTTTAAAATTAGAAAGCCAAATAACCTCATTAAAGGTGCAGCTAGCAGTATTTGAAGCTGACTTACTGAAACGACAAACCTCAGTAATGGAAGTAGAAAAATCTTTAGAATTTAGTACGGGATTGTTAACTGCACTTAATGAGGTTTTTGACGTGGAAGTGGAAAAAGCAAAACAAAGCGGGTTTGAGGAGGGGTATATAGCGCATAAAACTGAAATAAAAAATCCTAAAAAACCGTTACCAAAAAAAGTAAGTGTGCGCAAATCTAGAGCTAAACTAAAGAAATAATATGAATCCACGATTAAGAGCTAAACAATTACCTGATGCGGATGTTCTTACCGAAGCAGAAGCGGCGGTAAGCTATGCCCCGATAGCACACTCAGCAGGAGCCACAGGGCCTAGCGATCCAGCAGCTGGGTGAGTATGGTATGACTCTGGTAATGATAGATTAAAATACTATACAGGCAGTGCTTGGTCTAATGTACAGGCAACTACAGCTGATGTAGGTATATCTACTCTAAGTCAAAGTGGGAATATCTTAATTGCATCTGGAGATGTTAGAATTGCGGGGGCAGACTTAGGGTTTGGGGCAGATTTTTCTACTAAAATTTCATATAACAGTGTAGATGAAAGATTAGAGTTTTATGTTGATGGCACCATTAACTCAAATTTAGCCATGTATGTCACCAACGAAGGGACCATTTATGTGGATAATAACCCATTAGCAACGGGCACTGATTTATACGGTGGCGTGTTTGATACTTATAATGATCCAAAGGAAATAAAAGATTTTATACACACAAGTCAAAAAATTAAAGATTTTAATAAAAAAGAAGTCTTACCAGATAAAGAGTATGCTAAACGGATGAAAAGATTTAAAAACATGGGACTTGTTGATTCTGATAATCAAATGCATTTGCAGAATTATTTACGTTTAGTTGGTGGCGGCGTGTACCAGCTAGCTGACCGTATGGATAGTTTTATGGAACGATTGGATATTTTAGAAAAAAAATATAACCACATACATGTATAGTGTCTGTTAAAGAACAAACAGTAATTTCACATAAGTACGATGATACCAAAGAAACTATCCAGCAGAATGATAAGTGGTACCATGTATATCTCGTAGTGCACAAGCGTGGGGATCCGTCAGAAAAAATGGGCGGAACCAACGCTATTAAAGTCCACACCCTTCGAGTCGATGTCCAGAATGAGGTGCTGGTAAACTCAATAATCAAGCAATTTCCCGTAGATGAGGATTTACAGCATTTAGATGAAGAAGTTATAGAAGATGCTGACGTCATTCTAAAGGGGCTGCTTGTTTAATGCACAGCACAGCATCCCCCACACTCCCTACCTTAGTAACCCCCCTTAAAAATAAAGCTAATTATGTTCGTATTACGCGTACGTTTGGGCACAAACAATGGGACTATAGTATACCCGAATCTTGGGCTCGAATAACCATCTCTAGAACTTTTGGCCACAATGATTGGGAAGTAGACGATTGGGATTTAAAACAGGCCCTGGACTTAGTTAAATCTAAAATTAAAGTTATCCCAGGTGTAGCACTAAAGTGTGGGTACTTTGAGTTTGAGTATAATGATAATGTATACTACCATATATCAAAGATTTATGGTAAGAATGGTTTCATGATTTACAGGCAACTGCCTTATTACGGCAGTAATCCCTATATAGCAGTGGTACGCGATAGCCGAGCTATGGTAACAAATTATGATTTAAAGTACACACCCGTACGACTTGAAATTAGTAAGTCAGTCTCAAAAATCAGACAAGCACATAATGTCCTCTTCTCCTTCCAGCTATAGTATTAAGCCCTTTGTATGGGCAGGACCCATGTGAAGCCCAGGAGGTTTTGCACAGGAAGCACGCTCTTTTTTATTTAATATCCCCAAAGATTTGAACTGGAAAGTTATAGATTTTATAGACGGAAAGTTACGCCACACAGAGGATGGTATGAATAGTTGGGTATATTATGAGTATTATAGCGAAAAAAATAAGATAGTAAATAGGGGTTATGTGAATACCATTCTTGATGCCGAAGAGCTTCAATTACTATCTGATAGGGTATATCCGATGCCCTTTCCTGTTGATAATAGATGGTTAGCAGGGGATTATGACAGCAGTGAAATACTTATAATGCACAGCTCAGCTATAGACATGACGGGGGATACTTTCGCTACAGATAGAGCAAGTTTCAAGAGATACAAAAATATTTTAAAAAAATTCGATTATTATGTGGGCCGAACTGTATGGGAAGCCAATCGAGTTGTCCCACAGTTTGCCGAAAATTGCAACCAAATGGATGAGATACACACTCAATCTAATTTCTGTAAACAAGCTTTTGAGGATTCAGGGGTCACCGTTCCTATTCATGTACTTCCCAACGGGATAGATTTGAATACATTTTATCCTGAAGTGGACGAGACTTTTTCTTTTGGAAAAAACATAGATAAACGTTTTAAATTTTTTGGTATAGCAGACTGTCACATGCAAAATACTTACAGAAAAGGGATTGATGTGTTATTATACTCCTACTTAAAAGAATTTAGTTATAACGACGATACTATTTTAATTCTAAAGACAAATCTAGCTAAAGACCGTTTTAATTTCATGTATGAGAAAATTTTAAAAGAGCTGCATAAGACTGAAAAAGAAGCCCCTCCTATACATATTTTACCCAATGCTCCGCTATCGTACGCTGATATGAGAAAAATTTATAACGCGGTGCAGTGCTACATTATGCCAACACGTGGAGAAGGTTTTGGTATACCATATGCAGAGGCATTAGCCTGTCAGACCCCTGTTATTGCTACAGATTATGGTGGACACAGGGACTTTTTAACTCCAGCAAACTCATACCTCATTGAATGTGATGGATGGACTATTGTAGGTGAAGAGCAGTTTGGGGACTTATACCACTACCATGGATTAGAGTTCCCTGAGCCATCTATAGAGAGTTCCACAGCCCAAATGCGTAAGGTATATGATGGCTATTATCAAGCTAAAAAATTAGCTAAAAAAGGATTCGAAAATATACACAATAACTATAACGCAAAAGAAACCACACATAATTTTTTAAACCAATTAGAGACTATATAATGAATATTTTAATGTTAGGATGCCACTCGGTCCATGAGTATGATGAAGCAAAGATTTTCCAGGATTGCGGTCACAATGTGTTTAACATTGGCGACCGATGGGCCACACAACGTCCGGAGCTAGAGTACGGTACAGATTGAAAATCAAAATTTTTGACACAAGAAGAAGTAGACAAACTTATAGACATGCCACCTTTAAAAATGGACTTATCAGATAAGATGAGTATTATAAATGAAAAGTTTGATGTAATATATATTATTTCACGCTTTGATTATGTCTGAGATAATTGGGAATATATGAAAAATTTTCCTAATGTGGTTCTACGTTTAAATGGCCAGTCAAATGAACACTCAGAAGCTTGTATAAAACCTTATATAGATAAAGGGTTAAAAATCATTAGCTATTCCCCCGAGGAGCGCCTTACAAGGTGGACAAATACAGAATTTGACGCAGAGATACGTTTTTATAAAGACCCAAATGAGTGGACCGATTGGACAGGGCAGATTGAAGAAATTCTTACGGTTAATAGCAATATTATGAGGCATCGAGATGACTCTAGTTCACAGCAGTCAGGCGGATACTTGTGCAACCCTGATGCATACTTTAGATTTACAAAGGGCATGCCAGCGTCCCTTTATGGGTATTCAAATGAGGACGTGTCTGATAGAGTTAAATGTATATTAGATGTCCCTTTTGAGGACTTAAAACAAGCTTTTAGAGATTACAGAGTGTATTATTACTGTGGAACAAGGCCCGCTAGTTATACTTTAAATTTCATCGAGGGGTGAATGACTGGAGTGCCTATAGCAACTTTAGGGAGTGCATGGGGTACTAGAGAGGTCCCCCACTTAATTGAAGACGGGGTAACAGGTTTTGTCTCTGACAACATACATACACTTCGAGATAAAGTTATACGGTGTTTAGATGATCCAACATATGCGAGGGAAATAGGACAGGCAGGCCGCGAAAAAGCTATAGAAATTTTTGGCATAGACACAATTAAACAGCAATGAATCGAGTTTTTTAACCACCTTAAGTATGAGTTTTAGTAAATCTTTTATAGAGCAAGCTAACCTAAGAAAAGAAGAGTTTCTTAGCTTTGTAGACTATGCACGTGTTTTTCAGGCACCATTCAATGTATGTGGAAATACCTATACATTTGTGTGGAGAGACTCCCCTTATATAGACATATCTCATGCTGCTAGTATTCTACACCACGATGAGTACTCACTCTCGTACATAGCGTCCATATTAAAGACACCATCGACAATTATTGATGTCGGGGCACACACGGGTTGGTTTAGTCTGTTATCTAAAATAGTTTTTCCAGAAGCACGGGTCATAGGTATAGAGCCTTTACACACTAATATACAATTCTTACAGTATAATGCCTTAAAAAATAATTTAGAAATTGAGTGTATAGAGAAAGCAATAATCGGTAAAGCAGATAAAATAGTTAATGGCTGTATGACTCGTAACTCACCTGGCCACACCACATTATGACTAGATGAGTATCAGCATGACCCGGGGGAACACGAGCCTTTGATACGTTTTCCCTCCAGTACCTTTTCTGATTTTTGAGACGCAAATCAAATAGACTCATGTGACATACTAAAGTTGGACTGTGAAGGTGCGGAGACGTATATATTACAGCAATCTATGGATATTTTAAAAGATATAAAAATTATTGTAGGGGAGTATCACCCCAATATATGAGGCATAGAACGAGAAAAAATAGAAAAGAAAAACATAAATATGAAAGACTTTTTAATCTCTTCTTTAAAAGATACACATAACATTTCAATACCGAACGGACACAGCCTATTAAGTATAGATGAAGGGCACCCTGATTTTGGAAATTTTATTGCTATTCGAAAGGATTTAGTATAGATGAACATCCTTATAGACTACCACCACGAGGCCGCACACTTAGCACGTCATCTTGTTTTTACTAGGCTTGGGCATAAACTATTTGTACCATACGGTCTTGAGTGGTATGAGAGTGGTATTTTAACTTTCGATACTGTGGAGCAAGCAAAACAGTTTTTAATAAATGGGGCAAATAAAGAAAAAGGAACAGCTGCGGTCCATAGCAATGATCCCACCTTTCCCTACCCCAAATTTAACTATCTAACATACCCTGAGTTTCTAGATTTAGGTATAGATTTAATTATCTTTTCTAGAAAAGAATCTGTAGACAATGGATCTTTTAAAAAGTTAAAAATTTTAAAACCTCAAACTAAAAGAGGATTCATGTCTGGAAACTATAAATGTGTCTTTGCGACAGCTCCCGGGTTTTTTGAGCAGCATTGCGTAGAGAATTACCTAACTTCGTGTAAAGTTGCCTATTGGTGATCTAAAAACAATCCTACATACAAAATTAAAAATTTGGGATTTGCTAGGGAAGAGTTTGATTTGGGTTTCTACTCTCCAGGAGAAAAAAAAACCTATAAGTCTATAAATAGTTTTGTACACAACTTATCATCTGAGTCGACCTGAGTGAGGCAATGGGATACTGCTGTACAAAGTATACAAGCAGATTTTAATATGTGAGGGGCCCTTTCAAAGAAAGGAGCTGTACAAGGAAAAGAAAATTTAAGAGATAAGCTCAGAACAACCGGATTTTTGTGGCACCCTAAATACCACGATGGTTATGGACATTTAATTATGAATGCTATGGCGATGGGTATTGTACCCATCGTTAATTATTGACAAGGCTATTACGAAAAGGAAAATAACATAGGCCCACGTACCGCCGGCGAGCTCATGATTGATGGTGAGACTGCTTTGTTTATGGATATGGGTAACATACAAAATACGATAGATAAAGTTAATAATAATATATCTAAAGATAGGATAGATGAAATGAGTTTTAAGTTAAAACAAAAATTTGACACTACGGTAGATGGTTGAAGGCAGGACACTAAAAATACGAAAATTTGATTAAATGATTTAGTATAAGAATATGAAAATTTTAATGGATTATCACCATCAAGATGCACATTTAGGGAGACACCTTCTTTTTAAAGAAAGATTAGGGCATGATCTTTTTTTACCCTACGGTATGGATTGATATGATAAGGGTATTTTAAATTACAAATCACCTGACATAGCTAAACAGTTTTTAGATGATTTGTTTCTAGATAGGGATAAAAATATTACGCAGGATTCTTATGATAAAACAAAAGCAGTCCCGGGTACCCCTAGTGTAACTTATGAAGAGTTTATGGATACACACTTTGATCTATTTATGTATTCTCAAGATCCTTTTTTATTATCTTGGAAAGGGAAAGATATGCTAACCTTTGATAAAGTCGGCTTACATCTTGCTTATTTAAACCGTGGCTACTGTAGCCCATGCCCTGAATATATAAGTAATTTCCTTACCTCGTGTAAAAAATCATACGAAATTAACGGGCATGCTTTGAATAAGCTTTTATATCTTGAGGAATTTGATGTAGAGTATTGGAGATATAAGACAATAAACCCTAACAAGACAGTAGTAAGTTTAACACACCATTTGCGCCGTATAGAAAATGAAGGGGATAGGTGGGATAGCTTACAAAAGAAAATGTCTGATTTTTCATTTAGAATGTATGGCATTGAAAGCGATATTTTTGAAATAAAAAAGAAGATACACGAAAGAGACTTACTTCTCTCCATAAATTGGCTGTGGCATCCTAAATGGCACGACGGTTATGGGTTTGTAGTACACCGCTCTTTCGCTATGGGTAGGCCCCCTATTATAAATTGGGAGTATTTTCAACATAAAACCTTAGGTAGGCTTCTGAAAGACACTGAAAATTGTTTATATTTAGATGATAATTTGGTTGCTATGGAAAGTAAACTCACAAAGTACTCACAGCCAGATGAGCTACACCGTATAAGTAAAAATGCTCGCGACACTTTCCTCGAGCATTATAATTGAGAGAAGCAAGCATATAATGTTAAACAATGGCTAAATAATCTAATATAATGCCTTTAAAAATACTAATGGACTACCACCATGAGGATGCCTGATTGAGCAGACATATACTGTTCGAGCAACGTTTGGGCCATAAATTATATAGGCCGGTAGGTTACGATTGAAATGAGCGTGGGTTTTTCGGGCTAGACTCGCATGAAAACCATAGAAGAGTTGCCAAACAATTTTTAGAAGATGAAGTGGTAGACAAAGAAAAGGGCCACGGTCTGCAGCATTTACGGTCTTACAATACTACAGGGGACTGACAAAAAGATACCTTAATACAGCCTTTTCGATTTCTATCTGTAGATGAATTTATGGACACAGACATTGATTTGGCTTTTGCGACTTTAGGTGAAAATCAACAGACTTTTAAATACCTTCAAATGCTAAAGCCTAATTTAAAAATTGCATTTCTTCATGGTAATTTAAAAGTTCCTTGTACTTTAGATAACCTTCTTACAAGCGATAAGTGGACATATAGATTAAATAGACAAGTAAAAAACCGTCTTTTTATTCACGAAGAGTTTCCTTTAGATTTTTGGACTTTCGAGCCCCCAAAATACTATAATAATATATTTTCTTTTTTACATCTATTTCATAGTCCGTATCGAAAAGATGAGTATAAGCATTGGGTAGAGCTCCAAGAATACTTAAAAAGTAAGTTCATATTCAAAGAGTATGGACATGAAAACAGAGATGGGTGCCCCCACTCCCCCTATGATGTGAGAGATCTTATGCATAAGTCTACTTTCATATATCATAATAAAAAATGGGATGCTTATGGGCATGTAATCCATAGAGCTTTCGCTATGGGTAGGCCCCCTATTGTCGGTAGAGGCAAAGACTATTATGAGACTAAATCAGCAGGGGACCTAATGGTAGATGGAGAGACTTGTATATTTATAGAAGATTCGTTAGAAGATACAATAAAAAAAGTACAAAAATATTCTCACCCAGAAGAGGTAGAACGAATGAGCGTAGCAGCAAATAAAAAATTTAATGAAGTAGTAGACTTTGAAGCTGAAGCGGGCCAAGTACAATTATGAGTTGAGAGGGCACTAAATGACTAGTTTATCCATAATCCCAGCTTATACTAACACAAACTCGGAAATATCTGAGACATACTGAAAGCTACTCAGCGTAAATATAGAAAGACAAGCTAAGTTTATCGATAAAATTATTTTATTTATTACAACCATTGGAGAAGAGCTGCACTATTTACACGGTTGGCGCTCTTTTAATGCAAGTCTTCCTACCAATGTAGAAATTGTACATAAAAAATGTGGCTACTCACATGCAAAGGTTCTTGATTATTTGAGAGATAGGCTAGTAAAATATGACGTTGTTTATATTTGTGATCACGATTCGGTTGTTTTAAATTTAGATCTTTTTAGCCAAAGACTGCAAAACATAGCCCAAGGAAAACATATTTTAGCAGGAGCTATAGACACGGCCCCTTGAACTTCGCATAAATCTTTTTATAAAAAGTACCCACAGTTTTATAGAGAAGGCGCAGAGATAGGCCACATTGGCCTATGATACAGCTTCCTTCCGGGAAAAAGTATAGACCCCGCTTTATCATGAAAAGAGCTACATTTAAATGACCTTCACTCTTTTTATACAAAACCGAATACTTGTATTCCTTTTACTTCTTTACGTATTTGAGAGGCTATGGACGTAGATCCTGGCGCGCTTCCTGTGTACGACCTGCTCTCCAAAACGAACAAAGACGCTGATGTGTGTAAAACACATTACGAACACACGATAGACCCATACTCGTATTTTCAAAATAAGCCTGAATATGAGAAAATATATACTTTTGGGACAGATACTTCTGTAGAATTTAGTTTTGTGCAAAAAATATACGGTGAAAAAAAAGCCCCCTACTTTCATTTTAGAGATCTAAAAAAATTCGAAGCAATTCTATCATATTATCTATTTGAAGATGCTTATGCATACGCATCGACCATAAAAGGGTATGAGTGGGACAAACATCGCTACAGAAATGTTTTTGCGGCGGCCTATACTGCTGAAAAATTTGCATGAATAGACATATTCTCAAACT
>ENA-OREN01003478-OREN01003478.1-marine-metagenome-genome-assembly--contig:-NODE-3478-length-14657-cov-2.418107_pt1 | contig 14657 bp, 12 predicted proteins | sample MGYA00248624_ERZ508555 | MGnify/ENA primary metagenome ERZ508555 (study PRJEB26222, sample SAMN06267773) | marine metagenome | isolation source: Saanich Inlet, British Columbia, Canada | place...
CACTACTGAGTTTTCCTGCTGCCATTGGAAATACTCAGCGAACCTGGTTCCATAGCCTTGGGCGCGGGCAAGACCTACGCTTCGGATACCAACTGGCGGGTATTTGGTTGCCTCGACAGCAGCTACTGCCTCAGCCGATGACTTGACCATCGGCACGATCACGCCTTGTGCGCCCGAATCCATCACTCGCTTAATTTGTTCCGCGTTATTCGATGAAAGCCGGACTAGTGCAGGTGTCCCTTTTAAATCTATTGTCCGAATCAGTTCCTCTGCTTGCCCAATGTTAATAGCACTATGCTCTAAATCGACTGCTAACCAGTCAAATCCGGCGGTCGCCATAATCTCAGCTATCGCAGGGTGGCCAAGTGTGATCCACGACCCGATTGATAACCGATCAAGAAGTTTCTTCATAATGTTTTATAGAATCTGTCGCAAAGGGTTCCAAACTTCATGTATTTGCTCTTTTGTAAATGAGTACTTGCCCAAATGGGTATTTGTGTATTCAAAATCATCCTGCCTAAATTGCTCAATAGCCTGTCGGATCTGTTCCGCGAAATTCGCTCGCACATCGATTTGGGAGAAAAAGACTCTTCGTTTTAAGTCCTCGCGGAATTCTTTAGACATATTCCGAAACCCTATATCAAAGTAAAGTACTGGCTTATCGGAAAAAACACCTAACGTCATTGCGGTTGAGTAAAAATCAAATATTAAAATATCATAATCCTGAATGCAGGCCTCCAACATTCTAGTCTCGACTTTTCCTTCATTAAATGAGTCCGATTTTGGATGCGTTTTTATGGTGAGACTTGGGTGCGCCTCCATAAGCGCACGCTGCCACCTTTTATACCTCTCGTTGCTAATGCCGCGGAAAGGGCCATAATAGACTTTATGATATGCAGTAGGCACATATAACCACTTATCGCTCTTTCTGTTCGTCATTTTTATAGAAGAACTTGCCCGGTATATTTTTCGTACCGATTTTGATTCTCGCCTTATTGTTTGCGTCGCCTTCACAAGAGGCTTGATGTATTCACTGTTACCCCTATATTTGCAGTCACCGTAGTCGACTAACACGGAGCAATATCCCAGTTCACCGTATCCTACTGCCGGCTCGTCCATAATTTCATTGCATATCTCACCATGAGTGTATCCAACTACTGGTTTTTCTTGCTGTAGGAAGTTAATCGCAATCTTACGGTTCTCGTGATTCACTCGCGAACCGACGATAGCTCCTTTTTCTGGTTTTATCACCTGATTTGACGTTGTATGAAACTCGCTGTAGGCCCGCCAGTTAGTCTCCACAGTTTCGCTATTTGCGATCGAATATTGACTACAAATACGCTTTACACAGTCGATTAATGCATCGATCTGCTCGGATTGATTGGGTAGGTAACACGTCGTAAATTTTTGTTGTGCGGCCAATAACGATAACAATCGACCTGATATTGCACCGTTATTATACCCCCAAGAAATCCCGCTCCCTATTGCCACTGGAAGGATTCTTGAAGCGCGCAGAGTCCGCACCAACCCACTGCCTATTGGGGTATAACTAATATACGTATCTTGGGGTACAACAAAAGGCACTTTGGAATACTCAAAGCTTACATATGGAAACCGCATCTCGAAATTGGAGGCCGACACCCTTTCTCTAAAAAAGAGAATCCCACTGAAGTGGGCCAGGATGTCATGAAAAAATAAACCAAAGACATTACCAATAGTCCCGTAACAGCCCGCTACCTCCTCAAAAGACGACAGTAGAGTTTCATAAATTGCGAGCACTTCTCTATCACGAGCGGAAAGTTGCGGCAGGTACACGGTATCAGTCATTTAAGCCGGTTTCACCAGTGGCGCGTTGCACCCCAGTTTACCAATGTTACTGAGCAGCCAGCTCAAACAACCTTGTTTATAGATCAACGGTTGAGACCTAGACTCCAGAACCAATCGTCTTACCCAAGACCGGTCTTTGATCAAAGGCAACGCGAGATCTGATTGTCGCTACGCTAGATAGGTGATTCTTCAAACATTTCCCTGGCTTTTTCGCCATGGGTTCCTAGCCACTCCTCACGCAACGCACCCACAATGAAAATGTCCGAGGCGTCGCCATTTCGAACAATGTGCCCACGCATTCTTCCTTCCTCAAGGAGGCCTACTTTCTCACAAATACGAATTGACGCCCCGTGCAATTCTGATACGCCTCCATGAATGCGATCGAAATTTAGCTTATTAAAGCCGTAATACATCATCATCAAAACAGCATCGGTGACTATACCCCGTCCGGCGAAGGTTTTATCTCCAAGCATATACGCGATAAATGCTCTTCGATTAATCCAGTCGATTTCCTGAAACGTGATATTGCCGATGTGCTTCGAGGTCTCATTATCAAAGATACCTAACAAAATCAGGCTATCATTTTCGCATGCCTCATCGAAATACGACCGCATTCGCCTCGAGTTGTTCGGGAAATAGCTTCGCTCTGTATACGTATCCAGCGAAAGGTCATCGAGCCATGAAAAATATGGCTGATCATCCGAAAGATCGTTTTCAGTAAGGCCGTGCAGAGAAATTCTTTTTCCAATCAAATACTTTTTCATTTCGATAAATCTCAGAAAATAAGCTAACCAATTGTTGTCTCACGAACGCACTTTTCCTTCAACGACTCGCTAATTATCCACCAATAGAATCTCTTATGGTGCATTGTTGGCAACTTTTTCTACACACTTTGCTAATTCGCGTATATCTTCCAGCGTATGAGGAAACCGAATATGTTCATTAATAAGCATTCTATGATTATGAAGCTTTTCTGCCGTTGCGCACAATCCCTCTCGGTAATCTGCAGCTGAGCCTTGATTCTCTATTGCCGAAAAAGGGTAGCCATGTTTGAACAGCGTTTTTTTCTGATAGACCGGCTGAAGATAAAGTGGGCGAACATAGCCCTCATAAAATAACGCTCCTTCCGCATTGACCGCAGAGACAAAAGCATGACGACTTACCCCAGCACTATTCTCATCAAATAACAATGGATAAACATAGTACGTGCTGAGGCAGTCACGCCTTCCACTGGGGGTCGTGAGAAATGGAATCTTGGCAAGCCTCTCAGAAAGTGCTTCGACCAGTTCTAAACGGTGTTTGTTTAGAGTGTTTAACTTTTTTAGCTGTTCTCTCGCAATAGCGGCCTGGATCTCAGTGAGGCGAAAGTTAAAACCTGCTATGTTGACAATGTTCTGATATTCGGCCGGCCCGACTACAGCCTCTCCATGATTGCGAATAAGAGACAACCGATAAGCAACGTCCTTGTCATTGGTTGTGCAAACTCCACCCTCACCACTTTGGATTGTCTTATTTACATTAAGACTGAAAACTCCAATATCTCCAATCGTCCCAACCGGCCGTCCTTTATACATCGCGCCGTGTGCTTGGGCGCAATCTTCGATTACCTTAAGGTTGTTTTCTCGCGCGATTTTTGTAATTTCATCCATGTCAGCTGGTATCCCAAACTGGTGCACTACCAAGATGGCTTTTGTTCTTTTTGTTAAACACGCCCGGATGCTCGATGCATCTAAGCAACCAGTAGCCTCTTCGACATCAGCAAACACAGGTATCGCACCATAAATGAGGGGCGCCATTGCACAAGCTGTCATCGTATATGGCGAAACAATTACTTCATCGCCATATCCAAGTTCTAAAGCACCGATCGCCGAATAAAGCCCAGAAGTCGCGCTATTCACGGATACGGCATAGTTCACTTCATAGTAGGCGCACCACTCTTGTTCCAGATTTTGCACTTCAGGGCCACCAAAAAATGAAAAAGGAGCGTCTGGCACATGAGAGCCTTCAAACATAGACAGATATCCGCTATCCAGAACACGGCAAACTGCCGCCTTCTCTTCCCTCCCGGTTGACCAGTTATCTTTCCACCCTTGCGTTCGAATTGGCGAGCCTCCATTGATCGCAAGCTCTTTTCCAGAAAGATTCATACTATGCCTCGAGTTCTTGTTTGGCCCACAAAACTTCCATCGACTTCCGGGTATCTTCCAATCGCACTCCGACCAAAGCCGTCTCGCAATTGAACTCGCAATATGCGTGTATCGCAGTAAGCGCTTGATCAATTGGCCTCTTTCGCTCAACCGGAATCCCGATTGGCGCCCTTTCGAGTACACGCTCACCCAAATCATTGATGATCTGTTTTTCCCAGACCAATTCTTTTTCGAAGTTGCGAATCTGTAACCTTCCTTTGCTGAAACGAAAATCAAGATCGAATATTTGGTACTGCTGTCCAATCCATCCATGGAACCACACAGGCACGCACTCTTCTCCCAATGTAGCTCTTATCGTAAGGGTTGAATCATGGCCTTTTTCAGTGTCGATTTTTTCTAATACATCTAATTCGCTAAATTCCTGAGAAAACAAGCAGCGAACTATATCGACCAGGTGAATTCCGTTGTGCTCCCAACCCCCGTAATAGATGCAATCAATCCGCAGTAGGTTTCCTAATTCTCCGGAATTAAAACGCTCTTTTATGGCGACGTATAACGGATCAAACCGACGGGTGTGATTGACGATTACTGGTATCCGCTTCTTTAGAGAATAGCCAACTAATTCCTCCAGCTCGACCATAGTCGAACAAGCTGGTTTTTCTAGAAAAATCAGACGGGGTGCCGGCAAAGAACCATCTAGCAACTGCTTTGCTATAGAGAAATGGGTTTCGTCTGGACTCGTAACCGAAACGATATCGGGAGCGCTTCTTTGGATAATTTCACTTAAGTCCGTACCAGCGTGACAAATACCGTGCTTTGCTGCAAAGGATAGCGCTTTTTTTTCATCCGGGTCAACGCACCCAACCAAACGAAAGTCCTCGTTTCGACTAAAGGCTGCAGCATGGCTGGCAGAATTCGCTTTCGCCGGATCATCAAATTCCCCTGCGGCTCGCCCACATCCAACAATGGCAACATCTAACGTCACTCGTATCGCGCCTCTCTCCAGCGCCTTGGGATACCTTGGTTGATCCTAGCCAACGTTTTATCGCTGTCCATAAACTGAATAATCTCACTCAGAGAGTAATCTTTTCTGGTAGAAAAATGTTCGATAACCGCTTTGATTACTTGGAAATCCTCAACAGTGTCTACCTCTAGCTCCATCTCTGGCCTCGACAAATCGCTTGGCGCGTCTAGATTAATAAGATTGTAGATATCAGGGTTCTGTCGAATAAAAAGCGTTCCGTGTTCCCGAATCAACGGATCCGATACCCTTTGATGACTATCTTTCAGGGCATCAAGGAGAAACACTTCAACTTCCATACCCGGCGGATAGGTTGTTCGAAGATCATTCCCAACAAAATCATACCCGGGGTTCTCAAGGAAATAGGTGACCATATTATTGACAATTGCAGGATCAATCAGAGGGCAATCTCCGAACACCTCGACGCCTACGTCTGCTTTCTGTGACATTAACGCCTCAACAGTACGCTCCAGTACATCATCCTCAGACCCTCTAAAGCAAGGAATACTTTCAGAATGGCAGAATTCGTCAATGACATCATTCTCTGCTCGAGTTGAAGTTGCGACCACTATCTGATCGAGAACAGAGCTCAATCGTAATCTATCAAGCAAGTAGCCCAGCAAAGGTCTTCCCTCCCTGACCTCTTTCATAACTTTTCCAGGAAATCTACCAGACCCCATCCGCACTTGAATTGATGCCACAACTTTCATTAATCCAACCTTTTAGTTCGATTCTTTTAAACGATCGGGGCGATCCAGACTCCGACCCCGATCCAACAAACTCTGGATCATCGATAAAACTTGTTTAGATGCATCTTTCCGGGAAAATTCCGGCCGGATTGGCTCACAATTACCTTTCGCACTCCAATGGGCCACCATCCAATCGGCAAGGTCGTCAGAATTAGTAATCGCCTGGGTTATCCCCTTCCTGACAGCCGTACAGCGATTCGCGCCCCGAAGTTCCGGCTGATACGATAGTGTTGGTTTCGCCATTAAACTCGCCGTTAGCAGTGCGGCCGAACGAATCCCTATTACCAAGTCACAATGCCAGATTAATGATGTCAAAGCATTCTGAGATGAAATTCGCCAAGAAATATTTTTCAGTTCACTAACAGACAAGTGAGGGCTATCTCGATGACTCGGATGCGGTCGCTCAAGAACCGTGCATTTCTCTCCTACAAGCTGCAAAGCACAGATCAGCCCTTCCTTGATCTTGCTCTCGCTATCTCGTGCTCTTGGTGTTTTTTCACGCGTTTGTTCATTACCATTTTGTGGGCTTCTTTCAAAGACAGTTTTCTCTGAAATAAATAGAATTACTGGTCGTGAATGAATATCCAGTAGAGCGATAGGCAATGGTGGTGCTTGCCGGTTAAACTTGGCGAACTTATCGAACGCCGCCGCATACGCTGGACTGCCAGTCACATACAAGCGGTCCGATGGCAATCCCTCGCTGATGGCTTCATTTTTTGCCTGCAAATCAGGGCAACAAATTACATCTGGGCAAAAAACTAAGTCACCAGTACTGTCTGCGAAATTTTTGGTGTAATCGTACCACTCGTCAATCATCACGAGACTAGGGATACCTTGGTTTCTTGCTGCCGCCACCATAAACCTATCTGCAGACTGCATTTCGATACCGCGCCCGCAGATGACTACATCGGGTTGCGTGTTTTCCAATATTTCGTCTGCGGTCTCTACGCTCTTTATTGTGCTTGAATCCATTGCCTGGAAATCGTTTTCACTAAAGATGCTTCGGCCACCAGATTCAGAAAAAAGAGTTAGATCGGATATCGGAGCCAAGTCCGGGAGAATCTCGACCAAATTTGCCGCACTCCCCGGTTCGGTAGCGCAGACAATTATCGTTGGGCGCTGCACCAAATTTTCCTAACGCGCCGTTCAGTTCTTTTCAATAAAGTAATCTCCAACAACCAAGCAATCAATATTCGTGGACAGATAGCAGTCGATGGCTTGTATAGGAGTGTTTACGATTGGTTGCCCTTTCACATTAAATGAAGTGTTCAGGAGTACCGGACACTGTGTCTTCTCATAGAAAGCGGTCAGTAACGAGAAAAAGCGTGAATTGTTTTCGGGTCGAACCGACTGCACCCGGCAGCTGTTATCGCTATGCACCGTAGCGGGGATCTTTTCCTTCGCTACATCCGTCGCCCCACAGGCGATCAGCATATGCGGGCTTTCTTGACGAATCTTAAAATAGTCTTCCAGATGACTATAAAGTACAGCAGGTGCAAAGGGGCGAAACTCCTCCCGAAACTTTACCCGGCGATTCAGGTAGTCTTTCATTTCCGCCGGATATGGTCTGGTCAGAATACTTCGGTTCCCCAGCGCCCTTGGACCAAATTCAGCGCGCCCCTGAAACCAGCCGACTATCTTTCCCGTTGCCAATCGATCGGCAACCGCTTCGTATAGATCCTCTATTATTTCTGGCTCCAGATCACGAGCAACGAATGCCTCGTATATCTGGCTTGTAGAGAACTTAGAGCCCAGATAAAAATCGACAACCTTTTTTGGTTTAAGGCTCTCAACCCGGGCTTTCGTCGCAAGATAACAACTACCAATCGCAGCACCGGCGTCACCACTGGCAGGGGGCACAAAAATACTATCGAAGATTTGTTCTTGTTCTATTTTTCCGTTTAGAGAGCAATTCAACCCAACTCCTCCAGAGAGGCATAAATGATCTACTTTAAACCGGCGCTTCGCACATCGGAGTTGATTAATCACCACTGCCTCCAAACGGCTTTGTAGTGCACTGGCGATATCCATATGATGCTGGGCTATCGGGTCATCAAAATACCGTTTCGGTCCAAAAGTCATCAAGAATTTATCGCTTACCCATTTGTCTCGCACCTGATGATATGAAATCCACTCCCGATTAATTTCATAAGTTAGGTCCCCGGTTTCTCGGATAATTTCCTCAAAAACACTTCGATAAGTCCGGGCACTACCAGAAATGCAATGGTCTGGATCTCCATAAGTCGCCAGACCCATGATAATTCCTTCATCACAATGATGATTCCAGCCCAAATAATGGGTTATAGCCGAATAGATCAGTCCAAGAGAATCTGGGTACGAGTTGCCAGGAATGAAGGACCCAATTTCCCCGGATCTACCCACCGCCATCATTCCTGTCTCAAATTCTCCTATGCCGTCGTAACTTACCAACAACGACTCCTCATACCCACTGGGATAATAGGCGCTTGCTAGATGGCACTTGTGATGGTTGTAAAACTCAATAAGCCCTTCAAAGCCGAGATTTCTTCGGATAGTTTTCTCGATATAGAAGTTTTCTTCAATACGACCGATGTCGTTTATCAGAAACTCGATCCGCGACACATCTTCAATAGCTGTCTTTAGATAGGCCTCTCTTATATGGTGTATTGGGTCAAAGCTAAACGCTAACTCATCTACATCGTCTAACTTAACCCCAGCCAGCGATAGCGCGTCTTCAACGGCGTCGGTGGGAAAACGCCGACTGTGTTTATCTAGCGTGTACCTTTCCTGTTCGCAGGCTGCTATTAACTCGCCGTCAAGCATCAATGCAGCCGACGTATCATGCCCGCCATAATTTATCCCTAATGCTAAGAATGCATTCTTCATTATCGATTTTTCAGGTTTTATGTAGGTTGTTCTGATTATTAGAGGTCAGACATGCGGCTTACAGCAAGGACCACATGTTTTCGATTTAGCTCAGACTGGGAGCGACCCACAAAGAGGGAGCTAAATTATCTCCAACAACCCTTTGCTGCACAACTCGTCGCCAATTCTTGCAATTATTTCAAATTGGATTTCCGAGCGCTCTGCGATCGCGACGAGATCATTTGTGCCGTCCGCCAAAAACAAAATCCATGAGATTGCGTCGATTTGATCTCCTGTCTTAATTTCTGGGCCCTTTTTCTCATGAACAGTATTAAACGCGCCACCAATACTTGGATAGAGTTTACGCTTTCCCAGTTGTACCTCACCATAAGGTAATAGCGTTTTGTATGTTTTGTTTTTATCTATCACTTCTATTGCGGCGAGATAGTGCTTCAGAGATTCTCCTATTTGATTGCCATTGACGAACTCAAGATTGTCCAAAGACGTGTGGTATTCCTCGAATTCATAATATTTGTCTTTTGTAATCGTTGCGGTTGGTATTCGAAATCCCGGTGATGAATATTGCCTTTCGTCGCTTCCATCTGGCTTGAACGGGTAGTGGATAAATTGTGTGCCATTCTCTCGAAATGCCAGATTAACACTCCTGTCAATAAGGTGATCCGCCAGAAAGGTTTCCTTGTACCCTATTTGCCCGGGCCCACCACAACACGATGCAACAAAACCACCCTTGATGGCCTGCATGGCATTGGCATTGTACTTAAGGTAACTTATGGCGCCAATGGTTTCCGGAACAAAAATAAACCGCCATGATTTTTCTGGCCTCTCAGTTCTTGCGAGCAAGATTTTTGCGAGAAATGCCGTTAAAACGAGGCCACTAAGATTGTCGTTTGCCATTGACGGATGGCAAAAATAGGTTGACACAAAGTATTCTTCTTCTGAGCGTCCGGGAATAGTCAGTTCTGCGACGGTCATCGACCCTTGATGATTAAATGAGGATTTTATACATACATCGAGTGGCTGCTTTGCTTCTTTGAGCAACTGATATTGATTTCTTGAAACACAAAAACCCCAAGTTCTTTGATAATAACTGGTCCTGTAAGGAATGGCGTCCTCATTGATGCTGGTGGTGTGCAAGTTTGCCGAGAGCTCGGAAAATGACATCCTTTTTCTAATCGGATCGCTATACCCCATCACATGCAAATTGGACTCGGAGATATCGATCAACCTCCTGCCATCGGCATCATCTATCCATCCTTCCTGAAGATCCCATTCGGGAGGAATCGTCCAGTCGTAAACTTCAGTACCTGAGGGATACTCAAGAATCTCCAGTGGAACGATTTCCTTCAGAATCTCCAGAGTTGTTCGATTTCCATTGCCAGTAAGACTCCGATTTAGGGGAAATAAACGGCCCAGAAGCTGATCTATCTCTTTGGATAGCTCTTTCCAATTCATCGTTCTAGCATGTCCCACATAATAAGGTCATCAGCGTTGATCACCGTTGTTGTCCATCGACCGACCACGTCATCAATATCTTTAGGGCTGATCCCATTACCTGGTCTTTTCCATGTCAGTTGTGAATCATCAATCTGACTATTGGCTGGAATTGTTTGACTTGCTACTAGGCTCCTTCGTGCATTTAGTCGAGCACTCGCTTCTGAGGCAAGCGAATGTTTCCGCTCGCTTCCTAAAAGTGGTCGTATTTCTTCAATTCGCTGCCAAAATCGAAAAAGATCCTTCTGATCCATCGCATGGTAATGGTCATTGCCTGGCAAGGTCTTGTCATGCGTAAAATGCTTTTCGATTATTGCCGCCCCAAGCAAAGTTGCAGTTAACAATACGTCCATGTCTCCAGGCTCTGTGTGATCAGAGTATCCGATAATATGTTCTGGAAATTTATTTTTCAGACCAGCGATCATCAGAAGGTTTGCATCCTCGTTACGGGTTGGGTAATTCAGGACACAATGCAATAAAGCGACCGGAACCCTCTTTTCCTCTAACCAGCTCACCGCCTCTCGAATTTCCTCAAGATCTGCGGCCCCTGTCGATAAAATTACCGGCTTTCCCAGAGACCCCAGATACTGGATAAATGGCTTATTAGTAATGTCTGATGACGAAATCTTAAAAACCTCCATCAGATCGTTCAGGAATGTCGCTGATTCGAGATCAAACGGTGTGCTTAGAAATTCGATATCTTCCTCATCACACCAATGCTTCAACTTCTCAAACTCGTTTTTCCAAAACTTGTCATATTTCTTGAATAACTGATATTGCGAACGAGTCCCTTCTTTCTCCAGATCCCAGTATGCTGGGGAATTTATTGAGGCAAGGGTTCCGGCTTTATAGGTCTGAAACTTAATCGCGTTCGCCCCCCCTTGCGCCGCTTTCACAATCATCTCTCGAGCAACTGTCAGGTCGCACTCATGGTTCACACCAGCCTCCGCAATCAGGTATGGCCCGGTGTTCCACTCTTTATCGGTATCTCTGTGGGCAAAATACTCAAGTATCTTCATCGGTAAACTCTATTGGCTGGAACCCTTGCTTCCTAGGGCTTTTCTAATACCTGAAGTATCTCAGATACTACTTTTTTCTTATTAGGATTGAAATCAAACCGGCTCGCGTTCATAAATAAACCATGGCGAACCTCTTGATTTCGTACGAGATCCTCAAACGTTTCTAGAACTTTTTCTTGCAACTCGACCTCAGAACCTATAGCAAGCGGGATAAACCCATTTTCGGGACAAGCAAATAAATGTGACTCCTCTCGCAGGTGTTGAGCAATAACAATGCCCGGAATATTCATTTGCGCCAACTCATAGACCGTTCTCCCATTAGAGGTTATCGCCAGTTGCACCCGCTCCATGATGCTGGAGATTACACCACTTGCATGAGTGATAAATACATTCTTGGCGGGTCCTACTTTAGCGATCAACTCATCAAATTTCTCGTACCCTGGACCCACAACAATGTGAATGAAGATTCCGGATTCGGAGCAAAAATCACGTATGGCGTTGTAGATGGTCCATGAGAGGTTATGCTGGTCTGTTCCACCGAAGGCTAATAATACATCCGTTACTGATTCCCGAAAGTCATTTGGCTTGGCAGCATCGAATTCATCACGAGTAAAAAAATATTCATGGCCCCAACGCACGTTAGGTCCATCAAACTGAGGGGCATCGAAGAGTTCGTTTATCGTTAAGTTCGCAACCTTTGCGCCGCCTCCAAGATCTTCAAAGTTAACCACCGCAATCCCTGCGTTGCGAAGGGTCTCTATGTATCTCAGGCCTGTATCCAGAATATCGTTTATCACCAGATCTGGCTGCAAATCGATGATCTTTTGCGTTATTTCTGATCCATCATATATGCCAAGCCAGTAATCGTATCCCGCCAGTTCATTTACAGCCACCTGATTGTCGTGGTCGCTCACAAACAGCAATTCATGATCGGTCAGTTCATGAGCAATCGATAACGCACGAAATATGTGCCCCATTCCAACCTGGGCATTCCCTATTACACGAAACACGATTCGGCGGCGCTGCAATAGCTTCTCACAAACCCACCAGTCTCGAAGAGATCGAATCTCGAGGCTGTTCTCATCTACAGGCCAGTAACATACATCCCAGGGCAACTCCTCCTGCTCCCTCAGTCGTTCCAATCTGATCAAACAGAACGCATTCGACCCCACCAAGAAGCTTTCTTGTCTTCTTGTCAACGACTCTGTCATGGTTCGGGAATTTCCTGGCTTAACGATCTCGCCTCTTTCTTCTCGCACCGGCTTTAGCGCGTCTATTTCTAACCGCCGCGCCTCACCGAGCGCTGCGCCCAATGTATTTGCATCTAGCAACAACGCGTAGGGCGATAAGATCAGGATGTAATCTGAATCTTGTGTGAACTTGGCGGATATTGATCGTAGGCTGATCTCAACGCGAGTAGACTCCCATGACAGGGTCGAATTAAACAATACAGAAATATTGTTACGCTCACCGATCAGTCGTATTTCTTCTGAGTCTGTAAAAAGAAAGATTGACTCAGATGGTAAGCCCAACTCCATCGCCTTATTCAACGTCCGCTGGATCGGATTGACTCCAGCAATCTTTTTTACCAGATCATCTTGAAATCTTGCTTCCTTTTTAATCGCAGGAATTAATACTGTCGCCGCACGTTGCTGATTCATTCGTGCGCTAATTCCCTAAGTACCTGTTTACTTGCTAACAGAATCTTATCCAGATCTTCCGAAGTCAAAGATTGCTGAAAAGGAAATGAGACCATGCTATCAAAGAATTTATCCGTATTAGGACAGGACGCATCCCCTAATCCAAGCTTTTGATAAAACGGGTATCTGTACAGCGGGCAGTATTGGACTACACATTGGATACGATGTTCCGTGGCCATTTTCCGAATAAATTGATCTCGTCGCCCGTGCTTCATCCTTGCAACCAACAGGTGATAGTTATGTCGAGTTGAGTCCACTCGATGAAACTCTAGTTCGGGATATTCTGTCAACGAATCAATAATCTGCAGCGCCCGCCGCCTTTTTTGGGAATTTATATGGTCAACTCGATCAATGAGCAATTCTCCAACAGCGCACGCAGCCTCGTTGAGGCAATAATTGCTCGGAAGAAGTGCTTGCCCGTCAAGCTGTGGCAGGTCCACATTGCCCATAGCTGGGATCCAATAATCCTCCCTGGGGAAATCAAAATCGCAGTGTCCATTGTGACGCAGCTTAGAAGCTAACTCTGCATGACGCTTTTCTCGAACCACGAGGATGCCTCCTTCTCCGATGGTGCTAATATTCTTGTGCGCATGAAACGAAAAAGCAGCAAAGTGTCCAAAAGTACCCACCTTTTTTCCCCCAACCTCAACACCAAACACTTGGGCAGCATCCTCGATAACCAGAATCCCGCGCTGTTCTGCTAGCTCCAGTATGGGAGGCATATCTACCCCATATCCATATAGATGAGGTACAACAATCGCACGGGTCTTCGATGTGAGGCATGATTCGATTGTCTCAACGTTAACGACGCGGGTTTTCAGATCAATATCAGCCCAAACAACTCGCGCACCCGCTTTTAAAAATGGATATGCTGACGAAGTAAAAGTATGCGCAGGTACAATAACCTCATCGCCTTGATTAAAACAGCATAATTGGGCGGCCATTTCCAGCGCATTAGTGGCGTTTGAAACAGCGAAAACATGGTCAACCCCAAGATAACACCTTACTTTTTCTTGAAACCTCTTAAGATACTCCCCCTGTGTTAGAGATTTCGCATTTCGCATTACCTCTATAACTGCTTCAGTCTCTGCCTCTAAATAGTCATGGGCTCGCCCAGCAAATGGAATGTCAAATTTTTGACTCATCGGTATCGCTTCCTATCAGAGGATCAGATCATTCATTCTTGCTAAAGTTTACCCAGACCATTAATAGACGGGTTAATAGCCAATCGGAATTGGCTAATTTAATCGGCAAAGGCCAATTCGTTCTAGCATGATTTCAAAATTACGCTTTGAATTCCACTTACTTTCCACTTACTACAATAGGATAGCGTGCAGGCATAAAACTGCGCTCAAAGATGGGTTTCAACTGGCGATGGCAAACAAAAATAAACTTATTACCCGTGATAGTCCAGAGTAAGGCTAGAGAAATCACCCCATCAGCAGATATTATAGGCAATGTAAGGAGCTTCTAAACCCCTTTCTCTCCTTTTTCGTGTTGATCAGTCCTGCAAATGCTCTTACGCTCCTCCACAGGGTCTGTTAAACCTGAGGGTGGATTTATCCTGATCTTGCCAGAGTTGCTTTTAATCCTAAACGCCTTTCAGGTTTGGTGGCGTCGACCAGAATTCCCTATTTCCCAGGAAAGGCCGCTCTTCGGTTCAGGCCATAACAGATGGATAACAGCATTGGGGATTGCAACACTACTGACTGAAAATCGTACTTGTTTCATCTCACTCGATTGTTACAGTCTGCTACCAACATAGCGAGCTGTTGATCGTGTTTTTACCTGCAATTTACTTTTTTAAAACGAGTTTGTGCTTCAGACTCTTGGCGCTT
>ENA-OREN01003479-OREN01003479.1-marine-metagenome-genome-assembly--contig:-NODE-3479-length-14656-cov-5.716784_pt1 | contig 14656 bp, 10 predicted proteins | sample MGYA00248624_ERZ508555 | MGnify/ENA primary metagenome ERZ508555 (study PRJEB26222, sample SAMN06267773) | marine metagenome | isolation source: Saanich Inlet, British Columbia, Canada | place...
AACGCCATCTGAAACTTTATTTAAAACTTATAAGCCTTATATTGCAGAACAAGATGATTGGTATATTAGAAGTGCAGATTATGATTAAGAATTATTCCTTTTAAAATTAATTAATCCTATTGAAAAAATAGTTATTAGTAGAATTTGTATTCCAGGAATTTGCAATGAGTAGTCCACTATACTTTGGATAAATAGAATAAATATTAAGAGAGATAATAGTATAAATCTAGCAAACTGTTTTTTTTCATTAATATTATTTAATAATTTCTTAAAGTAAATAATAGTTATTATTGCAAAAATTGAAACACCAACAATTCCAACTTCTCCTAATAGTTCAATTCCATCATTATGGGCATGTCGTGCCAAATAATCGTTAGGTATAGTTTCTGGTAATATATAAAAAAGTTTAAATATTTGTTCAAAAGCTCCATTACCATAACCAAATAACCAAAAATTTTTAAATTGCTCTAATCCAAAGCTGTGCAAATCTAGTCTAATGTAGTCCTTAAGAATTGGCTGTTCGACTAATCTTTCAACCAACCTAGCATTACCAAAAAATAATACCATTACAAAAAAATCAAATATTAAGATAAAAATAATTATTATTGACAAAGGGTTAATATATTTTTTAAAATTTATTTTCGAATAGAATAAAAAAGATAACAAAATTAACACATAGCTAAGATTTGCTGCTCTTGACCAAGTTGTTATGATTCCAAGACTTAAAAATATAATAAATATTCTTATAAAAAAAATTTTACTCTTTATTTGTTGCATGAAGTTAAAATTTGTAATTTGATTTTTTAAAAAAAAAACAACAATATAATAAAGGCTTGAGAAAGCTGTTAAAAATAAGAATGTACCAAAAACTGCTCTATTAACGTATAATCCAGTGCTAGCTCTAAGATAGTAAACTTTTTGAATTAAAAAATTTGATGGGTTGCCTATCAACATCCAATAAGTAGCAAAAATTGCATGACAAAAACCTAAAACACTTACAAAAAATAAAAATTTCATTAAATATTTATCTCTATTAAATAATGCAGGAAAAACTAAAAAAATTATAAAAAAACTAATACAGTTTAAAATTTTAAAATAAGAATTACTTGGATCAATACTTAATGACCATAATTCTTTATCAATTTTTATAGAAGTGTATAAATTGTAATTATTTGGAGCTATGATTTCAATTAAATTTAATGGAAGGGGTATTATTTGAAAAATTAAATAGCCTATATATGAAAAAAAAAAGATAAAAAATATCTTATTGTCTATGTAGTTTTTTTTTATCCTTTCTAGAACCCTACTATTTTTTAGACATAGAATAAAAAAAAAAATAAAACTAACAGAAGAAGTTTGAATTAATAAAGGGTTAATGCTGCCATTAAAACTTACTGTAATAGCTAAAATAATTAAAAATAGATTTCGAAGACTATCCTTTCTTAAAATCATTAAGTGCAAATATTATCTGTTGGAGATACACATGTAGCATCTTGAGATATAAGCAATGTAAAAGTTCTATTATTTGTTATTGTGCCAGCTTGAATTGAAGCTTGGAATTCAAAAGAATATGTTGCTGCATTAAGTAATCTTGGAGCTATTCCTGAAATTTGATTTCCAGTAACTGTGATGGTGGTTCCACCAAGACCGCTTATATTTCCTGTATTCGTTACAGAAATAAATGAATAAGTAGGCATGGAACCTTGAGATCCAGTTGCCACAACAGTTTCATTTATATTTTGTCCAGCATTTGCACTTGGCAATGTTTCTGCAGTTGTAAAGTCTACAGTTTCTGCTGCACCACCACCAGCAGCTGTTATAGTTGGAAAAGTTACAATTAGATTAGCAGATTTTTGAGGTACTGCAGAATCTTTTGCTGTAAAAGTTACAGAAGCCCCACTACCTGGTACACTAGGAGTTCCTGAAAGTTCACCTGTTGAACTTAAACTTAATCCTGCTGGTAAACCTGTTGCACTATAAGTTATATTTCCAGTTCCACCAGTTGCAGAAAGAAAGAAACTACTAATAGAAGTATTTTGTGTCAAACTACCCAATGAAGAAGTTACAGTTCCTGAAGTGGTAGTAAAAGTAGGGCTACTAGCAGCAGCCACGCTTGGAAAAGTTACAGTTATTGTGTCACTGTTTGAGGCATTACCACTTTCTTGCACTTTAAATGTTACATTAGCCCCAGTAATACTTGAGGTTGTCGGTGCTCCTGAAACTGTTGAGCTAGTTAAAGTTAATCCAGGAGGTAAAGATCCAGATGACACAGTATATGTTGCAGTTGCTGGAGCATCATTAATATAGCTTGATAAATCAAATGAACTCATTGATGAATTTTGAGTTAAAGTTGCTGGCATCCCACTAATGCTAGCGAACCATGAAACATTAGCACCGCCACCACCACTCGCGTTTATTGCTGGAAAAGAAACAAATAGATCTTCAGTATTACCATTACTATCTGTTGCTGTAAAAGTTACAGATGTTTCAGTTGCAGTTGATGAAGTAGGGGTTCCAGAAACTACACCAGCTGTTAAAGATATACCTGCTGGTAAAAATGCATCGTCACTATAAGTTATTACACCACTTCCTGTAGCACTTAAATTTATAGAAGTCATAGGTGAACCTTGAGTTAAGGTTAAAGTTGAAAAATCAGCGGCACTTGTAGTCCATGTAACTGATCCACCACCACCACTCGCATTCACTTGAGGGAAGGTGACATATTTAGTTTGTGAACCTATATCATCTGTGGCTGTAATCATTACACTTGACGTATAACCAACTTGCATACTAGGTGTTCCTCTAATATATTGTCCATCAACATATAAACCCATCGGTAAGTTTGATGCTGTAAAATTTAAAGCTCCTGTTCCTGTAGCGTCCAAATACATATCCATCATTTCAGTGCCTTCAGTTAGTGTTGTAGGTGGATAAAGATATGTCGACCATGTTGGTCCGCTTTCACCACCACCAGCAGCACCAGAATCTACTTGAGGAAAAGTAAGATTTGTACTTGCAGTATTACCATCATCATCGCTAGCAATAATAGTTACACTACTTGATGAAAAAGATTGAGTGTCTGGAGTTCCAATAATTGAACCAGTGATTGAGACAGATAAACCTGATGGTAAACCTGTTGCACTATAATTTATATTTCCAGTTCCACCTGATGTATAAAGATAAATAGGTGTAATTGCGTTATTAACTGTCAAAGTTGCAGGAGGGTAAGGAGTTGACATAAATGATAAAGTACCACCAGTCGCATTATTGTAAGCTCCACCTGTATTATCTTCAACAATGTCAAAAGTTATGCTTGCTGTAGCAAAGCTATTGAAATCCATCATATCTGTTGCAGTAAGGGTTGTGTTCCAAGTTCCAGCACTTGTTGGTGTTCCAAAAATCATTCCAGTTGTATAATCAAAAGTTAATCCATCAGGTAAATCTGATGCGGAATAAGTAACTCCATTCTTAGATGATGCTGTTCCACTTATACTTACGTAAGAACTAGTTGTAAGAGTACCAGGTGAAGTAGGGTAGGTTGTCCAAGATATAGCACCAGCAGCAAATGTAGTTGTATCTGTGTCTGTGGTTGTTGACATGTCTGTTGCAGAAGCAGTGTTATAAGTTGCAGTTGTGTCTGTAAGTAATGATGCTGCTGTCATATAAGTAGGATCAACATCTTGAGCCATATTTTCATAGAGACTTTGGTTAGTTGAAGCCATAGTCATTATTGCATCTGATCCACCCTCAGTATCAGCAAGGTTTGTAAAAACATTACTAGTTAAATTTTGATCTCCTGAAGAAGCTATATTGTTAAAAACCATCGCATTCATTTGATCATTTCCAGAAGAAGATATTATATTAGCAATGGCAGCAGAGTCGTCTGATGATATACTTGTCATTGCAGTACTCATCATATTATTCACAAGATCCCCTTGAGTTTCATACATTCTATTCATCATGCCTGAATCAACGCTACTTAGATTATTCATTAAATCTAAAGCAAAATTATTTTTTGGCTTAGCACCATCAACAACCATCATATTATTTTGTTCATTTACGACTGTTTCAAAAATTAATGATGCTGTTTGTTCATCAGCTCCTACAACTAACTTAGCCATAGTTCCCATAGTATTATCATTAGAATAAGTCATCATATCTTTAAAAACTTCTGCTTTAAAATCTTGAAAATTAGAATTAATTTCTACAGGAATAAAATCTGTTTCATTTGCATTATTTTTTGCTGCTAACTTAGCAGCTTTTCTATCTGCTTTTCTTTGTTGCTTAGCAGCCAAGCTTGCTGCCTTTCTTTCCGCTTTAATTATTAATTTTTCGGCCTTAAGTTCAGCTTTTGCCAATATCCTTTCTTCTTTTGTTAAGCCTTTTCTATTTGTGTTAGTAGCTAAATTATTTATTTGATTATCCTCAGGAGCAATGACATCAAATGGTTCATTGATAGCGGTATCTTCAAAGTGGTCAAAAATATCAAAATCATCATTAGCAAAACCTTGCATGACATCACCAATCATTTCTGGATTAATTTCCATCATTGTTTCCATCATAAACTTAGCACTATCACCTTGACTGCTCATCATAAGTCCAGCTGTAGCTTCAGCAGCAGTTTGATCACTATTGTTAATAATTTCCTTAAAAATTTTACCTTTTAAATCATTATAAAAATCATTTTGAGCAGACATCATGTTTGCTGGGTCAGTACCTGGTGTTGGAAAAGGATCAGTACCTGGTGTTGGAAAAGGATCAGTACCTGGTGTTGGAAAAGGATCAGTACCTGGATTAGTGGGGGCCATTTTAGCTTTTTCTATATGGTTAAAAATATCAAAATCCTGATCTGCTAAATTTCCATAAACTGAAGAGATCATAGTATTATTATTTTCCATCATTGAACTCATCAAATAGGCTGAATTTTTCCCACTAGCTTGTTGCATCATATCAGCAATCATTTCAGCATCTCCTTCACTAGCATTTTGAAATGCACTTTGAGTAAAGTTACCCATCATACTGGGGTCAGCTTGCATATAAGCATCCATTTTATCAGAAGCAACTTCAGTAAATGTTGCTAGAACATCCATGGCTAAATTTCTTTGATCTCCATCTATAGGCTGAGCATTTACTATTTCATTCATCATATAAGCACCCATCGCAGTATCACCTACCGCCATCATTTGGGCCATAGTGTCAGCAACATAAGCACCATCGTCTTGAATCATTTCAGTAACAATTGTTTCTCTTAAGTTTTCAAAATTTCCTGTTTGAGACGCAGAGACGTGAGAAAATATATCAAAATTTTGTTCTACTATTTCTGTCATTAATAAAGATGCACTTTCAGAATTATTTTCCATCATGTTTTCCATTAGACCCATAGATTGATCGGAATTTGAATTAACAATAATGTCTGATAATAAACTTAAGTCATCTGTAGATTGCTCAACTACATAATCTAGTTTTGATTTTTTTAAACCTAGCAACTCAGCTTTATAAGCTTCAACATCAGCTGAGTCAGCTATACCATCTCCATTTGCATCTGGGATTGTTCCACTCGCAAGTTGTTTTGCAATAGCTCGTTCAATCTTTTCTTCACTTTTAGTTGCAGATTGGACTGTTATTTCTTTAATAGAGTTTACTACACTATTTTTTTCGTCTTCTGATAATTGAGTATCTTCAGACGAGGATAGGGTAGTGGTAAGGTTATTTGAGTCTCCACTAGATAAAGCTAATTGTTCTTCTTCTGTAAAATTAAGAGAAACACCCGAAGCACTATCTGAAATAACTTTTGTTTCATTACTTCCTTCTATACCTATTTCCAGTGTTCCAAGATTACCTGTTGAGTCTTCAAGAAGAGAAACATTTTTTTTTCCTCCAGAGTTTTCACCAGTTATAAGTGTTCCATTAAGCTTAACATCTAGCCCAGAAAGTTTAACTTTCATTTCGCCATCTTTGTTTTTTGCAATAGATCCAGACTCAAATGTAAATTTTCCATCTGTTATAGATAAAAAGAATAAAGGTTTAGAAGAATCTTTATCAAACTCTTTCACAGAAAATTCTGACTTATCTTTTAATGTTAAAAGTGAATTATCTATAAAGGAAATAATAATCGAAGACCCTGCATCAGTTATTATTTTGTCATTTATGAAAATTTGATCAAACTCGTTTAACTTAATAGTTTCCTCTCCTTTAATTATGAATGCGTCTCCTTGAAGAGAATCTATAAAACCAACAAACTTTTCATTAGCATGAGTATTTGTAAAAAAAAATAGACTAGATAAAATTAATAGAAAATGAACTTTTATTTTGATAAGATAAATTGTGTTTTTTTTAAATAAGTACATAAGCAAATTACTAATTATTAGCCTAATTATAATCTCTTTTTATAATATTTTCTCTATATTATTGCTGTCATTTAGTTCTAGAATTGAGGGCAATTTAATTAAAACCTTTAATTATTTACCCTACAAGTATTCAATTTTTTTTCAAAAGCCTTTATCCTATTTGAGGACAGATATTCAGACTAATAGTTTAACTGGTAAAAAGCTTTATCAACTTATTAGTAACAGTGAAAAAAAATCTGCACTTGATTATACTTATTGGGAAACAAAAATACTCCATCAAATCAATAATAAAAATACAAAAGCAGATTTTGAGAGAAATTTTATTAATCTTGCGATCCTTTCAAAAAATAATACTGAGAAAAAAAAAAATCTTAGACTTTTTTATTTAAGAAATATTCCAAGATTTAGTAAAGAAGTAAGCAAGATAATACTCTCCAATTAATACTCTTCGCTAGATATTGTATGTATGTGAATGATAGCACCATATAGAGTCAAAAAATAAAAAACAACTTGTAAGCGAATATTTTTTAAGTAAAGATTCGTTAAATAATAATTAAACTTAAAAAAATAAATGGAAGGTAAAACTTTTTTAAACAAATTAGAGGTTATTAATGAGCAATTGAACTTAGCTCATTATTGGATAATTGTTTTAAAGTATAAACGTTTACTTTTCTTAACCCCAATACTAGTTGGCTTGTTGGGTTTTTTTATAGCTTTAAATATTAATCCAATATTCCAAAGTCAATCAACACTAGTTATCGAAGAATCAACTAAAAATATTGTAAATATAGATGAAGTTTATTCAGGAGATACTGCAAGAAGTGGATTTCGAAATAGTAATTATATTAACAACCAAATTCAAATAATAGAAAGTGATGAAGTATTAGGAACAATCTTACTAGATAAGAAAATTGAAGCGAAAATAAAAACAATGCATAAAAAAATACCTAAAAATTTTTTATCTAAAGATGGAAAATTTTTTAGTCGCTTTATAAAAAATGAAAAAGAATTTAAAATTAAGAAATATATTAAGAAAAATTTAAATGTAACACAAATAAGAAATAGTGATGTAGTTAACATTACTATGACCTCAGGAAATGCTGAGCTTGCTAAATTTTTACTTGAACAGGTGATTGATGCATATTTAAAATATGATGTTGATACAAAAGTTAAAGTAACAAACTATGCAAATCAACAAATTAATATTAGACTTTCTAAACTGTTAGAGCAAATGGAGATTGCTGAGCAAAAATTACTTAATTATAAAAAAGAAAATAATTTGATTGATATTGGCGATATCAAAGATTTAAAAATTGATCAAATCAAATCTGTATCAAAAAGAATTATTGATACCAATAGAGAGTTACAAAAAAAACAAAATGACTTAACGGCCATTAAACTTGCAGAAGGAAATGTTGAAGAGCTTTTAGCTATTGCCGATCTAAGAAATAAAAAAGAAGTCGATACAATTAGAACAACTATAAATGCCACAAATAATAATATTGAAGCATTACAGATTATTTATAAAGACGAACATCCAAAAGTAAAAAAAGTTTTAAAAACCAAAGAGAACCTTGATAATAGACTTAAAGAAATTTTAGATGAAAATATTGCAGCAGCAGCTTTCGAATTAGCAAATTTACAGGGTTTTATTTCAGCTAGTAAAGAAGAGCTTAATAATGCAAAATTGGATTTACAGACACTTGAAGAAAAAGATGTTGCATTAAAACAATATGTTCGTGAGGTAGAAACTAATAATAAAATTTATGAAACATTCTTACAAAGAATGAAAGAAACAAATGAAGTTAAAGAACTTCAATCTTCAAATGTTAGAATTATTCAAAATGCATTATTACCACTTTTACCTATATCCCCAAATATAACTAAAATTACTTTAATGTTTTATATTCTTTCATTTGGTTTTATCTTTACACTATTAATTTATTTTGAGTTTAATAGTAATGCTGTTATTGAGCCATCTAATCTTGAAAGTTTAAATATTCCAGTTCTAGCAACCCTTCCATCTGTTAAAAAAATTGATAAAGGTTATCATTTATCTCAAATTTTTATTGAAGATGTTAATTCAGAGTTTTCAGAGAGTATTAGAACCTTAAGAACACTTTTAGTGGCCAAATATCAAAAAAATAAAACAATATTATTAAGTTCAACTTATTCAGGAGAGGGAAAAACTACCATTTCATTAAATACAGCTCTGTCATTTTCAAAAATAGGAAAAGTTCTTTTGATAGAAACTGACATTAGAAGACCTTCTGTATTAAGCAAAACAAATTTGGCTGATGAAGCACCAAATGTAGGATTTAGTGATATTATTCAGGGTGGAGATGTTAAAATGAGTGACTGTATAATGAAGCTTCCAGGCTCAGAAATAGAAGTAATGACATCTGGCACAAGAAGGTCAGATTTAACAGATTTAACAACCACTAAAAAACTCAGACAGTTCTTTGATATATTAAAAAATAACTATGATTATGTAATTATAGACACCCCACCAATTCAACCCGTTAGTGATACGTTATTTATTAGTCAGGCAACAGATCATAATTTACTAATTGTAAGAGCAAATCATACAAAATTAGTTGGAATTAAATCTATAATAAAGAAATTGGAAAATGTGGATGTTAAAGTTGATGGGTTAATTTTCAATGACCTTGATACATCAAAAGCAAGCTATTATGGTTATTATCAATATGGTGGCTACTATAATAAGTATAAAAGCTATAGTTAACCATTATCATTTTAGTTTAAATCAAATATAATTATAAGAATGATATTTGAAAAAGTATTTCAAAGAGATGATAAATCATTTATATTATTTTATCGTTTCATCTTGGTAGGAGTTTTATATTTTAGCTCGCTAATAGCTTACTACATTAGAAACAATACATGGAAATTGTCAGAGAGATATTTAGAGGGAACAATATACATAGTATTAGTTTTTCTTTTATTATCATTCCTAAGTACAAAAGAAAATAGATATATTAAAGGTACGGTACAATGGCTTAGAGTTGAGCTTATATTACTTCTTCAAACATTTGTACTTGGAATTTTATTAACAGTATTATTTAAAATTACAGATGATTATTCTCGTATATGGATGGTTACATATGTGATCGTATCGTTCATATTATTTATCATTGTTAAGGTAATATTTGATTATATTTATACTAAATTAGTTAGCTCAAATACAATACAAAGAAATATCCTACTAATTGGAGACGCAGAAGCCTGCCAAAATATAATAAAAAAATTCCCAAAAAAAATAAGCAATTCGATCATTAAATGTTTAATAGCGATCGATCAATTGGATAAAAAGGACTCAAATTTTTATGGAGTTCCTCATTTTAGTTTAAATGAAAATTTTGGACAAATTTTAAATCATCATGCTATAGGGCAAGTATGGATCATTTCATCCCCTAAAACACAATCATATATCGAAAGTTTGATAGACAGATTTTTAAACTTTTCTGTAGATTGTCGACTAATTCAACCTGAATCAAAATTTAGATTTATTGAAGGGTTAGATAGTGAAGCTGGTTTTGATTTCTATAATGTTTCATTTTCTCCATTTTTTGGAACTAGTTTTTTAATAAAGACTGTATTAGATAAATTGTTTTCTTTATTAGCATTAATATTAATGTCACCAATTATACTAATATTTTCCATATTAATTTTAATCGAAGATGGATTTCCAATATTTTTTAAACAAAAAAGAACTGGATGGGATGGTAAATCTTTTAATATTTTTAAATTAAGATCAATTAAGAATATGAAAAATAGTAATGAGGCTTTACAAGTTAAAGCAGGAGATAGTAGATTGTTAAAAGTAGGTAAGATTATAAGGAGATTAAGTGTAGATGAATTACCTCAGTTTTTTAATGTTCTCAAGGGTGATATGTCTATAGTTGGACCAAGACCTCATATGACTGATCATACTAAATATTATACGAGTGATATCAAAAATTTTATGCAAAGGCACAAATGTCTACCAGGTATAACCGGTTGGGCACAAGTAAATGGATCAAGAGGTCCCACTAATGAAGAGGGAGCTATGAATAAACGTTTTCAATACGATTTATATTATATAAAAAATTGGAATTTAACGTTGGATGTTTATATTTTAATTAGAACTATTTTTGTAGTTCTATTTCAAAAAGTTGACTAGGAAAATTATGAATATATTTGCAATTGGAGATATTCATGGATGCTTAAACGAATTAACATCACTGCACAAAAAGATACTTACTCACGATAAGTTTGATGTAAAAAATGATCTAATCATTTATTTAGGAGATTATATTGATAGAGGAAAAAACTCAAAAGAAGTTATTAATCAAATTCTTAAAATAAAAAAAAAAGAAATAAAAACAGTAAATTTAATGGGTAATCATGATGAATTCATGATTGATTTTTTATTTAATAAAAAAAATAATATTAAAAATTGGTTAAATTTTGGTCTTGATCAAACCCTTAGAAGTTATGGTATTGAAGTTGTCGACTTTATTAAAGACGGATTTGGAGATGATATTATTGATCAATTAAGGAATACATTGTTAAGCACTATGAGTGAAGAGCATATTAATTTCTTTAAAGATCTAGAATTATCATTTTCATCAGAAAAATATTTATTTGTTCATGCCGGAATAGACCCAAAAAAAACATTAGAAGATCAAACAAAAGAAGATTTTTTATGGTCTAGATCCAAAAGCTTTTTTGATAAGGATTTTAAAGCACAAAAAATTATTGTTCATGGTCATACACCAGAAGAAAATATCATTAATAACCCACATAGAATAAATATTGATACCGGTTGCTATTTTTCAGGAAAATTAAGTAGTGTATGCTTAAGTGATCACGACGAAAGTAGGCTATTTATCAATAATCTATTAAAGTAAAGGAATTGGTTAATACAACCACTACTTGAAAAAATATGACCATCAATTATAAATAATACACAAGTGATTCTAAATACTTATGAAAATATATTCTATAAAAGAAATAGTAAAAGCTACAAATAGTTTTCTAAATCCAGAAACAAAAACTTTACCGATAAAAAGTAAAAAAATAAAAAATATAAAATTACCTCCCAAGACAAAAAGTATAATTGCTGAAGCAGAAAGTACTATTTTAGATGAAAATAAAAAAAGGTCATTATTATTAAAGAATGAAGTACTTAACGTACCTCGGAATAGCATAGATTCATTTAATTATAAAATTAAGATCAAACCAGAAGTAAAAGATCATATGATAAATGAACTTTACTTGTATCTTAAAAAAAAGGTTAGAAAAAGTACTCTTAAATTAATTATAGATGAACAGTTAGAGATAAAAAATTTAAAAAATAAAGTTAATATTTTAAAACAAAATGAAGCTAATTTAAAAAATAGTTATCAAGCATTAAAAAATGAACATGAATCAGTTTTGTTAGATAATGAAAATTTGGAAATAAATAAAATACAATTAAATAGTGAAATCAATGAATTAAGAATTGGTAATGAAGTTTTACAAAATAATGTAAATCAAGTTACTGAAAATAATAATCAGTTAGATAAAAAGATTGTAGAATTAAAAACTGATAATAATGTTCTGCATAATAATTTAAATCAAGTTACTGAAAATAACAATCAGCTAGATATAGAAAATAAAGATTTGAAAGGTGATTTCGATAAAACAAAAAATGATTTAAATGAAAATATAGAAAAAAACAGATCTAATGAAATTCATAATTTAGAACTTAAAAATACTGTATCAAGATACATAGTTAATACAAAAAAAATACAAGAGAAACTGGATTTAGCAGAAAAATCAAATTATTTAAAATTAGAAGCACAGACAGAAAAAGTAAAATTTTATCAAGAGGAAAATGTTAGATTGTCTAGTGAACTTCTAGCAGTACAAAAGAAAAATACAACGATCAAAGAAAATTTAAACTCTATAGAAACTGAAAAAGAAGAAATATCAAATAAAATTAAAGAACTTAATAAATCAATAGATGAAAAAACCAATATTATTCCATCAAATTTTATAAAACAAAGTTTAGTTAAAACTGAAGAAAAAACTGAAACACTAAATGATAAAGAGCAAAAAGGCCTTGATGAAGTAATTAATAGAATTTTTGCTAAAATTTAAATTTAATTTCAAACGATCCAAAATAACTATCAATTTATACAATTAACAATCTGTTGTAATTATTGACTCATAATTATTAAAAGGCTAAAATTATTTCATAAATTTATGATGATACACTGCAAAAATTGTAAACAAAAATTCTACGTTATGAATGAAAATTCTGAGCTTGAAGGTAAAGTGATCCAATGTAAATATTGTAATGATCAATCAATATACGAGTCAAGAACAGTATATTTAGAAAATAGATTAGAAGAATTAAGCAAAGATTTAGATAATGCTGAAATAAAAATAAATTATAAAAAAAAAGAACACCAAGACAAAATAGATCAGCTTCATAATGATTTAAAAGACAAAAATAATGAATTAAAAAAACAAACATTATTACAAGAAAAAGTTAATGTTTTTGAAAATCGTTTAAAAGAAACTGAAAAATTAAATTTAGAAGAATTAGAATTAGTAAATGAAGTTAAAAAAATTAAAAATAAAATTAGAACAACTTCTGAAAATATTTCTAGTCAAAACAAAGACATTGAGAATAAAACTAATTATTTAGAAACAAGAATAAGTTCATACACCACTGATGAACCCGAAGAAAAAAATAATTCCTTAAACGAAGAAAGTTCTAAAAATGATACTGGTGAAATAGTAAGTATTAATAAAAATTTAAATACGTCAGAAAAACATAATAAAAAACAACAAGAAGAGAATAATAAGATCAAAAAATTTAAATTTTTTACACCTGGTTTTTTAAAATAGTTTAAGTAAAGTTTTTCATTTATGAATGATAAAAATGATGATTTGAATAAAACTAATCACCATTCACCTTTGGCATCTAATAATGATAATGAAAAATTAATAATTAAAGATGAGATTTTAAAAATTAATGATCTTATAAAAGATAAATTTCATTTACCAAAACTTGACCAAAACATTAAAGACAAATTTTTAGATATAAAAAAATCTACCTTTGAATTAAAAAATGATTTTCAAGATCAATCATTAAAAATTTCGAGTTCAATAAAAAAACAAGAAGATGAAATTTACAACCTAAGTGAAAAAAACAATATAAAATCAGACATACTTGAAAATCAAAAAATATTAATTGAAACCTATAAGAATAACAAAAATCAATTACAATCATATACTCTTAAATTAGAAAAAAAACTAGCAGAGCAAAAGTCATCTAATAGAAATTTTTTGGCTAATAATAATGAATTAAAAAGTACTGTAAGTCGTTTTATCAAACATAATAAAAATCTACAAAATGATATAAACCGATTAAAGCAGGCTCAGTCCGACTCTTTAATCCATAAATCTCGCATTGAAGAAATGTCTAATCAAATAAAATTTTACCAAGAGGACAACGTTAGATTATCGAATGAGATAATAAATATTCAAAAAAAATATGAAATGATTAAAGGTAATTTAGCTTCATCTGAAAAAGTAAAAGAAGATATTTTTAAACAAATTAAAGATTTAAACAATTCTTTAACTAAAACCAATATTGTCGGCACTCCATTTGTCAAAAAAATTGTTGAAGAAGATTCTATTAATTCAAAAGTATTAAACGATATTAAAAATAAAAATTTAAAAGATGAAAAAATTAAATCTGAAAAAAATACAGATTTAGACGAAGAAATTAATAATATTTTTAAATAATTATATTCGTTAATTTTACTCTGTTATTTCAAAAACTTCACATTTTTGACTAGTTTTCAGTATTGTAAAATATGAAAGCTCTGTTTCAACTTCTTCAAAACTTAAGTTTTGAGAACAATATGTTTTAGCATATTTATAATGATAACTATTAATAAATTCACATTCACCATTAGCACAATTAGCTGTAGCTGCTATTACCTTTGAAAAAAACAATATATTTAGAATTATCAAGATAAAAAATTTATTCATTTAAGTTAATATTTTTTTTATTAAGTTTATTGACATCATTATATATATCTCTATTGAATTAATTAAACATTAAGAATAATGAAATTTAATTAAAGTTTTATGGAAGTTTTTTTACCTATAGCTCAAGTATTTGTTAATCCTATTGAAATACTTTTATTGAGTGCAATTGTTGGAGTACTTTCAGGTTTATTTGGTGTTGGTGGTGGTTTTTTAATGACACCATTTTTAATTTTTTTAGGTGTTCCACCAGCATA
>ENA-OREN01003480-OREN01003480.1-marine-metagenome-genome-assembly--contig:-NODE-3480-length-14653-cov-4.811334_pt1 | contig 14653 bp, 18 predicted proteins | sample MGYA00248624_ERZ508555 | MGnify/ENA primary metagenome ERZ508555 (study PRJEB26222, sample SAMN06267773) | marine metagenome | isolation source: Saanich Inlet, British Columbia, Canada | place...
ATGGCGGTCTCGTAGGGACTCGAACCCCAAATCCATGTTCCGAAGACACGTGTGATATCCATTTCACCACGAGACCAATAATTTTACACATTATTTTATTTCGAAAATTTTTCTAGTTTTTCTATAAAATCTTGAAGAATTAAATCTCTTTTAATTTCATAAACAATCTTAACTGGATGTCTATTTTCATTAAATTTCCAAGTTTTATCATCTAAAAGAATGGGTGAAGGAATAATATTAGTAGGTGTCCATTCTTCGTTTAAAACCCATGAAATTGCTGCCATGTCCCATATTTCCTTCGACCATCCTTTGTGGTTGTCATTATACTCTTTAAATCTCATAGCTAAAAATTTTCCTATTTTACCATGTGGTTCAATATACTTTTCAATTTCAGGAACGGTAGACATAAGATGAGAAGTTACGCCATTACAAGGCACTAATATAAGGGAAACACCACTATCAAATAATACTTGAGAGCCTCCAATATCTTGTTTTAAGTTAAACTCATTATTGTTTGGCCAGTAAAGAGCATTTCCGCCTAACCACACAACAACAATTTTATTAATTATTTCTGGTTCTTGTAATATAGCTGATGCAACATTAGTTATAGCTCCTATAGCAATTACATAAAGAGGATCATCCTCTGAACACTTTATGGCACTTTCAATGATATTATCTGCAGCTGGAGAGTTTATAGGTGTTTTTGCAAAACCAATATATTTTTTAGATCCCTTAAAAACAAAATTATTTTTTTTTAAATTTATTTTTTCAAGTAAGCGAAAAATTTCATTATAACTTAACTCCATTCCTTTTTGTGGATCATCTGATCGACTATTCATTGAAAACGGCGCTGCATTTATACTTAATGTATTTATTCTTTTGTGTGAAAATAACATTTGTACCAATGCAAACTGATCATCAATTTCATTATATGTATCGGTATCAAGAATTGCTTTTACAATTCCTTTTCTTGGCTTGAGAGTTTCAAGAATTTTATTATTTTCTCTATAAAGTATCATATTATTTTTAAAATTATTGTATTTACCAAGAACTATTTGGTTGTTTTAGAAATACTATCTCTTCTGGTGTAGATTGACGTTTTAAAATATTATTTCTATGGGGGTATCTTCCAAATTTTTTAATAGGGATGGAGTGATCATTCCATGCTTTTTTAACTTTATCAAAATGCTTAAATGATTTTAAATAGGTATCAATAAGTTTATGACCAAAGATATGATCGCTGATATCTTCACTATGAATAAGTGGCATTAAAAGAAAATGAATTTTATTTTGATTTAACTCTTCAAGGTATTCTCGATCAACAGCTTCATTTACAATCAAACGAGTTTTATAATCTTGCGAAAAAGCAGCAGAACTGTCCCTAAAGAGATTCCTAGAAAATTGATCTAAGAGTATCACTAAAGAAACACTTTCCTCCGCTGTATCTTGCCAATCATCGTATTCATTATTAATTGCTTTTTTAAGATCTTCTAGAAATAGTATTTTAATTTTTTCATCATATTTATCATCTTTTTTAAACCAATCTTCCATATCAGATTGAATAAACCAGAAGTCTAAGATAGCTTTTGCTCTTTCATTCATATGATACCTATAATATAGAAGATCGACTTTCATGACATTAATTAAATTAAATAACAAGATTACTAAGTGCCGTCAGTGTAAACGTTTAGTTAGTTTCAGAGAAAAAATTGCTAGTAAAAAAAGACGTCAATATATTGACGAACAATATTGGGGTAAACCTATTACAGGTTATGGTGATGGTGAGGCTCAGTTACTTATGATTGGTCTTGCTCCTGCCGCTCATGGAGGCAACAGAACTGGAAGAGTTTTTACAGGTGATAAATCAGCGGATTTTTTATTTGACTGTCTTTATAAAACAGGTTTTTCTAACCAAAATATTTCTGTTTCAAGAGAAGATGGCTTAGAATTACGAAATCTTTATTTAACTACAGCGCTAAAATGTGTTCCTCCTGAAGATAAACCTAAACCAGAAGAATTAAAGACATGTTTTAAATTCTTTAAAGAGGAAATAACTTATTTAAATAAAATTAATACTATTGTAGCACTTGGTAAAATAGCTTTTGATGCTTGTTTAAATTTTTATATGCAGGATTATAATATTAAAAAAAAAGATTTTATTTTCCAACATGGTGGAAAATATTATCTTCCAGATAATAAAATTTTAATAGGTTCCTATCATCCAAGTCCTAGGAATGTTAATACAGGAAGAATAGATAAAAATAAGATGGTTAAATTATTAAATAAAGTTCAAAAAATTATGAGTAGATAATGCCAATAAAAAGAAAATCTAGTATTAATAAAATATATTATGAAAGTATTGGGCAGAAAACTTTATTTGGGCATGATAATATTCATTTCAAAACAGTTAATCATCCTAAAAAACACCGATTTAAAAATATATGTTCTCAATTTAATCTAAAATTAATTATTCAAAAAAAATCAATGTTTTTACAAGTAGTTAAATTAACATAAGTGAAAAATTTTTTTTATTTTGATCCAAAGTTATTAATTTATGGATTTCTTATAGTTTTTTTTGCGAGTTATGGACAAACTTTTTTTATATCACTTTTTAATACTGAGATTAGAAGCTTTTATAATCTCACTGATGGCGAGTTTGGATTTGTTTATGCAATTTCTACTTTACTAAGTTCTTTTTTTTTAATTAGTTTTGCTAAGTTAATTGATCGCATTGATCTTCGTATATATTCACTTTTAGTAACTTTAGGTCTTTTCATAGCATGTCTTGGTATGGCTTTTTTAATCAATAATATTTTTTTTCTCTTTATTATTATTTTTATGCTTCGTTTTTTTGGGCAAGGAGCAATGACTCATGCAGGAGAAACTACAATGGCTCGTTATTTTGGTAAAAATAGAGGAAAAGCATTATCTGTTGCTACTCTTGGAGGCATGACCGGTGTTATGTTTCTGCCTTATATCTCATTAAATCTAATAAAAGATTTGAATGTTAGTCAGCTTTGGCTTTATGCGAGTTTTTCAATTATATTATTTATTCCTTTTCTATTTATTGCATTATCTGGTCAACAAGTTAGGCATATAAATTTTCAGAAAACACTTAAAGATAACCCATTAAATAAAAAATTACGAACAAGAGATATAATTAAGGATCGAAAATTTTATATTTATCTACCTTTGTCGATAGCATCTCCATTTATTTCTACAGGATTAATGTTTCATCAAATATATGTTTTTAATCAAAAAGGTTGGTCACTAGAAATGCTTGGCAATGGGTACATTTTGCTAGGATTTTTTTCAGTTATTGGTCTACTATTTGGAGGGCCAATAGTTGATCGGCTTGATACGAAGAAGACCGCCATCACTGTTTTGTCCCCTTTGTTTTTAGCTGTAATTATTTTATTATTTTTTGATAGTGTGTTTTTTTTAATAATTTATATGTGTCTTTATGGCCTAAATATGGGGATTAGCACGCCATTTATTGGTTCATTATGGGCAGAGATTTATGGTGTTGAGAGTTTGGGAACTGTCAAAGCCCTTCTTCATGCAGGAGCTGTATTTGCAAGTGCATTATCACCTTTAGTATTTGGTTATTTTATAGATTGGGGATTAGGTATTTTTACAATTGGAATTGTCAGTATAGTAATAATAATTGTTTCTACACTTCTTCCAATTTATAATAAGTTGCCATGAATGAAAAAGTATCTGATAGTATTAAATATCTTATGAATGAATATAAAAGATTGGCTGATAAAAAAAATAAAGGAGTTCTAACAAATGCAGAAAAAGAAACCCTTGAGAATTTAAAAAAATTTTTAGGAAAAAAATAATGAGTTTTACAGTTGAAGATCATTATGCAGGTTTTTTTAAAAATAATTTTATAAAAAAAGATAATAATCAGATTAGTATATTGAAACAAATTCAATCTACGTGGGATGATTTTAATAAAAAATCTATGTTTTTTTCTAAATCAAAAAAGCTAGGTATTTATGTTTATGGAAGTGTTGGAACTGGAAAAACTTTTTTACTTAATTTATTTTCTCAATTTAGTAAGCAGGGTAAAAAAATACACTTTAACCACCTTATGAATGATATTCATCATGCTATAAATTTAGAAGGTGATAAAGAAAAAAAATTAGAATCTTTTGTTAAAAATTTATCTAAAAATATTAAAATACTTTTTATTGATGAATTGCATATCTTTAACATCGTAGATGCGCTTATTGTAAAAAAAGTTTTTCATCTTCTTGAGGAAAATAATATTTTCATAATGACATCATCTAATTTTAGTCCAAACGAATTGTATCAAAATGGCTTACAAAGAGCAGATTTTTTGCCTTTTATTAATCATATAAATAAAAATTATAATATTATTTCAGTTGAGGGTGATCAAGATTATAGGAGGCTAACGCTGAATCAATCAAAGACTTATTTTACTCCAATAGCCCATGATACTTCAGATGAGTTCCATAAACTTTTTGAGAGATTAGTTGATAGTAAAAGTTTAACAACTAAAATTATACAATCAAAAAGTAGAAAAATTAATTTTACAAAATGTTCTGCTAATGTTGCGTTATGTAATTTTGATTTTATTTGTAATACTAATCTTGGTCATGAGGATTATACAAATATTGCTAAAGAGTTTAATCTAATTTTTATTGAAAACATCCCGATAATGAACAATGATTTAAGTGATCAATGTAGAAGGTTTATTAGCTTAATTGATATGCTTTATGATAAAAAGAGTTCTGTCGTTATACTAGCTGAAAGCCCTATTTCATTATTATGTCAAATTAATTCATTAAAAAAAGAATTTGAAAGAACAGCAAGCAGGCTTTATGAAATGACAATTATTCAACCCACATGAAAAAAAAAATATTTATTACATTAGCCATAATCTTGCTTGCAGGTTTTATAGCATATGCTTCGGCAGGATATTATGTTGCCAATAGTATTTTGAAAATTGATCACTCTTGTGGATGGCATGAAGATGCTCTACCTAATACATGGAGCACAAAAATTGATGCTCATGAATATAGTAACTTATCAAGAAGCAGACTAAGAGAAAACTTTCCCTCAACTGAATATCATCTTGATGAGTGGGATAATGTATATTTTCCTTCTCGAGAGAATGGAGTGCAGCTTAATGGATGGCTATTTAATTATTTTGCAGACCGGCCTATTGTCATAGTTGTTCATGGAATTTTTCCAAATGGAAAATGTAAACCAGAATCTAACTTAATTGCTAGTTTATTAATTAAGCAAGGGATTAATGCATTAACTATTGATCTTCGAAATTATGGACAAAGTGACATTACCTCTGATTATGAAGATTTAGGACTAAGATCATACAATGATGTTTTAGGTGCTTATGATTTTTTACAAAAAATTGGGTATGATAGTAACAAGATAGGTTTGCATGGTATTTCTCTAGGAGCTGTGCCAGTTATATTTGCTGCCAGCGAAGAGCCTAATATCAAAGCCATTTGGTTAGACAGTTCATTAGCAGAATTTAAAATGGTTCTTAAGGATGAGATATCACGCTATGGTTTATCAATTGAATTCGGCCCGGTGGTAAGTTTTTTTGGACAATTACTTGCAGGTGTTGACCCAACAAATTTGAATCCAGTTAAAAAATTATCAAAATCTCAATCATATTTTTTTACTCATGGTGATAAAGATCAACGAATGCTGGTGAGACATTTTGAATTTTTCAAAAAATATTCAATAAAAAACAATATTAACTCTGATTTCTGGTTAGCAAATAATTCTTATCATGTAGATGCTATGTTTAAGTATCCAAATGAATATGCCTTAAAAATGAGAGAATTTTTTGAGAACAATCTAAAATAAAAAGTCGGATTGTCTTTGCTAGTCGTACCTTGGCAGACACTTCTCTAGTAAAAAAACTCGGTATTCATCAAACGGCGGGTAAGATGAAAATATTTCTAGGCGTTCCTCCGAAGCAAAGAAATTGAGTTACAATCCGACTATGTCCTGATTACTACAAAGATAATAAAATTCAACTTTTGCGGACATATAAGATATAAAAATTCATTGATTTTTAAGGAAATTTATTGTTAAAATCTTAACTATCCACAGACTTATACACATTTTGATATTTATTGTTTTATCATTAGAAACTATAATTTTTTTTGAATTTCTGCAAAAAAAATATACTTAGTGTTAATAAAGTACCTATTTTAAAATAAGAAATGTCTTTGAATCGCCCTTTATCCCCACACCTTTCTATTTACAAAAAGGTTTTACCAGCAGTTTTTTCTATTTTTCATAGATTTACCGGTATTGGGATGAGTATTGGAGCTCTTTTATTATCAATATGGATTATTCTAATTGCTTTAGGCCCTAATTATTTTTCAATATTTCAGTCCATCAGTTCATATGTAATTTTTAAGGTTTTTTTATTTTTTTGGACTATGGCGATTTTTTATCATCTTTTTAATGGCATAAGATATTTGATTTGGAGTTATGGAAAAATGATGGAATTAGATGCTGTTTACAAAAGCGCTTATATTGTTTTAGCTCTATCAATATTATCCACTTTATTTGTTTGGCTATCTGTATGAAAAATTATGCAAATAAATGGATACTACAAAGAATAACTGCGGTTATTTTAATACCTCTTACTTTTTGGTTTGTGTATCAGTGTGTTTTACTTTCAAACTATGATTATCAAGAAACGAAAGCATTTTTCTTATCAAAATTTAATTCATCACTTTTTTTTATTTTAGTAATAGCTATGTTGTACCATGCAAAGCTAGGTTGTGAGACGATAGTTGAAGATTATGTCACATCAGATAAATTAAAAAAAGTTACTATATTATTTATAAGCGCCTTAGCTTATTTATTTATGATTTTAACAACCCTCTCTATTATATTTATGATTAATTTATGAGTAATTCTTATAAAGTAATTGATCATCATTATGATGTCGTTGTTGTAGGTGCTGGTGGATCTGGTTTGAGAGCAACCTTAGGATCTGCTGAATCTGGTTTAAAGACAGCATGTATTTCAAAAGTATTTCCAACAAGAAGTCATACAGTTGCGGCGCAAGGCGGTATTGGTGCAGCGTTAGGCAATATGGGTGATGATAATTGGAAGTGGCATATGTACGATACAGTCAAGGGATCTGATTGGCTCGGAGATCAAGATGCAATAGAGTATTTATGCTCTAATGCTCCCGAGGCTGTAATTGAATTAGAAGAATATGGCATGCCATTTAGTAGAACGGATGATGGTAAAATTTATCAAAGACCATTTGGTGGACATTTAACGAATAATGGAGAAGGAGCTCCAGCGATGAGAGCTTGTGCGGCGGCTGATCGAACAGGTCATGCACTTTTACATACTTTGTACCAACAATCACTTAAACACAATGTAGAGTTTTATATTGAGTATTTTGTTCTTGATTTAATTATGGATAATGATGGAAACTGTAAAGGTGTTGTTGCATGGTGTTTAGAAGATGGATCAATACATAGATTTTTATCACACCAGACAATACTTGCGACGGGAGGCTATGGGCGAGCATATTTTTCTTCAACAAGTGCGCATATTTGCACAGGAGATGGAAGTGCAATGGCCCTAAGACAAAACCTACCTTTATCAGATATGGAATTTATCCAGTTTCATCCTACAGGAGTATATGGTGCAGGGGTATTAATTACAGAGGGCGCAAGAGGCGAAGGTGGTTACTTAACTAATAGTGATGGTGAAAGATTTATGGAACGATATGCACCTAATGCAAAAGACTTAGCCTCAAGAGATGTAGTGAGTCGAGCTATGACAATCGAAATAAATGAAAATAGAGGTTGTGGTGAAAAAGCAGATCATGTTCTTTTACATTTAGAACATATAGATTCTTCAACATTGCACAAAAGACTACCAGGTATTTCAGAAACAGCAAAAATTTTTGCTGGGGTGGACCTTACTAAAAATCCAATCCCAGTTCTACCAACAGTTCATTATAATATGGGAGGTATTCCCACTAATCACAGAACTGAGGTCCTTCGACCAACCGCAGATAATCCTGATGCTATATGTGAAGGCTTGTTAGCTGTTGGAGAAGCAGCATGTGTTTCTGTTCATGGGGCTAATCGATTAGGTACCAATTCTTTAATCGATCTAGTAGTTTTTGGAAAAGCTTCAAGTATTACAGCATCTAAAAAAGTAAAACCTAATAACAAACCAGTTGATGTTGAGTCTAGTGTATTAGATCCAATTTTGGAGCGCTTTGATAAAATTCGATACAATAAGGGTGATAGTTCAACAGGAGAATTAAGAATTTCCATGCAAAAAGTTATGCAAGAAAAGTGTGCTGTTTTTAGAACTGATGAGCTTATTTCAAAGGGTATTGAAGAATTTAATCATATTGAAAGCTCAATGGATAATGTAGATGTTAAAGATAAATCAATGATTTTCAATACGGACCTTACAGAGTCATTAGAGTTACATAATTTAATGGCTCAATCTAAAGTAACACTTCATTCTGCTTTAAATAGAACAGAAAGTAGAGGAGCGCATGCAAGAGAAGATCATCAAGAAAGAGATGATTCTAATTGGCTTGTTCACTCATTGTCCTGGCTTGATAAAAAAGGTAATGTGAAGATGGGTACACGACCTGTACATATGAATACGTTAACAAATCATGTTCAGCCTATTCCTCCTAAAAAAAGAGTTTACTAAATGGTTGAGTTCACACTACCAACCAACTCAAAAGTAATAAAAGGAATTACTCATCCTGTAAAAGAAATATCTGAAAAACCAAAAAAGGTAGTTATTTATCGCTGGAACCCTGAAGATCAAGGCAATCCTCGTTTGGATAGCTATGAAATTGATTTAACAAAATGTGGTCCAATGGTTTTGGATGCTTTAATGAAAATTAAAAATGAGATTGACTCGTCATTAACTTTTAGAAGATCATGCCGAGAAGGAGTATGTGGTTCATGTGCTATGAATATTGATGGCGTTAATACATTAGCTTGTCTGAAACCTATTGAAGAGGTTAATGGTGAAATAAGAATTTATCCATTGCCACATATGCCAGTTGTAAAAGATTTAGTTCCTGATCTTAGTAAGGCATATGAGCAATTAGCTTCAATCAAACCTTGGCTGCAGCGTTCAACTGAAAATACAGATACTGCTATTAAAGTGACTGAAGAAAAAAAACAAAGCCCTAAAGATAGAGAAAAACTAGATGGTCAATGGGAGTGTGTACTGTGTTTTTGCTGCACAACATCTTGTCCAAGTTATTGGTGGAACAGCGATGAATATTTAGGTCCAGCAGTTTTAATGCAAGCGGCGAGATGGGTCAATGATTCTAGAGATGCAGAAAGAAAAAATAGATTAATGGCGGTTAATGATTCGATGAAGCTCTACCGCTGTCACTCTATTATGAATTGCACACGTTCATGTCCGAAAGGTTTAAACCCAGCTAAAGCTATTGCTGATTTAAAGAAGGCTATTGTTACAGAATTATAATTCTTGTATATGACCATCATGAGAAAGAAAATTGCTCTCGTCGGAGCAGGAAATATCGGCGGAACTCTTGCACATTTAATTGGATTAAAAGAACTAGGTGATGTTGTTCTAATTGACATTGCAGATGGTATGACAAAAGGAAAAGCACTTGATTTAGCTCAATCCTCTACTATTGAAAGTTTTAACGCTAAGATGAGTGGTTCCTCGAATTACCGTGAGATGAAAGATGCTGATGTGGTTATTGTGACAGCAGGATTTCAACGTCGCCCTGGAATGACCAGAGATGATTTAGTAGAAAAAAACTCTGCAATTATTCAAACAGTTGGAAAAGGCATAAAATCAAATTGCCCAAAAGCTTTTGTTATTTGTATTACCAACCCTCTTGATGCCATGGTAAGTATTCTTCAAAAAGCTGCAGGATTAAAAACCAATATGTGTGTTGGTATGGCGGGAGTTCTTGATAGCGCCAGATTAAAATATTTCCTAGCAGAAGAGTTTAAGGTGTCAGTAGAAGATGTTAGCGCTTTTGTTCTTGGAGGACACGGTGATACAATGGTTCCCGTTATTAGATACGCGACTGTTGGAGGAATTCCGGTACCAGAATTAATAAAATTGAAATGGTCAACTCAGAAAAAAATTGATGCTATTATCGAAAGAACAAGAGATGGTGGTGGTGAAATTGGAAGATTAATGAAAACAGCTTCAGCATTTTACGCGCCTGCTTCATCTGCAATTGCAATGGCTGAGTCTTTTTTAAAAGATCAAAAAAGGGTTTTACCTTGTGCCGCATATTTGAATGGGCAATACGGTGTAAAAGGTTTGTATGTCGGTGTTCCAGTAGTAATAGGTAAAAAAGGAGTTGAGAAAGTCTTAGAATTGCAATTAAATGCAAATGAAAAGAAAGAATTTAACAATTCAGTGAAAGCCGTTAAAAATCTAACAGCACTTGCAAAAAAATTAACTTCTAAAAAATGAATTTAATTTAATCAGTGTCAGTTTAAAGAAAGAATAATTAGTTAGTAAGTAATCGAATGAATTTACACGAATATCAAGCTAAAGAAGTTTTAAAAAAATTTGGATTGCCTATACTTGAAGGCAAGTCTTATGATAAAAATTTAGATTCTATTGAAAAGGATATCGGTGACTTAAGTGGACCACCTTGGGTAGTTAAATCTCAAATACATGCAGGTGGCAGGGGTGCTGGTTATTTTAAGAAGTCTTTTAATGATAAAGGCGGCGTACAAGTAGTATTTGAAAAAGAGCAAGTGTCGGCCATTGCATCTTCAATGATGGGCAATATATTAGTAACAAAACAAACAGGAGATCAAGGCAAAACAGTTAACCGAATTTTTATTGAAGAAGGATGTGATATTCAACGAGAATTCTATCTTAGCTTATTGATTGATAGAAAGTCTTCATCAGTAATGATGATGATTTCTTCTGCAGGAGGTATGGATATTGAAGAAGTTGCTATTTCTAGTCCTGAAAAAATTATTAATATTCATTTTGAAACAAATAAAAATATTTCTCTAGACAAAAACTTGCAAACAAAACTAGATATTAGTCAAAGTCAATTTGAAGAATTAAATTCTATCACTAACCAACTTTTATTAGCCTTTAATTCTATAGATGCATCAACGATTGAAATTAATCCTTTAGTTTTAAATAAACAAGGCAGCTTTGTAGTATTAGATGCTAAAATCAGTTTAGATGATAACGCTTTATTTCGTCATCCTGATTTAGTTGAATTAAAAGATTTGACTGAAGAAGATCCTTTAGAGTTACAGGCAGCAGAACACGATATGAATTATGTGAAGCTTGATGGATCTATTGGTTGCATGGTTAATGGCGCAGGACTTGCAATGGCAACAATGGATATCATTAAGCAATTTGGTGAAGAGCCGGCTAATTTTTTAGATCTAGGTGGTACTGCAAATAAGGAGAGGGTTATAATGGGTTTTAAAACAATCCAGGCAGACTCAAATGTTAAATCTATTTTAATAAATATTTTTGGCGGTATTATTCATTGTGATATGATTGCTAATGGTATTGTTGATGCCGTTAAAGAATTAGATTTTAAATTACCTTTGGTTGTTCGTTTTCAAGGCACTAATGCAAGTGAGGGGAAAGATGTGATTAATAATTCTTCCTTAGGTTTAATTTCAATTGATGATTTTACTGAAGCTGCAAAAAAAGTAGTAGAGTTAGCTAAAAAATAAATATGTCCATAATTATTAATAAAAACACAAAAGTAATTTGTCAGGGATTTACAGGCTCTCAAGGAACTTATCACTCTCAACAAGCAATCGATTATGGAACGCAAATGGTCGGCGGTGTTACTCCAGGCAAAGGAGGAACAACACACTTAGGCCTTCCTGTTTTTAACTCAGTTAAAGAAGCAAAAAATAATACACAAGTAGATGCAACGGTAATTTATGTTCCTGCAAAATTTGCTACTCAAGCAATACATGAAGCGCTTGATGCAGAAATAAAAATAATTACCTGTATCACAGAAGGTATACCAGTTCTTGATATGGTGGAAATAAAGAAAAGAATAATTGAACAAAAAACGTATTTTATAGGTCCTAATTGTCCTGGGTTAATAACACCAGGAGAATGTAAAATTGGAATAATGCCAGGATTTATTAATAAGCCTGGAAAGATAGGGATAGTGAGTAGATCAGGCACTCTGACTTATGAAGCTGTTTGGCAAACTTCTCAAGTAGGACTAGGTCAAACGACGTGTGTTGGAATTGGGGGAGATCCTGTTCATGGAATGAATTTTATTGATTGTCTTGAACTATTTTTAAAAGATGATGACACAAAAGGAATTCTCATGATTGGAGAGATAGGTGGGACTGCGGAAGAAGATGCAGCCGAATTCATTTTAAATTCTCCTATAAAAAAACCAATGTCTGCATTTATTGCAGGTGTTTCAGCCCCAAAAGGAAAAAGAATGGGACATGCTGGAGCTATTATATCTGGTAATAAAGGGACTGCTCAATCAAAAATTGAAGCTCTTCAGGTAGCAAATATTACTGTTGCGCCCTCACCTGCTAAAATGGGAGAGACTATGTTGGCTGAAATGCAAAAAGGGTATAATTAAGTTTGAAATCTAATAATATTGCTTCAATTAAATCAGTGTATAAAGGAAACAATGAACGATAGTTTTTTAAACAGCGCTAATGCGCCTTATGTCGCTGAACTTTATTTTAAATATTCAAAAAGCCCTAATGATGTTGATGAGAGTTGGAAAAGTTTTTTTTCTTCACTAAATGAAGATGAGCTTTCTGTTCTTGCAGATTTTGGTGGCCCAGAATGGAAGAAGAGAGATACTCATGTCATTGATGACATTTCTTTTGATAAAGTTATTCGTTCATCATCAGGAGTAGATTTTAATAGTTTTAAAACTTCTACTTTAGACTCAATTAGAGCTTTACGATTAATACGTGCATACAGAATTAATGGACATCTAATTGCAAACTTAGACCCTCTTAATCTGCATGAGAAGAATTATCATCCTGAGCTAGATTATGAATCATACGGGTTTTCTGAAAATGATTTAGACAGAGAGATTTTTATAGATGGAAGTTTAGGTTTGGAAACTGCTACCTTAAAAGAAATAATAAAAATTTTAGATGTAACTTATGCATCATCTATTGGTGTTGAATTTCTACATATTCAATCTGTGGAACAAAAACAATGGGTGCAAGAAAGAATAGAGGAGGCTTACAATAAAACAAATTTTACAATTCAGGGAAAAAAAGCAATCTTTCAAAGATTAGTCGAATCAGAATTATTTGAGCAATATTTAGATAAAAAATTTCTAGGTACAAAAAGATATGGCATAGAAGGCGGTGAATCGATGATTCCTGGTATTGAGCAGATTTCTCAAGAGAGTATTGAATCTGGCGAATTTATTAACTATTTAGAGTCAAACAGTGGTAATTTGTCTGATATTGATACAATGATTGATTTTTGTTATGGGGATCCAAATTTACAAGTGATTTATAAAGATATAATATTGGATAATATGAATATTTAATGAAAAATAAACTCTACCTGTGAAATTTTTAAATAGGCAGTGAGTTAAAATACACAAGAACTATATTGTCCTAATTGAATGGGGCGTATATCGATAATTAAATAGTTTTATTTTGTCAATTTTAAGCAACTAATTAGATAAAGGTTAGGAAAAATGAAAGCAGATTTAAGTTACAATGCATGGGTTTCTAGCCCATATTTCAGCACTAAGCACTCTACATATTTTTCTGTATATGATAAGTTTTTTGAAAAATTTTGCGGCAAAGAAATAACCTTTGTTGAGATTGGTGTATTGAACGGCGGATCTTTGTTTATGTGGAGAGAATTTTTTGGGCCGAAAGCGAGAATTATTGGAGTAGATCTTAATCCAGGGGCAAAACGCTGGGAGGCAGAAGGGTTTGAAATTTTCTGTGGCAGTCAAAGTGATGAAGTATTTTGGTCTAATTTTGTCGAACAAGTGGGCCAAGTTGATATCGTTTTAGATGACGGTGGGCATACCTATAAACAGCAAATCATAACCGTAGAAAGTCTAATGCCAAATATCAAAAATGGAGGCCTCTTAGTGGTGGAAGACACCCACACATCTTATCAGACGGAATTTGGCGGCCCAAGTAAGAGGTCGTTTATAGAGTATGCAAAAAACACAATCGATGGAGTTAATTACAGATTTAGTGCATTTTCAAATAATTCGTCGGAAAAAATTGCATGGGGAGTTTTGTTTTATGAATCTTTTGTTGCATTTGAAATTGAAAGAAAAAAATGTGCCGGTTGTTTTACTGGATGGCGATGAAATTAGAAGTATTCTTGGTGAACGATATGGTCACGAATTGGATGAGCGTAGGCAATTAGGGTACGTATACGGTAGATTATGTAAAAATCATAGAAATTGTAAAGGAACAAATGGCAATCCGATCTAACATGATAGAAAATCCTGCAAAAAGAATTGTTGACACAATCTTACCTCTAAATAAAGTGCAAAAAGTAACTGTAGAAGTAGAGAAGATACAACCTCCTATTGACGCCTCTTTCGATAAAATTTCAGTAACTTCTCAGGGAGAAAACTAAATCAAGTACTTAGAGATATTTACTTTTT
>ENA-OREN01003482-OREN01003482.1-marine-metagenome-genome-assembly--contig:-NODE-3482-length-14648-cov-3.479789_pt1 | contig 14648 bp, 6 predicted proteins | sample MGYA00248624_ERZ508555 | MGnify/ENA primary metagenome ERZ508555 (study PRJEB26222, sample SAMN06267773) | marine metagenome | isolation source: Saanich Inlet, British Columbia, Canada | place...
ATCATTTAACAGATGTTGATGTTACAACCGCAGCACCTACTACCGATCAAGTATTAAAGTATGACGGAACAAACTGGGTTCCGGGAGATGACGTTGCAGGTTCTGGTGGAACAACTTCCATCGGTGGAACATATACAGCAGGCGTTATATGGGATAATCATGATTCCACCAGAGCGGAACATGATGTGGCATTATCAGTTGTATCTGGTGCTACATTAGCATTAACACATGACGCTGACACAGAAGAACTGCGTTCGGTTTATATAGAGAAGTTTGTTGAGATTCCGGGTGGGGCAGTAGCTACTAAGAAAATCGTCATAACCGCCTCACACCCATCTGGGATGACATATAATGCTTTCGGTGGGTTGAAGTTCCGAGACAGTTCAAACAACATTATCCCAATAACTGGCGGAATTTGGATTAGTGTGACAGAACACACATTCAATGAACTTACTATAACGTCAACGGCTACATACCAGACCATGACTCGGCATTCAGTAGGACACATTGTTATGAGCGATGCTACTGATTACAATGGTGCTGAAACAACGGCAGGAACAAGTTATTGGATTGCTCCGGATGGAGGTGATCCACAGACTATTACTATTACATTTACCACCCCTATATCAATTGCAAGTTTTGATGTGGTAACGTTTCCAAATTACAGTAACAGAGGATCAAATCTATCAGTCCAATTCCTAGACGAAAATCTAACTGAATTATCAGTTGTATCTGCACCCCAGAATACATCGGTTCATACTGCAAGTAACTCAGCAATAGAAAACTTCACAACTAACATAGCTACTTTACCAGGTTCAACATACTGGCAACTAGAATCTTTTGACGATTGGGGTGTGCAGTTCACAGACTCTACCACAACTACACTAATCAATAACACCGGCGATGATGCAGTTATAAGAGCAAGACTAACTAAACCGACAGCATTAGCATCTACATCTGGAACTTCTACAACAACCAACTTAACCGCAGGAGTCATATGGGATAATCATGATTCCAGCAGAGCAGAACATGATGTATCCTTATCGGTTGATGCAGATGCAACCTTAGCATTGACTCATGACGCAGACACGGAAGAACTGCGTTCTGTTTATATAGAGAAGTATGTTGAGATTCCAAGTGGGATACCCAATGAACCCAGTGCAACAAAGCTAGTTTTACAAGGTTCATTAACAGATTTGTCCGAAAGAACAACAGTCACAAATAGTGGGGTAACAACAAGTCCAACACAACAGAAATGGACGGGAACAAATTCATTATATTTCGATGGTTCTGGACAACTGTCAGCATCGATTGTATTAGGCACTAATGATTTCACCATAGAATTATGGGTATACCAAACAGATGATTCAGTATACAGACCTCATTTATGGGACTCTAGAACATCGGATCCGGATACTAATGGATTTGCAATAACTAGTAATCCGGATAACTGGGCAATATTCACAGCGGGAGGGTTCCAATTAAACGGAACTTCAACACCAATATTACACACGTGGCAACATGTTGCTTATGTTAGATCAGGAGACACCCACACTCTCTATGTTGATGGATCAGTTCAAGGAACATGGACACCAACTATATCTCCTGACTATTCAAACAGTAATGTGATACTAGGTGGATACTATGTAAATTCCGATTATAATTTAATTGGATATATGGATGATTATATTGTTCATTCTGGTTTAGCTAAATATTCATCATCGTTCACTCCCCCGGGTCGGTACGAAGTAACTTATGCGATCGGTTCAACATACTGGCAACTAGAATCTTTTGACGATTGGGGTGTGCAATTTACAGACTCTACGACTACAACACTAATCAACAACACCGGTGCAGATGCAACTATAAGAGCAAGACTGACTAAGCCTACAGCACTTGCATCTACATCAGGAACTAATACAACTACTAATCTCACAGCAGGCGTTATCTGGGATAACCACGATTCTTCCAGAGCAGAGCATGATGAGTCACTAACGGTACTAGCAGACGGTACATCCGTACTAACCCATGCGTCAGACACGGAAGAACTCCGTTCGGTTTATATTGAGAAGTATGTTGATATTCCGAGCGAATCGGGTGCCGTAAAGAAGATTATTTTTACCCTAAGCAAACCCAGTACAGCACCATCAACATACTATCTCGCATTCGGTGGGTTAACACTGTACAGTTCTCCGGGGGTATCAATTCCAATAACTAATCCTAATTTTGTGAGCGATACATTAGCAACATTTGATGGGATTAGCGTAGTTTCAAGTCAAGCTAGGGTAAGTGCAGCTTACCATGTAGGTTTCCCATTGACAGGTGACGCTACAGTGTGGGATGGCGGTGAATCATCCGGTTACTGGAGGGGGTTGTACGCATCCCATACCGTTACTATAGAATTTGATACCCCTACATCAATTACAAGTTTTGATGTAATTACAAATCCAGATACTACACATTATGGAAATCGTGGTGCTGACTTATCAATTCAATTCTTAGATGAGAATCTAACCGAATTATCTGTGGTATCAGTTCCAGAACAGACAGCGGTAGCAACAGCAGAAAATCACTTAACCAACATTGCCACTTCGGTCGGTTCAACCTACTGGCAACTAGAATCCTTCGACGATTGGGGAGTTCAGTTCACTTCTCCAACGACTACAACTCTAGTCAATAACACCACTGCTGATGCAGTTATCAGAGCAAGGATTACTAAACCTACATCAGTCTCAACCAACGCATACGGTGCGCTTGAACTCACGGCAGATGGTTCGGTTATCTCACCGACAGCAGGGCTAGTAGACATACCAAACGGCACGACTAAAGCAATCACGCACGCGTCAGATGCGAGTAATCTGCGTTCTGTGTATATAGAGAAGTATGTTGAAGTTCCGGGTGGGATGTCGGTTGAACATAAAACAAAGAAAATACGCATAGTATCTACTCAAACAACTACGTCAGGGGCATTAGCCGCTGTGGGTTTACTACGTCTGTATTCGGATGATAATTATACAACTCCTTCTATCGACTTAGGTACTCGTACAGACGGAACACACGCACCGAGTGCGACTGTTGGTTCAGAAGCTGTATTTAGTGGTGGAGTTACTATCTGGTCGGTTGCTACATATGGTACCACTTATGCTGTTGGTAAAATTTTAGATACTAGCGATACTCATCATTGGTTAACCTCAAGTAACAATCAAGCTTGGGTTGATGCTGGAAGTATAGGTGAAATATTTATTGAGTTTGATTCCCCTGTTGATATTAATAGTTTTACGATTGTTACTAACCCTATCACATACGAAACTCATGAGTCGGATGTAACTCTGCAATTTTACAATGATGCAAATATACTTATTAAAACAGAAAATGTATTAGCCAGTGATTGGGATTCTAATGCGGCAGAGGTTCAAGAACCAGTATCTATGGGTCTACCGGTAATAACTGGGGCAACCTACTGGCAACTTGAAACATACAACGATTGGGGAGTGCAATTCACCGACTCCACCACAACAACGATCACGAATAACACAGGTGCAGATGCGACAGCACGATTTAGAATAACTGCTCCTACTGCTGCGGCATCTTCTAGTTCAGGTGGTGGAGCAACAACACTCGCAGAACTAACCGACTCGACAACAGACACAACTGACCCACTTACCACATCAAACCTATCGGTAGGACACTTATGGATCAACTCCACATCAGGTGAAGTATACGTTTGTACGGATGCGACTACGGGTGCGAATATATGGATTAACATAGGAGATGGCACGGGTAATATAACACCAAATGATCCACCAACCAATCCTACTAATATAGTTATAGAAGAGCAATATATAGGTTCATCGTTTGATCATACCTTCACAGGTGGCACCGATACAGATGGTAATGTAACACATTATATAGTGGATGAAATAACAGGAACTGCATCTGGTAATGTAGTTGCCAACCCAATGACAGTAGCAGTACCAGAAGTTCCAGTTGGTGTTCCACATCAATTCACAGTTGGTTCATTATCAGATACAACAAGTATAAGTTTCAGGGTGAGAAGTAAGGATAATAATGGTTCATATTCTGATGGAGTAACAGTTACTTTTAGCGGGACAATTGTTCCTAGTTATTTTGGTGGTAGGGGATTGTTTGGTGGTGGTTATGGAGATTTAGATATTATTGATTATGTAACCATATCAACTCAAGGTAATGCTACCAATTTTAGTGATTTAACTGTTGGTAGGTCATGGGTAGAAGCTTGTTCGGATGGAACAAGAGGTTTATTTGCCGGTGGTGGTTCGAGTAATATTATTGATTATGTAACTATATCGACTGCCGCTAACTCTGTCGATTTTGGCGATTTGACAATCGATGGTCAAAATAATATTGGTGCATGTTCTGATGGGATTAAGGGGTTATTTGCCAGTGGTGATATGGTATTAGGAGTTCATTATAGTGATATTATTGATTATGTAACCATATCAACTCTAGGCAACGCAATAGTTTTTGGGAATTTATATGTGGGGAGAAATCAAACTGATGCTTGTTCAGATGGAACTAAAGGTATTTTTGCTGGGGGATACATATCTCAATATCCGTCTTTTGGTGGTGTGACTCATATAGATTATGTAACCATAGCGACTACATCAGCAGCTGAAGATTTTGGTGATTTAACTCATGTGACATATGGTGTCTCATCATGTTCAGATGGAACAAGAGGTTTATTTGGTGGTGGTGTTGGTCCTCTAGCTGGTTATAATGGTGGATATAGTGCATCTATTGACGATATCGATTATATAACTATATCAACTTTGGGTAATGCCGTTAACTTTGGAAATTTAATTAGGACTACAAGTGGACACCAATCTTGTTCAGATGGCACTAAAGGGCTGTTTGGTGGGGGTTCGAGTGGATCTACAACCCAGGGTTATTCGACTAGAGTAGAGATAGATTTTGTAACCATATCAACAACTGGCAATGCGGTTAACTTTGGAAATTTAACAGTTGCTAGAGGCGGTGTGGGATCTTGTTCGGGCGATTAACATAAATATTATTTTATAAAATGGAGATATAATGGACTTAATAAAAAGTGAAGAAAAATCTATACAATTAGCAACTTCTGTTGGTGGTCTTGCTACCATTGGTGAAAAACAACTTGCCAAAATATCAGAAAGAATGATTGAAATTGACAGAGCAAATCATACTGCCGGCCGATCTAATACACAAACAACGAATCAGTTAATGACTCTAACTATGTTAACTGATTCACCATATCGTAGACTTAGACAATGCCTTGCAGAAATAGAAAAGAAACGATCTGCCCTTGATGAAAATTATTATAGAATGAAAAAAGGACAAGTGAAGATTAATCAATGGCGCCAAAGGGGAGATGAACTCTCTCTTATTAAAGCTGAAGAAAAAGAACATGGAATGCAACGATCCAAAGATTATATTGATGGTGCATTTAAAGAAATAGCAGTGTTTCAAGAAGCATATGAAGAAATAAGATTATCACACAATATCCCAGAAAATTGGGATGAAAAAGATGCAGAGGAAGATGAAATAAGACATCATATTAGACAAGCATTTCGACAAGCACATCGTGATGTAGTTAATACTGGTAGAATAGGTCTTGGTAATATGGAATATATGGAACAATATGGTATTCATATTCAAACTGCTCAAAAGATTATAACAGATTATATGAATGAAGAAGAAAAAATGATTGCAGAGGGTAATTTCCCAACAGTAAATAGACTGTATGGATTCCTAGATAAAATGGTAGATACGTTCCACGATTCACATAAAGACGTGCTAAATAGAATAGGGATAAAAACCTTAATTAAAGAAGAATTCTTATATACGGAGAGTAAAGAAAATGGCGATACTGGAATATAAATTACAAGCAGGTCCACATGGTATGCACTGTCCAGATTGGGTAGAAAATGGTGGATATTTTTATAACCCAACAGATTTCACTATGGTTGGTTGGTCTAGAGATAACGCGGAATGGTATACACCAGATACTGTTGTTGTGCTGACACCGGAGGAATTAGAAACCCGACAAGTTAATATGCATAATGCAAATCCTATGCAGAAAATGACAGAATCTGGTGAAATGGAATCAATGACTGAAGAAGAAGTTAGAGAACAAGTTCAATCGTGGATTAGTTCAGTATAATTTAAAGGTAATAACAGATGGCAATTAATTTCCCAATAAATCCTAGTAATGGTGATACCTATGTAGTGGGTGAAGTAACATTCACTTATAATTCTACTAAATCTATATGGTCATCTGAAATAATAACTGATACATTATCATTAAGTTTAAGTGATATTACCAATGTTTCTAGTACATCACCAACGGAAGGACAAGTATTATCTTATGATGTTACTAATACAGAATGGATTAATACAACACCGATAGATGCATATACTAAGACAGAAGTAGATACTGCAATAGGTAATGTGTCGGTGGATTTATCTGGGTATGATACATCAGTACAAGTGGATACTAAAATTGCAGCAATACCAGATACTGACTTATCTGCATATGATACATCGGCACAAGTGGATACTAAGGTTGCAAGTATAGTAGATTCTGCACCAGCTACATTAGATACATTAAATGAATTAGCAGCTGCTCTTGGTGATGATGCAAACCATGTCACCACAATGACAACGTTGATTGGTACTAAATCAGATGCATCACATGATCATAATGGACATTATTATCTGAAATCTGAAGTTGATTCTGCTGTATTAAGTAATTGGACAGAAGATGCAAATGGTCATATATTACCTAATACGAATGATACTTATGATATAGGTTCATCTGCATTAAAAGTGCGTGATATATATATGTCTGGCAGTACCATACATTTAGGTGACCAAAGTATATCGGCAGATGCAGATGGTATTAAAATGCCATCTATTAAAATTGGTACTGGTGGAAATGAAATAAGTTTATCTGCGAGTTCGGATGGTAAATTAGTACAAACTGCGACAGTTGGTGGGGTAGTACAGACACCTACATCTTCTACGGGAGCATCGGTGATTGTATCTGATACACCACCTTCTAGTCCAAGTTCTGGTGACTTATGGACAGATTCTTCTAATATGAAGATGTTTATATATTATGAAGACGATGATTCATCACAATGGGTTGAGGTGTCTGGGTCATCAGGTGGTGGTTCTGGTGCATCAGGTAGTACCGGTGGTGGTTCTGGTGTTACTATGGAAACAACCGATCCACTTATTACAAACAATGGTACATTAGGTGAGTTATGGTTGAATACCACATCAGGTGAACTTTATGCTTGCACTGATATAACCACAGATGATAATATATGGACTAATATAGGAGATGGCACAGGTAATATAACATCTAACGTTCCACCAGGAAATCCTACTAATACAACTATTGCAGGTCAACCCCACGAAACAACATTCAATCATACCTTCACAGGTGGCACCGATACAGATGGTAATGTAACACATTATATAGTAGACGAAATAACAGGAACTGCATCTGGTAATGTAGTGGGCAATCCAATGACAGTAGCATTGCCGGAAGTACCAGTTGGTATACCACATCAATTTACGATATCCACATTGACAGAACAGACATCTATAAGTTTTCGTGTTCGGAGTAAAGACAATTCGGGTTCATATTCTTCAGGAGTAACGGTAACTTTTGTTGGTGATATCGTTTATGCGACCGGTGGTATTGAAAATACATATACATCTAATGGTGTAGATTATAATACACATACATTTTTAGGTTCAGACACGTTTGTTGTCACTAGTGATGACTTTTCATCTAAACCGGTAGATATATTAATAGTAGGAGGGGGAGGATCCGGTGGTGGTAGACATGGAGGTGGTGGTGGTGCCGGTGGTGTTTTATTTATACAGAGTCCTTTATTATCACTTGGTTCATATAATATTACTATTGGAGCCGGTGGTGCTGGTGTGGCGTGTATTAATGGCAATATTGGTGGAAATACGGTTGCATTTGGAGAAACTGCACTTGGTGGGGGTGGAGGGACTTCATACGCTCAAAGTTGTAATAATATTGATGGTGGTTCTGGTGGTGGTTCTGATGGTAGAGGTTGTGCAACTGGTGGATCATCCACTCAAGGTGAACCATTACTAATATATGGTGGCACCGGTACTAAGTATGGGAATGTTGGTGGTTCGGATTCCGCAGGAGGTCATCTGAATGATGGTGGTGGTGGTGCTGGGTCAGCTGGTTCTTTGCCTAATGGTGGTGCTGGTATTGAAATTCCCGGAATGGGTCCGTCTGGCCAGACATATTATTGGGCAGGTGGTGGTGGGGGTGGTATGTATGCCGACTACCCAAATTCAGGTAATGGTGGAATTGGTGGCGGTGGTGGAGGATCACGTTATGGTGGTTCTGGTGGAGGTTCTGGTGGAGGGTCTGCTCTAAACAACGGTCAAAGTGCTGCTGATGCTGGAAATGATGGTGCTAATAATCAAAATGCTGGTGATGGTGGGGATAATACTGGTTCTGGTGGAGGTGGGGTAGGACAAAACTGTTGGTTATCAACAACTGGGTTCTCTGGTTCTGGTGGTTCTGGTATAGTAATCGTGAGGTATCCAATATGAGTCATTTCGCAAAGTTAGATAATAATAACATAGTTACGGAAGTCATAGTAGCTGAACAAGATTTTATAAACTCCGGTTCTGTTGGTGATTCATTTAGGTGGGTGCAAACATCATATAACAATAACTTCCGCAAGAATTATGCTGGAGTGGGTTGTACATATGATAGAATTAGAGATGCTTTCATACCACCCAAAACATATCCATCTTGGATACTTAATGAGGATACTTGTCTCTGGGATGCTCCAGTAGATATGCCAGATGACGATAATAAATATACATGGAATGAAGAAACTACAAATTGGGACTTAATAGAGGTTGAATAAGAATGGCAATTAATTTTCCAAACACACCGTCAGATGGTGATACACATGCAGTAGGTGATGTAACATTCACCTATAATGCCGCTAAAACATTATGGTCACCTATACCAGCTAGTGGTGGTTCTTCTACTTTAGCGGAATTAACTGATACTACATTAACTACACCAACATCAGGACAAGTATTGTCTTATGATGTTACCAATTCGGTGTGGATTAATACATCATCCGTTGATGCATACACCAAGACAGAAGTTGATACTGCATTAACTAATAAAGCATCATCTACACATACACACGACTATTCTCCTACCGCACATACACATGACTTATCTGCATATGATACATCAGTCCAAGTAGATACTAAGATTGCGGCAATACCAGATACTGATTTATCTGCATATGATACATCTGCACAAGTAGATACTAAGATTGCGGCAATACCAGATACTGATTTATCTGCATATGATACATCTGCACAAGTAGATACCAAAGTCGCTGGAATAGTAGATTCTGCACCATTAACATTAAACACACTAAATGAATTGGCAGCCGCTCTTGGTGATGATGCAAATCATGTTACCACAATGACTACATTGGTTGGCACTAAAGCTGATCAGTCTACAACATATACTAAATCAGAAGTTGATACGTCACTAAATCTAAAATCAGATAAAACTACAACCTATACCAAGACAGAAGTAGATACTGCATTAACGAATAAGTCAGATACTACACATACACACGATTACGCTGCCACGGCACATACCCATACAAATTCAATTGATCATTTAACAGATGTTGATGTTACAACCGCAGCACCTACTACCGATCAAGTATTAAAGTATGACGGAACAAACTGGATTCCGGCAGATGATGTTGCAGGTTCTGGTGGAACAACTTCCACCGGTGGAACATATACCGCAGGAGTCATATGGGATAACCACGATTCATCCAGAGCGGAACATGATGTGGCATTATCAGTTGCGGCAGATGCAACATTAGCATTGACTCATGATGCAGACACAGAAGAACTCCGCTCGGTTTATATAGAGAAGTACGTTGAAATTTCTGGTGGCAGTGAACCAACAAAAAAAGTTACGGTAATGCTTTCTAGTAATAATAGTAATGGCACATTCGATAATACCAGTGGTGGGGTTGCTGCCGGACGATTACGTTTTTATAACTCTTCTGTTGAGATTGATTTAGGAACTAGGACAGACGGATCAGATGTAATTACTACATCTACATTTACGAACTCCACAACAGGATTGGTTACAACAATTACAGGATCAACTTATAACTCAGGGTATAATGGTGCAGGTCAGGGTGGAATGTGGTATTATCCAGGACACTTAATTGATCCTCTATTGAATGGTACGTGGTATGCTGACGATAGTTTTTATTTTGATTTTCTTGCACTTATAACACTCACCATAGAGTTCTCCGCACCGATTGTTATAGATGAATTTAGCATTATAACAACACCTGGAGTTTATAATTCACAATACACAGGGTCTTGGGCACAAAACCCACCAGAAATTAAGTTTTTTGCACAGGATGATACATTATTATCTACAGTGATTGTTCCAATTGCATCTCCCTTGGTTGATGTCACATTTAATTCTGGTACTCCTGATACGATTACCATACCCTCATACTGGCAACTAGAATCCTTCGACGATTGGGGTGTTCAGTTCACCGACTCCACCACAACTACATTAATCAACAACACCGGTGCTGATGCAACTATAAGAGCAAGGATTACTAAACCTACATCAGTCTCAACCAACGCATACGGTGCGCTTGAACTCACGGCAGATGGTGCGGTTATCTCACCGACAGCAGGGATAGCAGACATACCAAACGGCACGACTAAAGCAATCACACACGCGTCAGATGCGAGTAATCTGCGTTCGGTTTATATAGAGAAGTTTGTTGAGGTTCCGGGGTCTGCTGTTGATAACGGATTATTACTAGATAGTAATAATTGGACAACATTACAAAACAACATTGGGAACATTACTACTACGATATCTGTTGATTTAGCGAATGAAAACTATAATGATCCAGACAAGTTGATTGATGGCTTAGTCTCAGCTGTTCAAGACTTCTATTTATGGGGAGCAGGTAGCACGAATGCTTCTTCTTTTATGAGATTTCAATTTTCTGTTCCGGTCATTGTGCAAAGATTGGAATGGGCTCAGAGTACAGCGTCTGTGCATGGAGTGTGGAATTTCCAAGGGTCACATGATGGTGTGATATGGACAACACTCGGTGATGATTTTACTCTGGGAGGGAATACATGGACTGAGTACAGTACCATGTCCACTAACACGACTGCCTACCTATATTACCAATTAAACGGGGTATCTGGGAGTACATCTAGCGATCCATGGATTTACGGTGTGGGATTTTTGATAGACCCCCAATATTCAGTCGGTTCAACCTACTGGCAACTCGAAACATATAACGATTGGGGTGTTCAGTTCACAGACTCCACAACAACAACCATCACGAACAACACAGGTGCAGATGCAACAGCACGATTTAGAATAACTGCTCCAACAGCGGCGGCTAGTTCAAGTGCGACATCAACTGGTAGTTCGATTGGTACGTTGATAGATGAAGAACCAGTAGTATTCACATCCAACGAGTTAAAGACATTCACACATACAGATGACACAGCAGAAATGCGTTCAGTGTATATAGAGAAACAGATTGCCGGTGCATCGGTTGCTGCAAGTGTTAATGGAGAAGTTGTAACGGAGGTGTCTGGCAAGACTATTATCAAACATGGGAGTGTCACACATTCGACGACACAGAGCAAGATAGGTTCTAGTAGTATCTCATTTCCTCATGGTGGTTGGCTAGATGTTGATAACTACAGCGGATGGGATAATATTGGGACTAATGATGTGACAATCGAACTATGGGTTTATTCGTTAGGCAGTGCCAGTTCATACAACTTGTCATATGCCATAACATCATTCACCGCTTCTGACGCAAATTCTTTCATTTTTGCTATAAATGGAAATAATGTCACGCTATCAGGGATTGCTAAGGGCTCAGGAATGATTCGACCGGATATGGCAACGATGCTAAGTTTTATAGTTACTGATATTGGGGCTTCAAAAGATGAGCTTTATAACTGTTTAGATATTGCAGTAAATCAGTCTTTCAACCGGATTACAGTTGATGGTGATACTTCAACAAACGATGCCTGCACTTTAAGTGCTACCGATCAATCTAGCGTTCAGCTCAACGATTGTAAAGAAGAATTTCAAAATGCACTGAATGAAATAACAAAAACATTAGCCCAAATGATTATTAAAGATGGAGAGGGCGCCACTAAATTTGTAGAAATAAAAGTTGGCGGCCTGTCTTCAGTTGATGATTGTCTGGAAGTTGCGTATACCGTTGCCCACTCTCCATTAGTTAAAACTGCATTATTTGCAAGTGATGCAAATTGGGGTAGGATCTTGGCTGCGGTAGGAAGGTCAAAAGTAGATGAAATCTCTATTGAAAATATTGATATTTTCTTAAATGATTTACAAATTATCTCTTCAGGTGAGATAAGTAAAGACTACACAGAGGCCGCTGGAAGTTTGGAAATGCAAAAGTCTGATATCACAATTAGGATTAGTTTGGGGGCTGCGCACACTAGTGAGAGCGTATGGACAACAGACCTTTCCTATGACTATGTCAAGATTAATGCGGAATATAGAAGTTAAGATTTATAGATTTTTTTCAGCCTTCGTATTCTCAATTACAAACTGTTTAAACTTTCTTGCAATTGGGGACAACTCTGCGTCTGCATGATGAACAATATGCCACTGCCTTACAATCGGAAAGGGAGCAACATTAAGTTGCCTAATGATATTGTTTTTAAGTTACCAGATGCTTTCTCTCCATTTCCAAGTGTGCTTTCAGAACCTATTTTCCGTCAAGGAACAGAGAAGTATTTATGGTTTTTCTCTAGACCTACTCTGATAGGTATTGGGTCAAATAGAATTACTGATTATGTAAAAAAAGGTAATAGATTAAAACAAATTACTGTAGAAACACCAGAGAAAAAACTAGTTTATAGATTTTATCTTACAGAGACAGATTTACTTTATGCTTTCAAAAGAGGTGAAATAGATGTTATTCCAGATTTATCTGACGCTGGTGATCTAGAAGACTGGAAGAATGTAGAGATTACCCCAGTATTGCATACAGAAAGATATCTAGCTGTGTTTTTTAATAATGCAGATTCTATGATGACCAAGAATGTCAGACAAGCTTTATCTTATGGCTTGGAAAGTCCCAAAGATGGTACTCAAGCTAGAGGTCCTATAGATCCCACTTCTTGGGCATACCTTGAGGGAGGAAAGACTTATGATAAAGATCTGGATAGAGCTATCGAAAGACTCCTAGATGATATGCCTAGACAGCCTCTAGAGCTGAATCTTACTACTACTCAGACTTTTGGTAAGGAAGCAGAAGATATTATTGCTCAGTGGACGGAACTGGGTGAAAGAGCGGTCGAGAAATGTCAAGACTCTAGTGAAGTTAAAGAAAAAGATCTTTGTAGTTTTCTTCAGATAAAAGTTAATCTCAAGGTGAGTAGTTTTCCAGATACAAATGATTTTCAATTGTTATTAATAGGTCAAGAATCATTGGTAGATCCAGATCAATATTTTTTATGGCATTCAGACCAGCCAACGAATTTTACTAGATATAAGAATACTAGAATAGACAGTTTACTGGAAAAAGCCAGAACTACTATAGATCAAGATGAGCGTAAGGCTTTGTACCAAGAATTTCAACAGTTTTTACTAGAAGATCCACCGGCTATCTTTTTGCGACATTTGTATAGTTATGAGGTGAAGCGGAAGTAAAGTTTTTTTATTTTTTTAAGTCTTTTATAGAACCAGTTACTAATCATAGATCTTCTCAGAAATTTATTTTTTCTGATCTTACAAAACAGAAAATTTCTGAGATGAATAGAAATAAGGAGCTTATTTCTTTTAATAGGAAATTTTATTTAGCAGAAAAAACTAATCAGAAGCTGGTTATTCCCGAATGGAAAGAAGGAGAGAAGGTTACTGTTTTAGGAAAGATTACCCTAAGAAATGGTATTGTTTCTGTGAATTTTGCACCACCTGGTAGATTTACTATTGATGGTGAATCTTTTGTGTTGGCAGGTTTGGGCCAATATGAACTGGAGTATGATCCAGGGAATAATATTGAACAAATGGTGTTTGAGTTTAATGAACAGATGATTGTCATTAACAATGATGAGACTATCGATTTCCCATTTTTTGAAGCAATAGTAGGAGAACCTTTGCAGATAAGCATCAATGAAATTATTAATGGTGATATGGAAAGAGGGTTTTTTCTGAAAAGTAATGGAAATCTAGATCTAGAAATAGATAGTTCTATTTGGGATATTTGGTTGGGAGAACAGGTCTTTGAGGTTTCTCTGGAAGATGGAGATCATGATTTGAATCTAGATATTCCTTATATCTCTTTGAATTTGTTGCCATTCCTGAAAGATGCCCCATTAGTAAATTGTGATGTCTTTGAAAGAGGAGAAGTAGATACAGCTTTACTATCTGGAGTGGAAGGCATTCTCTATCAAGCAAAAGATTCTGGAATAGTTTGTGCCAACTTAGATCTTACTGACATAGATTCAAATAGATCTTATATTTTATCAAT
>ENA-OREN01003489-OREN01003489.1-marine-metagenome-genome-assembly--contig:-NODE-3489-length-14630-cov-7.099842_pt1 | contig 14630 bp, 13 predicted proteins | sample MGYA00248624_ERZ508555 | MGnify/ENA primary metagenome ERZ508555 (study PRJEB26222, sample SAMN06267773) | marine metagenome | isolation source: Saanich Inlet, British Columbia, Canada | place...
TTCTCCCCCATGACATAGAGTGCTTTTATTTTTTTCTTCACGGCACGATCAAAAATATCACCAGAATTATTTTTTAGGAGATCAACAGGTAGTTTAGCGTCCCAAATGCCTTCAACAACTTCTCTGTTTTCCTGATCATTTATATCCAGGTAACCAGGAAGGAATTCCGGCACAACTCCCATATCATTTACACCTTGAGAATTATTATTCTCCCTGGAAAATACGATTGAAACTTTGTCGGAGTCACCTTTATTAACTAATGCGCAAAGATTCATCAAAGCCTCTATTGTCTCCTCACCAGATGGATCTTCCTCTATATCTTTCCCACATATGACATAACAATTTCCCGCTTTTGCTATTGAAGCAGCAGCAGCCCTGATACTATCCTCTGAAATATTTGTCGCCCTGGAAACCTTCTTGATTCCCAGGTCGGCTGACTTCAGCGATGAACGTAGTTCACTGAAATTTTCTGTCTTATCAGCTGCTTTCTTCAAATTAACAAGTTTTTCATCAACAATAACTTTCATCATTGCGTTGATCAATACTGTTTGTGTCCCCAACTTGTAATTTAAACGAAGAAGATTTTTTGTCTCGCAGCCGAATTCAACATTTCTTACGTTCGCTATTATAACCTTTGTCTTGTTTAATCTTATTGCCTTTCTCACCATGCTCCCGACGACGGGATGTGCTTCGCTTACGTCAGCACCTACAAAGAATACCGTGTCCGCATTTTCTATTCCTTCCAGTGATGTTGACGCCATCCCATACGCAACAGAATTATTTATCAGGCGGTTAAGTGAAGGAGATTTCATATTAGATATATTATCTATGTTATTAGTTCCCAAAACAGTCCTGCAGAGCTTCTGGAACAGATAATTGTCCTCATTAGTACATTTCTCAGAACCAATACCACCAATGGCACTACCTCCACTGCTTTTTATTATCTCACTGAATCTATTTGATATGTGATCAAGGGCATCATCCCATGAAGCCGGACGTAATTTACCACCTTTTTTTATCAAAGGTGTTTTAACCCGCTTATCTGAATTAATAAACTCGTGGCCAAATTTCCCCTTAACACACAGATTACTTTCATTTATCCCCAATTCCAAGTTTTCATCAGCGGTCACCCTCATTACTTCTTTATCCTTGGTATTTATTACCAGGCTACATCCGACCGCACAATATGTACAAACCGTTGGAGTCTTTTTTAATTCCCACGGTCTGGCTTTAAATTTGAGAGTTCTATCCTGCCAAGAACCTGTCGGGCATACCGATACACAACCACCGCAAAAACTACAATCCAGGGGTTTATCAAAAGCGGTACCGATAACTGTCTGGAATCCTCTGTTTTGATAATCAATTGCACCAACACCCGCAATCTCCTTACATACCTTAACGCACCTGCTACAGAGAATACATCTGTTGGAATTATATTCCAGGAGAGGATTGTCACGCCTCATCGGCTCATCCAGTCTCGCACTCTTAAATCTACCCGGTTTTAATTTGAGATCATGCGTGATCTCCTGTAAACCACACTCTCCGGACTTATCACAAGTCGGACAATCAAGCGGATGGTGTGCCAGGAGATATTCCATAACAGACTTGGTATACTTCTCCGTCTCAGGAGTTTTCGTCTTCACTACCATCCCTTCAGCGACAGGTTGCGCGCAGGAGAATCTATGCCTCGACCTTCCACGTTCAGTGACTTCAACCATGCAGAGTCTGCAGCCACCATACTGAGTCAATTTCGGATGATAGCAAAGTCCGGGAATATAGATACCGTTGTCCTTGGCCGCCTTAAATATATTCGTACCTTGGGGGACACTAACAAGCTTATTATCAATCGTAATATTTATCATAATTACTTAATTGCCATAAAATTACACTTGGCATAACAGAGGTTACACTCTATACATTTTTCCTTGTCTATAAACGCAACTTCCTCACGTGAGCCCGATATTGCATCCACCGGACAATTTTTTATACAAAGTGTACATTTTGTACATTTATCAGAAATAACCGTGTATTTATGAAGCGCAACACATGATGCGGTCGGACATTCCTTATCCCGAATATGCGCCAGATATTCATCACGAAAATATCTGAGAGTAGACTTAATAGGATTCGGCGCCGACTGGCCTAATCCACAAAGAGACATCGTCCTTACCTCATCACTCATTTTTTCTAAAATGCCAATATCTTCTTCTTTACCTTCACCCTGAGTAATTCTGTTAAGAATTTCCAGCATAAGTACAGTTCCAACCCTACATGGAGGACATTTACCACAGGATTCACTTGTACAAAATTCCAGAAAAAACCTTGCCATATCAACCATACATGTGGTTTCGTCCAGTACGACAAAGCTTCCTGAACCCATCATGGCACCAGCCTCTTTTAATGATTCAAAGTCTATAGGAGTATCAAGATATGCTTCCGTCAAACAACCACCTGACGGCCCTCCTATCTGTACCGCCTTGAATTTTTTCTTTTTTGGAATTCCCCCGCCCATATCAAATACAATCTCTCTAATAGTAGTACCCATGGGGACTTCAACCAGACCTGCTCGTTTTACATTCCCCGTTAATGAAAATATTTTAGTACCTTTACTCTTTTCAGTACCGACTCTTGAATACCATTCGGCACCTTTATCAATGATCATGGGCACATTGGCAAATGTTTCAACATTGTTCAAGGTGGTAGGCTTATCCCATAATCCAGCCTCCACTGATTGTGGCGGTCTGGTCCTGGGCATGCCCCGTTTGCCTTCGATAGAGAACTGCATCGCTGTAGACTCTCCACAGACAAAAGCTCCCGCACCCTCCTTTAATATAATATCAAGACTGTATTTACTACCTAAAATGTTAGTACCTAAAAAGCCATATCTTTTTGCCTGTTTAATTGCCAACTCCAGCCGCTCGATAGCCAATGGGTATTCAGCACGCACGTATATATAACCTTTCGTAGCACCTACTGCATACCCGCCGATAATCATACCTTCCAAGACAGAATGCGGATCACCCTCCAAAAGGCTTCTGTCCATGAACGCGCCAGGATCCCCTTCATCAGCATTACATATAATATATTTCTGATCATTAACATATTTAGCACATGATTCCCATTTCCAACCGGTCTCAAAACCGCCTCCACCGCGGCCTCTCAATCCTGACATGCTGACCTCACCGATAACAGCCAATTCTTTCATTCTCAGTGCTTTCTTAAGAGCTACATACCCGCCGCGTTCAATGTATTCGTCTATGCTATCCGGATCAATTATCCCGCAGTTTCTGGACACAAGCTTCACCTGGCTACTATTCTGAGCAAGCTCATCAAAAAAAGGCAAGTCTTTATACATATCGGCAGACTGACCATCAAGATACATTTGTGATAGAGCAAATTTCTTTACTACCGTTCCATTCCCTATATGCTCTTCCACTATCTGTGGCACCATATCCGGTTTTACACCACTGTAAGTTACTCTGGTACGACCGGGAATTATTACGTCCACAAGCACCTCGTGAGAACACATACCAATACAGCCTGTACGTATAATATCAACCGACTGTTTTTGTTTTTTCAGTTCATTCTCTATACTTGCCAAAACTCCATTAGCACCGGCACCCAAACCACATGTACCCATACCAATCATAATCTTTGGTTTTCTTTGAGCTGATTTTTTCCTCAATGCAGATAGATTATTTTTTACCATCTTGTTATATCTCTCTCGGTAGCCTTTTTTCCCAACCGGAAGGCCTACCGTTATCATTTAATTGCCATAAAATTACATTTGTCATAGCACAAATTACACTCAATGCACTTTTCCTTGTCAATGAATGCGACTTCTTCACGTGATCCAGATATTGCATCCACCGGACAATTCCTTATACATAGAGTACACTTCGTACACTTACCAGAATCAACCGTATATTTATGAAGTGCAACACATGACGAGGTCGGACACTCCTTATCCCTGATATGTGTCAAATATTCATCACGAAAATACCTGAGAGTGGACTTCACAGGATTCGGTGCTGACTGACCCAATCCACAAAGTGACATCACCCTAACCTCTTCACTCATCTCTTCCAGAACATCAATATCCTCTTCTTTGCCTTCTCCCTGTGTAATTCTGTTTAGAATGTCCAGCATGAGAAAGGTACCAACCCTGCATGGAGGACATTTACCACAAGACTCGCTAGTACAAAATTCCAGGAAAAACCTTGCCATATCAACCATACATGTAGTTTCGTCAACCACAACAAGGCTTCCCGACCCCATCATAGCACCGGCGTCCTCCAGCGATTCAAAATCGATGGGAGAATCAAGATACGACTCCGGCAAACAGCCTCCGGAAGGCCCTCCTATCTGAACAGCCTTAAATTTTTTCCTTTTTGGAACCCCACCACCAATATCAAATACAATCTTCCTTACAGTTATACCCATCGGAACTTCAATTAGTCCCGTATTTCTTACATTTCCCGTAAGTGCAAAAATCTTTGTACCCTTACTCTTTTCTGTACCGATATTCGAAAACCATTCTGCACCACGATTAATAATAATTGGTACATTAGCAAATGTTTCAACATTGTTCAAACAAGTTGGTTTATTCCATAAACCTGCTTCAACTGACTGCGGAGGTCTGGTCCTGGGCATACCACGCTTACCTTCAATCGAATACTGCAGTGCCGTTGATTCTCCGCAAACAAAAGCTCCCGCACCTTCTTTGATAATGATATCAAGGCTATATTTACTCCCAAGGATATTCTCTCCCAGATACCGCTTCTCTTTTGCCTGTTTAATAGCAATGTGTAACCTTTCGACAGCCAGTGGATATTCGGCACGCACGTATATGTAACCGCTTGTCGCGCCAATTGCATACCCCCCGATAACCATACCTTCCAGCAGAGCGTGTGGATCCCCCTCCATAATGCTCCTGTCCATAAATGCTCCGGGGTCACCTTCGTCGCCGTTACAGATAATATATTTTTCATCATCATCATATTTAGCACATGATTCCCATTTCCAACCAGTCTCAAAACCACCACCCCCACGACCCCTGAGGCCTGAGTTACTTATCTCTGCGATTACATCCTGCGGTGACATCCCGGCTAATATCTTTTCAAGCGCTTTATATCCGCCTTTTATAAGATACTCATCTATCTCTTCAGGATTGATTACCCCGCAATTGCCCAACACAAGCCTTTCCTGATGGGCATGAAAATTGTGATAATCGTGCTTTGCCAGCCACTTTTCCACAGGTTTACTGTTGATTAGATGATCTTCAACTATCTGCGGTACCATGTCGACAGTTACCCTCTCATACGTCTGAGTCTTAGTTTCGGGTATACTAATGTCAACAAGTACATCTTTGGCACACAAACCTCTGCAACCTGTTTTTGCCGTCTTACACACACGCTTCCCGATAGCGGTATCCAGCTTTTTCTTTTTTAACTCTCTCTCAAATTCTGCAAATACCTTATCTCCACCTGCGGCAATCCCACCTGTACCCAGGCAAACAGAAATTATCGATTTGCTGCCGTTTTTACTGCTTTTGGCTCGAACTTTCTTAGTTTTGGTTCTGCCGGTCATTTGTTTTTTAGAAGACTAACACATGCTTAGAATACTATTTGTATCTTAATTCTTACTTTGTGTAACCATCCAAAACACCATCAAGTTTGTCCGGTGATAGAGTACCGTAGACATCCTTGTCAAAGACAACAACCGGGGCTATTCCACATGCACCAACACACGGTACTTCTTCAAAGGTGAACATCTTATCTTCTGTGGTTTCATTCTTTTTTATCTTAAATCTTTTCTCAATTTTAGCAGAAAGGTTCTTGGCGTTTTTCACATGACACGCAGTACCACAACACACCTTGATTATGTGCTTACCACGTGGTTTCAAATGAAATTGAGCATAAAATGTTGCAACTCCAATAATCTCGCTGACACTTATATTTAATCGCTCTGAAACAACATTAATGACCGGTTCCTGTAAATAGCCGTATGCATTCTGTATCTGCTGTAATACAGGGATTAAACAACCGTCTACGCCCTCATATTTATCCAATATCTCTTCCGCTTTAGATAAATCTATGGTTTCATCTTTTACAGCTTGTTTTTTTCTTTTGCCCATTCTCATTAATCTCAAAAACTCTAACGGTCTATTTCGCCTAATACAATATCCAAGCTCCCAATCACAGCGACCACATCAGCAAGCAGACGGCCTACTACCATCTTTTCAATCGCCTCCAAGTTAACAAACGAAGGAGGCCTGATTTTTATTCTATAGGGATGCTTTGTTCCGTCACTTACGATATAATATCCAAGCTCACCCTTTGGAGCTTCTACGCAAGTATACACTTCACCAGCCGGAGGACAAATACCACCAGTTACAACTTTAAAATGGTGAATGAGAGACTCCATACTTTGTTTGAGATTCTCTTTTTTCGGTAAAACTATATCAGGTATGTCTGCAATATATTCACCGTCAGGAAGATTATCCATGGCCTGGCGTGTAATTTCATTGCTCTGCCGCAACTCTTCAAGCCTTACCAGATAGCGATCGTACACGTCACCGTTCTCACCAACAGGCACAATAAAGTCCATCTCGTCATATGACGAATAGGGTTCAGATTTTCTAACGTCCCACCTGACCCCTGAACCCCTTACGCACGGCCCACTCAATCCATAATTTATTGCATCTTCCGCAGAAATCACTCCAACCCCTTTTGTCCTCATCAACCATATCTTATTCTTTGTAAGAAGAGTTTCATAATCCCGTAACCTGCCCATGAAATCGTTAACAAAGTCCCTTGTCTTTTCAATAAAACCATCAGGCAGATCCCTTGCAACACCCCCTATCCTGATGTATGAAAGGTTCATTCGCGCACCGGCAACCATTTCAAAAAGATCATTGAGCGTTTCTCTCTCCCGGAAACAGTAGAAAAAAACAGTCATTGCGCCTATATCAAGTGCATGGGTTGCCAACCATAATAGGTGTGATGATATCCTGGTGAGCTCACACATGATGACTCTTATATATTGTGCCCTTTTGGGAACTTCTATATCCAGCAATTTCTCTACTGCAAGAGCATACCCCAAGTTATTAGACATTGGCGCCAGATAATCCAAACGATCGGTAAGGGGAATAAATTGATGGTATGTCTTATGTTCCGCAAGTTTTTCTATACCACGGTGAAGATACCCGATATCAGGCGTAACCTTAACTACAGTCTCGCCGTCCAGCTCCAGTAGTAGTCGCAATACGCCATGCGTACTGGGATGCTGTGGGCCCATATTAATGGTCATTACCTGCTCTGTTGTTGCTGCCGTCATTGTTTTCCTTCTCGGTAGATACCCTTTAGCGTTTCCGGTTGCCTGCCTTTAAGCGGATAATCCTTTCTCAAAGGATGACCTTCAAAACCTTCCGGTGTTAAAATTCTCTGTAAGTTAGGATGACCATTAAAGATTATGCCAAACATATCATAAGCTTCTCTTTCGTGCCAATCTGCAGTCTTCCAGATATTAGTGACAGTATCGATATTTGGATTTGAAGCAGGTATTTTCACCTTGAGCCGCACTCTGTGATTCAGCTTTATAGAATATAGATGATAAACCACTTCAAAATTATTGCTACGTTCTAAACGGGACAAATCTACACCACACAAGTCTGAAAGATAATCAAAATCTGATTCACTGTCCTCACAGAGAAATTTTGCAGCTCTCTGTATATAATCCTTATTTATGTTTATGGTCAATTCACCTCTGAACGACTTCCCGCCAATTACAGCTTCCGGAAACTTCGCTTTTAATCTTTTCCCTATCGTAACATCTTCAGTCATGGTTTTAACTTTTTATAGTGTACTAAGTTAATGTAAATTAGTTACCTATCTGGATTATCCAGAACAGACTCACCTTTTATCTTCTCCTGTAATTCCATTACTGCATGAATCAAAGCTTCAGGTCTTGGTGGGCATCCCGGTAAATAGATATCAACAGGAACTATCTCGTCCACGCCTTGAACGGTTGCGTAAGTATCAAAGATTCCACCGGAAGACGCGCAAGCACCCATTGCGATTACCCACTTAGGTTCCGGCATCTGATCGTAAATTTTCCTAGTCACAGCGGCCATTTTATAAGTAACAGTGCCTGCAACAATCATCAAGTCAGACTGCCTCGGTGAAAATCTGAATACTTCAGCCCCAAACCGGGCGAGGTCATACCTGGGTGCCACTGAAGACATCATTTCTATGGCACAACATGCTAAACCAAAAGGCATAGGCCAAAGCGAATTCTTCCTGGCCCAATTAACCACCTTGTCAATATTCGTTGTAAGTATATTATCTCCAAAAACTGTCTCTATTCCCATTCAAGACCCCCTCGCTTCCAGATGTACACATAGCAAAACAGCAAAATCAATATGAATATTGCCATTTCTATTAAACCGAATATCTTCAATGACTTAAATGCAACCGCCCATGGATAAAGAAATACTACCTCAATATCAAATACAACAAACATCATTGCAATTAGATAAAATTTTACAGAAAATCGATCTCTCGCAGTACCTGTTGGTTCTATACCACATTCGTACGGGGAAAGCTTTTCGGCAGACGGTTTCTGGCGACCAACAGAGGCGGAAAGTATGAGGTTAGAAACGGCAAACCCCATTACTACTAAAAGCAGAATCAGAATTGGAAGGTAACTTATTAACATAAGTAGTTGTTATTTCAATATTTATAATTAAAATTACAGTTTTTGCCGAACAATTTGCTCAAACTATACAACACGGGATTTTATCATAAATAACAGATTAGTAAACAAAATATTTTACCTGGCCCCTATATAGTATAAGTGCGTATGATGTGGGAATATACGATTGAACAACTTAATTCAGGACGTTGATATTTGCACCTGCCTGACACCTAAGTTCAGTTCTCAGAAAACTGAATCTTTAAACACTTCCAGTGCGTAATCGACGTCAGATCTATTCAGATCCATATGTGTAACCATCCTTCCAGAATCTTTATAAAGATGGACTACATAAACACCTTTTTTGGTGACATTACCCACAAACTCCTTACAGCTCAGATTTGGCAGTTCAAATTTGAAACAGACTATATTTGTCTGTACGGTTTTCAGATTAATACTGAAGCCATCTATTCCCTCAAGACCATTGGCAAGGTATCTTGCATTATCATGGTCCTCAGCCAATCTATCTATCATCTCCTCTAACGAAATAATGCCACATGCCGCCAGGATCCCTGTCTGTCGCATGACACCTCCCAACATCTTCCTGATGCGTCGAGCTTCTTTTATAAATACCTTCGTACCCGCTATAATAGAGCCCACAGGCGATGCCAATCCCTTCGAGAGGCAAAACATAACGGAATCACAATCCCCGGTTAACTCGACAATATCAACACCCTGAGCAATTGCAGAGTTGAAAATCCTTGCACCATCCAAATGGAAACGCAGATTGTGTCTCTTTGCAATTCTGGAAATTTCAGATGTCTCTTCAGGCGTCACCACTGTTCCTCCTGCAAGATTGTTACTGTTTTCGAGGACAATGAGGGATGTTCTAGGGGAATGTATACTGTCCAGATTAATGTTTGATTCAAGCTCATTCAGATCAAAATGGCCTGATTCGTCTACATACAGGGGACATATTGTTGTTCCGGTTAACGCAGCGGTATTACCGGCTACCAGTGTATTTATGTGAGCAAACTTATCGCATATCAAACCTTCGCCTGGCTTTGCATGCACCATTATTGCGATCAAATTCCCCATTGTACCACTGGGGACAAAAAGAGCGTCTTCCTTCCCAACACGGTCAGCCGCCATTTTTTCAAACCTGTTAGTGGTAGGGTCGTCACCAAATCCATCATCACCTACCTCCGCATCCTTCATGGCCTGACGCATCTTTGATGTAGGCCTGGTAACTGTATCACTTCGCAGATCGACAATTCGCATTAGTTATTTATACTATCTTCACCATCGTTATAATGCCTGGCAGACTCCTTCTCCCCTTCGGTAGTATAATTACTAACATGAATCTCTCCCGCGGACCCAATAACCTCTCTGGCCAGATCCATATAATCCTGCGTACCGCGGCTATCAGGAGCGTACAGTGTAATCGGCTGTCCGGAAATCGGGCATTCGGCAAGCTGTGTATTCTCCCTGATAATAGATTTGAATAACTTATCATGAAACTTACCACTGATTGTCTCCACCACCTTATTGCTCAGATTTGTTCTTTTATCAAACATACAGGCAATAATACCTGTGACTTCAAGAAGAGGATTGAGTGTGTCCTTGACCAGATTTACCGTATTAATCAAAGTAACCAGGCCATTTAGAGCCATTACCTTTGTTTCCAGCGGAATAAAAACTTCCCTCACTGCTGTCAACGCATTAACGGTAAGCAACCCAAGCGAGGGAGGACAATCCAGAATTATGTATTCAGGGCGGCAATTACTATACAAATAGTGATCCTTTAAAATATCAATACTTTTCTTCAATATAGTATCGTTTTCCAGCTTGTTTGCTAGTGTTCGCTCAATTGAGGCCAGAGTGACGTTTGACGGGGCAATCCACATATCTTTTACACATGTATCATGTAAAATCTCACTTATAGGCATTTCATCATTAAACACATTAATCATTGATTTGTGTAGATTATAGATATCTATTCCCATCCACGAACTTGAATTACCCTGCGGATCGAGATCTATTAATACTACCCTTTTGCCAAGCTTTGCAAGACAGGCGCTTAAATTAACGGCTGTCGTTGTTTTGCCGACACCCCCCTTTTGATTTATTAGTGCTATAGTCCTCAACCAAACTCCTTTTACTATTTTATATGTTTTTAGAGAACCTCTATATCCTCACCATCACCAGCAACAACCGGAATATGTTTTACCCCTGGCACATAATCAGGAATTGTAGATAAAGTGTCTGGAAATTGCTATAACTTTTTGAGTTTAAAGGGTTTTTGGTGCAGTCATTACACTGTCTCTCAAAACAGCAACATAAGGTAAATTCCTGTACCTGTTGTCAAAATCAAGGCCGTAACCAACTACAAATTTATCCTCAATCTCAAAGCAACAATAATCCGGCTCTATTTCCCTCTCCCTCCTTGCTCTTTTATTAAGTAGTACGCACACTTTTATTGATAGAGGACTATATTCTGTAAGCATACGTATAATTCCAGAAAGTGTCTTCCCAGTATCCAAAATATCATCCACGATAAGAACATGTTCATCCTTAATGTTTACATTGATATTATGAATAACTTCTGTCACTGCCGCTGCAGTAGTAGAAGCGCCTGAATACGTGCTAGCCTTGACAGTGTCTATTTTGACGGAAAAAGGTATCTGCCGGATTAAGTCGGAAAGGAAAACGAGGCTACCATTTAAAACTCCGATTATGGTAAGATTATTATACTTATAGTCTACGACAAGTCTTTGTGCGAGCTCACTAACTTTATTTTTGATTTCAGTTTCAGAGATTAAGACCTCTCCAATATCATTTTTCATAAATATTTTAGAAAAGTTTTATGAGAAGTACAACATGGTAAACACTGTAATCAACATCTCTTAAACCCAACAACACATTATCAATTTCCAAAATATAACAGTGAAATGCGTTGTATGTCAAACGATTAATAATTGATAAATATTTGCAACTTTTCAAATTTTGTTAAATAAATAGGTTGATAGGAAACAAATAAAGAATAAAATGTGTTATTGTAAAATTTAGCATTTATGTCAAAAATGTCTTCATTGAATTAATGAATTCTACATAGGAGGTTTCCATGTACGAAAAAAGTATAAAACCGCTAAATCAAGCGGTGGCTGAGGAGTTAAGTGGAGTACATCAGTATATGTATTTCCACTTCCATTGTAGTGATCAGGGATTCGATCTACTGGCTAATCTTTTCAGAAAAATAGCAATAGAAGAGATGATACATATTGAACGTCTTGCTGAAAGGATTTTATTCTTGAAAGGCGATGTGGAGATGCGCCAATCAACTAAGACTGAAAAAATTAGTAATGTAAAAGATATGCTGGCAGAGGCGAGATCAATGGAAGAGAATAGCACCAAACTCTATAATGAACTGGCTATGGAATGTGGCACAAACGCTGATTCCGTTTCAAGAAAACTTTTTGAAGAACTCGTTATGGATGAAGAACGCCACTACGGACTCTTTGACACAGAGTTGCAAAACCTGACTAAATTTGGCGAGCAGTACCTTGCCTTACAATCAATTGAGAGAAGTAAAGGACTGTCAACGCAAACAGGAGAGAACCCGACAAACATCTAAATATCAAATTTTTTTGTTTAGAATTGTAGTTAACAAATTTTATTGGAGGAAAAAATGCCTATATATGATGATATCCTTGCGACTATTGGAAGAACACCCGTTGTACGAATAAACAAAATACCTGACGAGAAGTGCGCAAATCTTTTTGGAAAATTGGAAATGTTTAATCCTGCCGGCAGCGTCAAAGATCGTATCGGCATGGCAATGATAGAAGATGCAGAAAAAAAGGGTTTGTTGAAACCCGGAGATACAATAGTAGAACCTACATCTGGTAATACTGGAATTGCACTGGCAATGGTCGCAACAGTTAAAGGATACAAAGCGGTCTTTACCATGCCTGAAACTATGAGCCTGGAGAGACGCGCCCTTCTCAGATACTTCGGGGCAGAAATTGTCCTGACAGAGGGTCCAAAAGGTATGAAAGGTGCTATTGAAAAAGCTGCAGAGCTGGTAAAAGAGAAAGGTTATTTCCAGCCTCAGCAATTTGATAATCCAGCCAATCCACAAATTCACAGAGAAACCACCGGTCCGGAAATAGTTGAAGATTTCCAAGGCAAGGAACTTCACTGTTTTGTCGTTGGCGTCGGCACCGGCGGTACAATATCAGGTGCGGGAGAGGTACTGAAGAAGAATTTTAACGACATAAAGAACATTGTTGTAGAGCCTGCAGAATCTCCGGTTCTGTCAGGAGGGCAACCGGGACCTCACAAAATCCAGGGAATCGGTGCTGGGTTTGTGCCGGGCATTTACAATCAAGAGATAGTTGATGAAGTCCGCCAGGTGACCAATGATGAAGCGTTCAGCATGGCAATACGACTTGCGAAGGAGGAAGGTATCTTCTGCGGAATCTCTTCCGGTGCGAATATGCACGCTGCACTGCAAGTTGCCAGAGAGGTGGGGCCAGATAAAAATGTTCTGGCAATTTTACCTGATACAGGAGAGCGTTATATCTCTACTGACCTGTTTAAAGCTGTCGAAAAGGATTAACATGTACAACTCCATAAACAGTGATAAAAATGCGCTTCGTTTAAGCCATATTACCAAAGCGCTAAGTAACTCGTATGAGAAGCATGGCGGAATTAACCATCTGGAAGGACCTAATTTACCATCAAAGAAGGAAGTCCAGAAACTGGTAAAACTGCTGTTAACAATCATGTTTCCGGGCTTTTACGAGGAGGCAACCGGTAATAAAGACCATCTGGATGGATATCTCCTGGCACAATGCTCCAGTGCACTGGAATGTCTCTCTGATTTAATACAGAAGAGCTTAATGCATGACTGTAAGGAGGGAGTTAACTGTACACGTACCGAAGGAGAGTGCTGGGACTGTTCAGTTGAAATTGCATACCTTTTACTTGAAAAAATCCCTGAGATTAGAGAGATTGTTAATCAGGATATTCATGCTGCATATAAAGGAGATCCCGCTGCAGCAAGTTATTTTGAAGTAGTATTAAGCTATCCGTCGGTAAGAGCGATTTCCGTTCATCGCCTGGCCAATTTCCTGGAACTGCAGAATGTTCCATATATACCCAGGATGATGAGCGAATACATTCATGAGAAGACAGGAATAGATATTAACCCAGGAGCAACAATAGGGCCGGGGGTTTTTATCGATCACGGAACCGGCGTGGTAATAGGGAGTACAGCTGTTATTGGTAAAAATGTAAAGTTTTATCAGCATGTAACGTTAGGAGCCTTCAGCTTAACTGATGTAGAAAAGATCAGGAAGGAAAACAAAAAGAGACATCCTACAATCGAGGATGACGTCACCATCTACGCCGGATCAACAATTCTAGGCGGAAACACGATAATTCAAAAAGGCTCTATCATCGGTGGAAATGTCTGGCTGACACGATCAGTTCCACCATATACCACTGTAACGGTTGATTCACCCTACCTTATATTCAAACATAAAGATAAGGTGGAGAAGTATGAAGTAGACTACCAGATATAAGACTTTATTCATCCAACTTTTTATTTTTGACAAGACTATCCAGTAAAACAAATGAATAGGTAAATTTTATGGATTTAAAACTCGCAGTATTAATAGATGGTGATAATATACCTTCTGCTTATGTTAAAGAGATGATGGAAGAAATTGCTAAGTATGGCAATCCTACAATTAAGAGAATTTATGGAGACTGGACAAAGCCAAATCTATCAAGATGGAAGAATCTCCTTCTGAAAAATGCTATTACTCCAATTCAACAATATGGATATACAATAGGAAAAAACGCGACAGATTCCGCAATGATTATTGATGCAATGGATATTCTATATTCAGAAAAAGTTAATGGTTTTT
>ENA-OREN01003491-OREN01003491.1-marine-metagenome-genome-assembly--contig:-NODE-3491-length-14623-cov-11.419497_pt1 | contig 14623 bp, 17 predicted proteins | sample MGYA00248624_ERZ508555 | MGnify/ENA primary metagenome ERZ508555 (study PRJEB26222, sample SAMN06267773) | marine metagenome | isolation source: Saanich Inlet, British Columbia, Canada | place...
AAAGAAATAATGAACGAATTTGGTCAATGGCTACTTGAAATTAATGTAACTAGTCACTATCTAGAAAGATTACTAGACAAGCAAGGTGTTTCATTATTATGGAAGCAGAAATCACAACAGAGTCAAACGGCCTAGAAAAACAATCAATACCTCTTCTACCATTAAGAGATGTAGTCGTTTTCCCTCATACGGTCATTCCACTATTTATTGGAAGAAAATCCTCTGTTAAAGCAATCACTCAAGCTATGGAAGCAGATAAAAATGTTTTTTTAGCTACTCAAAAAGATGAAGCAATTGAGGAGCCAAATAATGATGATCTTCACAAAGTTGGAACATTGGCAACAATTCTTCAGCTTTTAAAGCTTCCTGATGGAACGATTAAAGTTCTAGTTGAAGGAGTTAAACGAGCAAAAATTGAAGAGTTTGTGGACTTAGGTGAGCATACAGAAGTTGTTCTAAGTGATTGTAGTTTAAGCTTTGATAACGACACAGAAATTAAAGCAATGATGCGTCTTGCATTAGAAAATTTTGAAAAATATATTAAGCTTAGTAAAAAAATCCCTGAAGAAGTTTATAAGGTCCTCAAAGAAATCACTGACGTTGAGAGATTCAGTGATGTAATTATTGCAAACTTAAGTCTCAAAGTAAATGAAAAACAGAGTCTACTTGAGAGTGGCCAAGCAAAAGACAGATTAGAGGCAATTTTATCTATCCTTGAGGGTGAGTTAGATGTTCTTGGTGCAGAGCAAAAAATTCAGAACAGAGTCCGTAAGCAAATGGAGTCTAATCAAAGAGATTATTACTTGAATGAACAAATGAAGTCCATTCAAAAAGAGCTAGGTACTCTTGATGATGAGAATGAAATAGAGGATTTACAAAATAGTATTGATAAAGCCAAAATGCCCAAGGAGGCTAAGAAAAAAGCGCAAAGTGAACTTAACAAACTTCAAAGAATGTCGTCTCAATCTTCAGATGCTTCGATCATTAGGACCTATATAGAAAATTTATGCTCTGTGCCTTGGAGTAAAAAAACAAAAACTAATAAAGATTTAGTTAAGGCTCAAAAGATTCTAGACTCCGATCATTATGGTTTGGATAAAGTAAAAGAAAGAATTATGGAGCATCTAGCTGTACAAAGTCGTGTTACACACAATAAAGCTAATATCCTTTGTTTAGTCGGTCCTCCTGGTGTAGGAAAAACTTCACTTGGTGAATCAATTGCAAAATCTGTAAATCGAAAGTATGTTCGCATGGCTCTTGGTGGTGTAAGAGATGAGGCAGAAATTCGTGGACATAGAAGAACTTATATAGGCGCTATGCCAGGCTCAATTGTTCAAAAAATGCAAAAAGTTAACGTCAAAAATCCATTATTTCTCCTAGATGAAATAGATAAAATGGCCTCTGATTTTAGAGGCGATCCTAGTTCTGCAATGCTTGAGGTTTTGGATCCTGAACAAAATCATACTTTTAATGATCACTACTTAGAGGTTGATTATGATCTCTCTCAAGTTATGTTTGTTGCCACAGCAAACTCCTTAAACCTTCCAGAAGCACTAGTTGACAGGATGGAAATAATTCAATTATCTGGTTATACAGAGGATGAGAAACTTGAAATTGCTAAGAGACATTTAATAGCAAAACAAATGAAAAATAATGGTGTTAATAGCTCGGAAATAGTCTTTAAAGATTCTGCAATTATGGACATTATTCGTTACTACACAAGAGAAGCAGGTGTTCGAAATCTTGATCGTGAAATAGGTAGTATTTGTAGAAAAGTTATTAAAGATGTCACGCTAAAAAAACGAAAAGCTAGGGCAATTATTAATTCAAAAAGTTTGCCAAAATTTTTAGGAATGAAAAAGTTTCGATTTGGCTTAGCTGAAGAACATAATCAAATTGGAGAGGTTACTGGGCTAGCATGGACTTCAGTTGGTGGTGATTTACTTACAATTGAGGCATCTTCATACAAAGGTAAAGGGAAATTAAACTATACTGGCCAACTCGGTGACGTTATGAAGGAATCAATTCAGGCAGCAATGTCAGTTACTCGTTTACGTGCAGAGACTTTAGGCATTCCTGATGATTTTCATGAAAAACTCGATATTCATATCCACGTTCCTGATGGCTCAACACCGAAAGATGGACCAAGTGCGGGAGCAGCAATGTGTACAGCTCTTGTTTCAGTTTTAACTGGACGAAAAGTCAAAGCTGCAGTCGCAATGACTGGTGAAATTACTTTAAGAGGTGAAATTACCCCAATCGGTGGCTTGAAAGAAAAGCTTCTTGCCGCAATGAGAGGCGGTATTAAAACTGTTATTATTCCTGAAGATAATGAGCGTGAATTATCTGAGGTACCTGAAAAAATAAAAAGTAAGCTAGAGATTGTTAAAGTTAAATGGATTGACCAGGTTTTAGATATTGCTTTAGAAAAATAGTCTTTATAAGCTTTATTTTTTTCTTAGCTGAGCATAATAGAAGCCATCAAATATATTATTAGGTAGTTGCTGCTTTCCTATTGTGCCGTGACCCCAAGGAATTAAAATTTCATTAACAATAGCGTCTTTGTTTAGTTTAATAAAATCACTTATTTGATTTTCATTTTCTTCCTTAAGTATAGAGCATGTTGCATATACAAGTATGCCTCCAGGTTTTAGCATTAACCATAAGTTCTTAATAATGGATGCTTGAACCTTGATGAGATGTGAAAGGTCTCTAGGTTTTCTTATAAGCTTAATATCTGGATGCCTTCTTATAACTCCAGTTCCAGTGCATGGAGCGTCTAATAAAATCTTATCAAAAAGTTTTTGATTCCACCAGTCATCCTTTGTTGCATCTCCCAAAATGACTTTAACATTTCTACTCTTTAATCTTTTAATATTATCATTGACTTTGACAAGCCTTTTTTCATCAGCATCCAATGCCAAGATCTCTGCACTTGGACAAAGCTCAGCAAGATGAGTAGTTTTACCTCCAGGCGCACAACAGGCATCTAATATTAATTCACCTTTTTTTGGAGCAACGAGCTGACCTGCCAGTTGAGCAGAAGTATCTTGAATGTAGCAGGAACCATTTTTAAAGTCTGGTAATTTTTCTACATTTACTGCTTTACTAAGAGTCAAAGACTGTGGTGCAATTTCAGAGGTCTTTGACTCTATGTCAACCTCTAAAAGTTTATCTTGGTAAGACTTGATATTAATTGACGGATGGACTCTTATAGACATTGGGGCTTGTTTGTTATTCTCAATAAAGATCTCATGAAAATGATCAGGATATTCCTTCATAATTTTTTTAATGAGCCAACTTGGATGAGAGTAGTGTGCCGTATTAAGAATTTCATCTCGGTCTCTATCAATTCCTCTGAGTATTGCATTTACAAGGCCTTTTGCCCATTGTTTTTTAATTGTTTCTGCCACCTCGACTGTTTCATTAATGGCAGCATGAGTTGATACATCAGTATAAATAAGCTGATATGCACCCAAAATCAAAAGAATATGAATATCAAGATTTTTTTTGTCTAGAGGTTTTTTAAGACGGGGATTTATAACCTCATTCAGATGATGATAGAATCTTAATGAGCCATACGTGAGTGACTTTGCAAATGATGATTCAGAGCTCTCAACAGGAAATAATGATTCAGATAGGGTATGTTTTTCAAGTGCTACAAGGCAAACAGCACTATGAGCAATGACTCTTGCGTTATTATTGCTGATCAAGGGTATTTAAAAATCTATTTAAAAGCTCTTCGGGCTCCAAATAGCCTGGGATATTTAATCCATTTTCAAAAAAAATTGATGGTGTTCCATTAACACCTAGTTGTTTGGAAATAGCAAGCTGCTCGGCAACTGGATTAATACAATCTGAGCTATTTGGCAAGAATCGCTTAGTTTTATAATTATGAATAGCAATCGCTTTATCTTCGGCACACCATATTTTTTCCATAGCGCTTTGAGCATTAGGATGGAGTTGCTCTAGTGGGGAGGCCAAATATTTCACAGTAATTCCTAGAGCATTCATCTTATTCATATTTGCATGAAGTTTAGCGCAATATGGACAATCAACATCGGTAAAAACATGAACAACATATTTCTCATTTTCAGATTTAAAGATTATTTTTTCATTATCACTAATGCTATTAAGGATGTTTTGTTTGATATTATTAATTCGATTAGTAGAAATATTTGTCATTAGCTCTAAGTCAGTGACAGCGCCTTGAAGAACATATCTTCCATCCATGGAAATGTAAAGTATATCGATGCTTGGATTTGTAAGAACCACTTCATAGAATCCATCTAGCTGTGAGGTGCTAATATTTTCAGACTTAATTTCTGGAAAATAGGGCTTTAATTTATTTACAATCATGCCAACATCTGCAAAAACAATATTGGCTATTAAGATTAGGGCGATAGTAAGAAACTTTTTCATACGAAAAACTAATGATTAAAGAAGTAAATTTTACAGTTTTTTGGTAGAATACCGAGATTATAATTTCCGGAAATCGATATGGAGTTTTTTGTTACTCACCAAGCAGTTGATCATTATAGTGGGGACTGTTCAGTTGCCTTTGTTCTAAAGGATAAATCAAATGAAAATAGAGTTATTCAGAATTATCTTGACCTTCATCGATTTGAGCCAAAACTAGCAAACACTTTGGTGCTTGGAAAAGTCGAGGGCTACAAGTCAAAAAGGGTTCTAGTTGTTGGTTTGGGAGAGTCGCCACTTAGTCAAAAAAATTATATTAAAGCGCTTAAATCAATGTCTTCAGCGATGAATGCGTCAAGGGTAAAAAATGTTGTAATTCCATACATTGATGTTGAGGATGCAGATGAATCCTGGTTACAAATTACAACTGCTAGAGTTCTAAAAAATGAAAGCTATAAAGTACAAAAAGTAGGTGTCAAGGAAGAGATTAGTGATATTGTTCTTGAGGCGGTCAATATATATTCTCAAAACAATGGAGTGTCAGAAATTCAAAAAGGTGTTGCTATTGCAAATGGTATGGCTCTTGCACGGGAATTAGGCGACTTGCCTCCAAATATCTGTACTCCAACTTATATTGCTGAGAAAGCAAAGTCTCTAGCGGACACTTATAATCTTGGATGCGAAATCCTTGAGGAGTCTGATATGGAGTCTCTAGGTATGAATTCTTTGCTTTCTGTTTCAAAAGGGTCTTCAGAGCCTGGAAAGTTAATCAGTCTAAGTTATTCTAATGCTGGTAACGAAGCTCCAATTGTTTTGGTGGGTAAAGGAGTTACTTTTGATAGTGGTGGTATTTCTTTAAAGCCTGGACAAGGAATGGATGAAATGAAATATGACATGTGTGGAGCTGCTTCAGTGCTTGGTGCAATGAGTGCTATTGCTGAAATGAATCTCAAAGTTAACTTGACTGTTGTTGTTCCAACGGTAGAAAATATGCCAGCACATAATGCGTCAAAGCCAGGTGATGTTGTTAAAAGTATGTCTGGTCAAACTATAGAAATTTTAAATACTGATGCTGAAGGTCGTTTGATTTTATGCGATGCTTTGACTTATTGTGAGAAATTTAAACCCAAAGCAGTTATTGATATTGCCACTCTAACTGGTGCAGTTATTATTGCCCTGGGAAAGCATCATTCTGGTGTAATGTCAAATGACCAAAAGCTTGCAGATGCGCTTAAATCATCAGGGCTGTCTTCACTTGATACTGTTTGGCAACTGCCTCTTGATCAGGAATATGATGATCTTCTGAAATCAAATTTTGCAGATATGGCAAACATTGGAGGAAGAGAAGCTGGAACAGTAACCGCGGCATGTTTTCTTTCGCGTTATGCAAAAAATTATTCTTGGGCTCATATTGATATTGCTGGTACTGCTTGGCTTGGAGGCTCAAAAAAAGGCGCAACTGGAAGACCTGTTCCATTACTAACTCAATATATTATGGATCAAGTATAGGAATAACTTATGTCTACGTTTGAAAATGTTGAAATTATTAAAGCAGCAAATATTTACTTTGATGGTAAGGTGACCAGTCGTGTTGTTAACTTCAAGGATGGAAGCAGCAAAACACTTGGAATCATGATGCCTGGGTCATTTGAATTCTCAACTGAAAAGCACGAGCTAATGGAGATATTAGCAGGAGAGCTTAATGTATTGCTTCCAGGAAGTGAGAGTTGGAAAACGATTCAAAGTGGAGATTCATTTGAGGTTCCAGCCCAAAGTATTTTTAAGTTAAAAGTTAATTCAGTTGTCGATTATTGCTGTTCATATTCCTAATTTTATTGCTTAATAATAATGCTCTCATAAGATATGGATTCAATTGCAATCATTAATGGTAAAGAGCAGTCAAATATAAGTATTTTTAACCGTAATTTTCAATATGGTGATGGGTTATTTGAAACTTGTGTTGTTAATAATAACCAAATTTTATTTTGGGAAAAACATCTGTCTAGGCTGGACATAGGCTGTAGAAAACTCAAAATAAAAAATATAGAAGAAGAAATTTGGTTAAAGGATATTAAAAAAGCGCTCAGCTTAACTTCAAAAAAAAATTGTGTCCTTAAATTGATTCTTTCACGAGGCAATTCACAAAGAGGATATAGCTATTCTGATGATATTTTGCCAGTTAGAGTTGTAATTGTTTCAGAGATGAAAAATGTTCAGGCAAAGGAATCATTCTCTCTTGAGTATGCTTCAAGTGGTTACCATTCAAATCCAAATTTAGCAGGCATTAAACATTGCAATAGAATTGAACAGATTTTGGCTCGATCTTCATTGAAAAGGGATGAGGCAATTATGTTAGACGAAAACCAAAATATCATTTCTGTGACACAAGGAAATATTTATTTCATTTTTGGCCAAAGTCTAGTGACACCAAAGTTGGACAGATGTGGAGTGATAGGTAGTCGACGATCCCTTATCTTAGAGCTTGCAGAATCGATAGAGTTAAATGTTGAAGAGGGAAATGTTTCAATGAATGACGCAAAAAAAGCAGATGAAGCCTTTATTTCAAATAGCATTATGGGTATCCAGTCAGTCAATTCAATTGAGGAATACCAATTAACAAAAAGATTGGTTACTAAGCAAATTAAAATAGCATTTGAATTGGCAACTCAAGATATCAAATCTTGGACATGCATTTAACTACTAAGCGTAAATTTTTTTCTAGAATCATAGCATCAGCTCTTTTATTATTACTTATTGCATGGGTACTTACATCAAAGGACATCTTAGTAAATCAACATCAAGTTTTTCAGGTTAAGCCTGGCTCTTCAATAGGTGAAGTTGCTCAGGAGTTGAGTGAAAAAAAAATAATAAAATCAAAGAAGTTCTTTACATCATTAAGTAGGCTACTAAATGCAAACAAGAAATTAAAGTCTGGTTATTATGAATTAAAGCCAGATACTAGTATTTTTAATTTTATTGATCAAATTTCAAATGGTGATGTCCTTAAAACTAAAGTTACCTTGATTGAAGGAAAGACTATTCAATACTACTTTAAACAATTAAGTAAAGACCCATCAATAACTTCTAAAGAGTCTTTCGAGAATGTAATGAATTCAATTGGCGTAAAGAAGCCTTATGACGGATGGTTTTACCCTGAAACATATATTTTTAATTATGGAGAAAGTATTGAGAATGTTCTAAAAAAATCTCATGAAACCATGAAATTCAAATTGACGCAGTTGTGGGAAAACAGGGATAAAAGTATTCCACTAGATTCTCCTTATCAAGCAATTATTTTAGCCTCATTAATTGAAAATGAAACAGCACTTGATATCGAAAAACCAATGATTTCAAGTGTATTTATTGGGAGATTAAATTCGAAAATGCGACTCCAAACCGATCCAACAGTCATCTATGCTTTGGGGGATCAATACTCACCCCCATTAAGCCGAAATGATTTACAGCTTGACCATCCTTATAATACCTATCGAAATAAGGGTCTTCCTCCAGGTGCTATCTCTTCGGTTGGTTATCACTCTCTCTTTGCAGCCCTTCATCCAGCTAAGGGGAATGAACTATACTTTGTTTCAAAGAGAGATGGAAGTCATGCATTTGCTAAGACTTATGATGAGCATAAAGAGAATATCAAGAAGTACTTAAATAATAACTAGTTTAAAATCGTATGCTATGAGTAAAGGAAGATTTATAACAATTGATGGTGTTGAAGGTGCAGGTAAAAGCACACAAATTGATCTTATTTGTAGCTATTTGCAGCGAAAAGGTATTGATGTTGTAAGAACTCGTGAGCCTGGTGGTACTGATGTTGGAGAAAAAATTCGCTCCGTATTGTTAGACGTTGATAATCAAGAAATGCACAGTGATACAGAATTATTATTAATGTTTAGTTCTCGAAATGAGCTCATTCAAAATAAAATTATTCCAGCTCTGAATAATGGTTCTTGGGTTGTAAGTGATCGTTTTACTGATGCTTCTTTTGCTTATCAAGGTGGAGGGAGAATGCTTAATTTGGATCGAATTTCAAAATTAGAAGAATGGGTTTTAGGTGACTTTAAGCCCGATCTAACTCTTTTACTTGATATTAATGTTGAATTAGGCATGACAAGAATTGAAGCTCGTGCTGCAAAGGACAGAATTGAACTAGAAGAGAGAGCTTTTTTCGAACGGGTAAGATCTGTTTTCATTGGTCGGTCTGAGGCTTTTCCTGAAAGAATTAAGTTAATTGATGCAAGTGGAACGATTGATGATATTCATGAAAAAATTAAATTACTTGTAGACTCAATATGATCTTACCTTGGCAAAAAAATGCAAGTGACAAACTTGATAAAATGGTTCAGCAGAATCATTTGCCTCATGCATTGCTCATTACTGGAGTCGAAAGAATTGGTAAACTCAATTTGACTCAAAACTTCATTCAAAAACTTCTGTGTCATGACTCTTCCTGCGGGATATGCGAGCTTTGCCAAGCTATAAAAAAAGATCATCCAGGAGATGAAATAGGCCATAGTGTTTTAATTCGTCGGTCTCATTATCAAAATTTAATCTACTGCAGAACTGAGCTTAATGACTCAGGCTCAATGTCAAAAGAAATTCGGGTTGATCAAATACGTGCTTTTTGCGAGGTATTAAGCAAGACTGCTGATTCCCTTCAGATTGGCCTCATTTTTTATGCTGATCAAATGAATAATAATGCTGCTAATAGCCTATTAAAAACTTTAGAAGAGCCTAGAAAAAATACACTTATTATTTTGATAGCGCATAATATCAATCGTCTTCCAAAGACCATACTTTCTAGATGTCAAACTGTTCATATTAATCCAACTTATGATCAAGCCAGTGCAGATTGGCTCTTAAATCAAATGAATGAAAATAAAAGAGATGATTTTGATTCTATGCAACTATTAGAGAGTGCTCATGGGGTTCCTCAAAAAGCACTTGATGATCTTAAGGGTGATTATTTTTTTAAATATCAAAGTTGGCAGAATTTATTGCTTGATATTGCGCTAAGCCCAACCAAAATATCTAATACTAATATATTTGTTGATAATGAGATTGAAGCTCTGAAGTGTTTGCAGCATCTCTTGAATGAAGCTATTAAAATTAAAGTATTAGACCACGATGGAGCAAATTTAGAGCTTAATCGAGTTGTAGAAAAAACATCCTATAGTAATTTATTTAAACTTCTTGATGATACAAATCATGCTATCTCAATGGCACAAACAACTGTAAATATTAAATTATTATTGGATAATGTGCTGGTTGTCTGGTCACACATAACCAATTTAAAAAAGTACCCAGCAATTACTAATATTCAGGAGTATTAATGAATCAATCTTCAATTTTATTTAAAGAGGCTAAAGAATATATACCCGGAGGAGTTAATTCTCCAGTGAGGGCTTTTAATGGTGTTGGAGGTGATCCAGTTTTTTTTGAAAGAGGTGAGGGTGCTTATCTTTTTGACGTAGATGGAAACTCTTATATTGATTACGTAGGCTCTTGGGGGCCAATGATCTTAGGTCATTCCAATCCCGTCATCATTAATGCAGTTAAGTCAGTTTTAGATAAAGGATTAGGCTTCGGAGCGCCAACTCAGATAGAGACTTCACTCGCAAAAAAAGTATGTCAAATCATGCCATCTATTGAGCTTGTTAGAATGGTCAGTTCTGGTACTGAGGCAACAATGAGTGCAATTCGATTGGCAAGAGGTTATACAAACCGAGATAAAATTTTGAAATTTGAGGGTTGTTATCATGGCCATTCGGATTCTTTGTTAGTTAAGGCTGGTTCTGGGGCCCTAACGCTTGGGGTCCCTACATCCCCCGGTGTTCCTGGTGACCTAGCAAAACACACTTTAACTCTCGAGTTTAACAACCTGGAGCTTGTTGAGGATCTGTTTTCTAGGATGGGTGAAGAGATAGGATGCATCATTGTGGAGCCTATTGCAGGCAATATGAATTGTATACCTCCTAAAGAAGGTTTTTTGCAGGGCCTTCGTAAGATTTGTGATGAGTATGGCGCTGTTCTTATTTTTGATGAAGTGATGACAGGTTTCAGGGTGGCTTTAGGGGGTGCACAGGAAGTTTACGATGTTACGCCTGATCTTACGGCTTTAGGGAAGGTGATCGGCGGCGGGCTCCCAGTTGCAGCGTTTGGGGGAAAGAGAGAAATCATGAATCAAATAGCGCCTCTGGGGCCTGTGTATCAAGCGGGCACACTTTCAGGCAATCCACTTTCTATGGCATCAGGTATCGCTATGCTTAGTGCCTTGGAGTCTGATAAATCTTTTTATCAAACCCTTGGCAGAAGAGCCTCTGATTTAGTTGGAGGAATTGTATCAGCAGCTAAATCTCACAATGTTCCTATGACATATAATTATGTTGGAGGTATGTTTGGTTTATTTTTTAGTTCTGAAGAAAAAGTAACTAATTTCTCTCAGGCATCTAGTTGCAATATTGAGCTATTTAAAAAATTCTATAACGCTATGCTAAAAAAAGGCATTTACCTTGCACCTTCAGCATATGAAGCCGGCTTTCTTTCAATAGCACATTCAGACGAAGACATTACTAAAACAATTGAGACAGCATCTTCTGTCTTTTCTTCACTATGAGCTTAGTTACTGTTGGCGCTGAGTTATTGTCAGCAAAGGAACGACTTCAAAACTTCAAAAATAATGTGACTATCTTTGGATCAGCACGAATTCTAGAGTCTGATCCAATCTATGCAGATGCCTATCGGCTAGGAAAAGAATTATCAAATGCTGGATATAATGTTTTTACAGGTGGCGGTCCTGGGATTATGAGTGCTTCAAACAAGGGCGCTTATGAAGGAAAATCCAGGAGCATAGGTCTTAATATTGAGTTACCAAATGAGCAATCTAGTAATCCCTATTTAGATGAAAATATTACTTTTAACTATTTTTTTTCTAGGAAAGTTATGTTAGTTAAGTACTCTAGTGCCTGTATTTATTTTCCTGGAGGGTATGGCACTGCAGACGAGTTAATGGAAGTTTTAACATTGATGCAAACCCGCAAAATAAAAAAAGTTCCAATCATATTATATGATTCTGAATTTTGGAGTTCACTCCTATCCTGGATCGAGCATACAGTTGATAAATCTTATGTCAATCGGGAGCATTTTGAATTAATAAAAGTTGTTGATTCTATTGAAGAAATAATGACTATCGTGGAGTCAGAAGTATGCCTTTAGCAATGTTTGATTTAGATAACACCCTTATTGGTGGAGATAGTGATTATCTGTGGGGTGAGTTTTTATGTGAGGAGGGAATAATTGAAGACCCAAACTCTTTTCAAAAGATGAATGAACACTTCTATCAGCAATATGAAATTGGCAAATTAGATATTTATGCCTGGGCGGAATTTAGTTTTAAGGTTTTATCTGATTATCCTATTGATGAGCTTAACGATCTACGTGAAAACTTCATTAAACAAAAAATTGAACCTATTTTTCTTGAGAAAGCCCAAAGCTGTATTAATAAGCATAAAACAAATGGCGATACTGTTCTTGTGATTACTGCATCTAATACATTTATTACTGCTCCAATTGCTGAAATGTATGGAATTAATAATCTACTTGCAACAGAGCCGGAAATTAAAGATGGACGTTTTACGGGCAAAGTTTCAGGGATTCCATGTTTTCAGTCAGGGAAAATTGATAATTTGATGCCCTGGATTAAAAAACATAATATGAATTTAAAGGGATCTTATTTCTATTCAGATTCTCACAATGACCTTCCGCTCCTCGAGCTTGTGGATAACCCTGTAGCTATTAATGGCGATCCAAAATTGACTATTGCAGCTAATGAGAATGGTTGGCCAAATATTGACTGGCGATAAACTAAATAAATAAATCCTGGCTAGATTTTTGAGCAACATCCAGATAAGTTGCTGCGCCAGCAAACTCAATTCCTTCAATAAAATCATCTCTTGAGAAACCAAACATTCCCATAGTCATCTCACAGGCTATAAATTTAACTCCCATTTCCACACAAATGCTTCTGAGCTCTTCGATAGTTGCCATACCATTATTTTGAAATGTTTTTTTCATCATTTTTGTAGCAAAAAACTCAAGGCCAGGGATATTCCAAAAAATATTGGGAATTATTGGACCAAAATCTATTGACTGAAACCATTTTGGTCCAAAAGGCATCTTCATTGGCATGTCAGGATTTCCCTGTGGTGAAATTCTTAAGTGTGATAAGTCTTTGAGTAAAAGGTTTAAGCCATAGAACGTACAAAAAACAGTTACTTCTTTACCCATAGCAATTCCAGTTGAAGCCAAAATAAAGGGCGGATAAGCCCAGTCAAGGGTCCCTTTTGATGCAATTAGCGTCATTTCATTTAGATCAGACATAATTAGGGTTAGTTTTTTTCTATATTGAAGATGATTTTGTTTCCTTCATCTCTTTGAGATATTAGCTTATGCCCCAGCTGGTTGCAGAAAGCTACAAAATCTTTTTTTGATCCCTGGTCCGTACAAATGACTTCAATTACCTCTCTTGATGCCATTGATGCAAGTGCTTGCTTGGTTTTTAAAATAGGCATTGGGCATGCGTAACCACACATATCTAAACTTTGATTTGCCATATGTTTACCTTAAATTCAAGTAGCGATATTTTAGTAGGAAAAAAGTCTTATTTAACAATATTTTTTTTTGCTAAGACTCCTGCAGCCATTGAAATTAAGAAAACAAATGCAATTGGATCAAGGGTTGCAAGGGCAGAAATAGCAGGTCCTGGGCAGAGTCCCACAAGCCCCCAGCCGACTCCAAAAAGAGAAGCTCCAATGACTATCTTCCTATCAAGTTTTTGTTTTTTAGGTAAATTGATTTGATTACCCAAGGAAGACGTCTCTTTTTTTCTTAATAGGAAGAAAAATGGACCAGCAGTTACCACTGCTCCACCCATAACAAATATCAATGAAGCATCCCAGTTATGAGTAATGCTTAGAAAGCCAATCACTTTCTCAGGATTTGTCATTCCAGAGATTACTAACCCAATACCAAAAATTACGCCAGAGATTAGTGATATAAATTTATCATTCATAAGTATATCTCTAGTTGTTGAAGAATGAATACAGTGATCATACCTGTGGCGACAAAGGTTGCAGTTGCAACCATTGAGTTTACTGACAATCTGCCAATACCGCATATCCCATGACCAGAGGTACAACCGCCTGAAAGCCTTGTACCAAAACCAACCAAAAAGCCGCCAGGAATTATAAGTAGGTATGAGTTAGTTATTTCAAATGCTATTGGTTTATTTGGCAATATTAAGTAGTAGATTATCAATGGAGCAACGACTAATCCAATTAAGAATAAGACGTTAGAAGCTTTCTGAGAGGAGCTTGTGATAGCATTCTCGAATATCCCGCTAATCCCTGCTAATCTCCCTGTTGAATAGAAATACAATACAACAGAGAGTCCAATTATAAATCCTCCGATGAGTGCGCTGATGGGTGTAAAGTTGTGCATTCTTAATTGTTTTAATATCTTTTAAGATAAATAATAACAGAATTCGAAGTTTCAAAGAAGTAATGTAGATATAAGTTAATCGGAAAACTTTGAATAATAATATCTTCTCAGTTTAGGTCTTGAAACAATATGTGTGACTATAGCCATAAGCAAAAAAACAAATATTAGAGCGAATTCACTTGCAGCCACTTCAAATCTTATTCCAATAGCCAGAGAAGAACAAAAATAAATCTTTAAGATCGTGTCTAAAAACTGAATCGGATATAACTGCCTAGACTCAGAAATAATGTATCTAGATGAGTAATAAGAAAAAGTAAGCAAAATAGTAACTCTTAAAGATACTAAGCGATGGTAAGGCATCTCTATGCCATCAGAAATATAAAAAGGAAAATAGATTGAAACACCATAAATTGCAGCAAGAGAAGCTCCCAAGCACCATAGTCCAAGAAAAGCAATGAGAGTTTTAGCAAAAATTTTTAAGAACTTATTCATAGTCAGTCAATTAAACTCATTTAAAAATCCATTTAATATTAATAAATGGGATTATTTTCTAATGGCCTTTTTTAAATAGGGCTAGTGACCGACCTATAATTTTGTATTCTATTGTAACGACTAAGGCCCAATAATGTCAACGCCTTTTTGAGAGGCGAGTAGAAGTATGTCGGCACTCCGACATGCAAACAGTCCATTTGTCACC
>ENA-OREN01003496-OREN01003496.1-marine-metagenome-genome-assembly--contig:-NODE-3496-length-14615-cov-5.583643_pt1 | contig 14615 bp, 13 predicted proteins | sample MGYA00248624_ERZ508555 | MGnify/ENA primary metagenome ERZ508555 (study PRJEB26222, sample SAMN06267773) | marine metagenome | isolation source: Saanich Inlet, British Columbia, Canada | place...
TTGTGTCATTTATTGACCTCCTTATAGTTTGTATTATAAGGCTATCTTTGTGTCCAAGTTTGTCAGACCACTACAAGATGAGAAAGATATAAATTGTGGCAATATATACAAAATAGACATAAACAATCCCACAACTCCAAAATCTTCAACACTTATATGCCTAGTCATATATATTACTATTAAAAAACTCACTCCACTAGAAAGAGCGGAAAAAATTAGATAGTTTATCACCGCATTTATCATCTATATACTAAGCCATCTAGCTACCCATACATTTATTTTCATATAAATAAATACTGAAGACATGATAACACTACCTAAAATTGAAGAAAAAGATGGTAAGCATTAAGGATTAAGTATTTTTTCTACTTGAATAAGGTCGTCACTACTGTCAATATCTACACTTCCCTTCTTGGGCATTAAATAGTTTAGTGTTTTATCTGTCATGAAAGAATTTACATTTTTAAAGGTCTTTGTATCGATTATATATATAGATCCATTCGACATGTAAACCTTTGGAAGGTCTTGGCGCCTCATAAATGGATACTTATTATTAGAAATACCTTCTAAAAATCCATTAGAGCTCTCTATGAATGTTTTTAGAATTTTGTTATCAAATTCACAAGTACTGATAACTGCTGTAGCGCTAGAATCAAACATAACCTCAAATGCACTATCAATATCTTTACAATTTCTTAGTGGAGAGGTGGGTTGCAGTAAAATAACAATATCAAATACCTCTCCCATGGATTCTAAATAATCAATAGCATGCTTTACTACTGACTCTGAAGTTGCAACATCACTTGCTAAATCATCTGGTCGCCTTATAGTATTAGCACCATACTCTTCAGATATATTTAATATTTTTTTATCATCAGAGCTAACTACAGTCTTAGTTATATATTTTGAGCCTAAAGATGCCTCTATTGTCCAAGCTATCAATGGCTTTCCAGCTAAATTAGCTATATTTTTTCCTGGCAAGCCTTTCGAACCTCTACGGGCTGGAATTATAGATAAAACTTTTTTAGTCATCAGTACCCATGTTGGAGGACGTGTGTCTTAATTTCCACACTCCATCAACTTTTTTCCATATATGTGGACTCCTGTGCTTATCTATAGTTTTCCAAAACTCATCTTCACTAGTGTCTATATATTCTAAAAACTCCTTAAAATAAATACTGGGAAATTCTGTGTCATATTTTTCAACTAAATAACTAGCTTCTTCTCTTGTAATCTTATCGTTACGAACCTCTTGTGCTGCATCGTAAGTACACCTACCTATTCCAAATTTAATTAAAGTTGTAAGATAATGAAACGGATCGATTTTATCATCAATACTACTATATTTAGAATATGTCCCTTCTGTTCTTACTGAGTTTGCCTGGAATCCAGTATTTTCAACAGAATAGTAATAACACTCTTGCGGGTCCCATTTTAGATAATATCCAAGATAATGAACTTCAACTCCATTATCAATAAGATCCTGCTTATCTGGGGCAATATACGGTGAAAAATCATCTTTTGTATACTTACCCGTATCAATATACTCTTGCATACTTACACCGCCAAATTTCATGCCTAGCACATCATTTGATGAGAAGAAATCCATATCCATAATCGGGTTAGTGTTTTCTTCAATCGAGTTTCCATATTCAGCCTGATTTTCACCATACATAACCAACTTAACTCCGAATTTTTTTGCCATTGCCGGGCCGATAATTCTTTGTCCTACAATAAAAGGCTGAAATGGATGTAGTAAGTTATGGAATGCATTTTTAGTCATTTCTTTATGTAAGATTCCATTAGGAGTATATAAAATATTATCCAAGCCTCCAGTATGCATCCATTCTTGCATATTTTTCCATCCGATATCAGTATACAAATGTGGAGCCCAAGTTACTGTAAGAGGATTCATGCCATATTTATATTTTAAAATATGTGCAGTGAACGCACTATCCTTTCCGCCACTTCCAGGAACAATAACATCGTAAGACCCATCATTACTTCTAAATTGATCAAGAAGACTTCTTAATTTACCGTCTCTATCTTCCCAATCAATCCCTGTTTCTTTTTCATCATGATAAACACAAGCAGAGCACACGCCATCCTTATTAAAGTTAATGACTTTTTTCTTCTCACCTTTTTCGTTTTTGAATTCAATAGTTGAACTAGGTCGTTGATTTGAAATTACACATTTCTTGCAAAATTTAACTACACTTGGTAGTCCGTAGTACGCTTCTAATTCTTTACTCATTTTTGACATATCCTTATAAAATTTTTTATTATCTTAAGCCCTGTCTTACCACTCTTTTCAGGATGAAACTGACACCCATAAATGTTATTTTTTTTAACAGATGAGCAAAAATTATAGTTCGAGTACTCCGTGGTAGACAAGATGTTATTACTATCTTTAGGCTGTGCCACAAAACTATGTACAAAATACATGTCACTACCCTCTTCAATGCCTTCCAATATGGTGTCAGCCCATTGGGTACTTTTGCTATTTAATTCATTCCAACTAACATGAGGTAATTTTTCATTTTGGTCGTCTTTTGTTGGCAGTTTAATAACTTTTCCTGGTATCAGACCAAGACCTATAGTTTCTCCAAACTCCTCACTCCTTTCAAAAAGCATTTGCATACCAAGACATATCCCTATAAAAGGCTTGTCTGAAGCGACATATTCTTTTATAACATCTACCAATCCACAACCCTCAAGACTCTTCATTCCATGAGAAAAAGCGCCAACCCCTGGTAGAACTAGTCCATCTGATTTTAGAATCTCTTTTTTATCGCTAGTTAAGAAGATGTCTACACCCTGATTTTCAAATGCACTTAATATACTTCTTACATTTCCAATTCCATAATCAACGATAGCTATTTTCATATGTGCACCTTAATCTGATTTTCTAGTAGTGCATTTTTAATTTCCTTAATGGATTCTATTTTGTAGTGCAAAACTGAGGCGATAGCAATTGCATCTATATTCACATCTTTTAATAACCTTACCGCATCGATACTATTCCCCATGCCTCCACTTGCAATAACAGGAATTGAAACGCTACGAACTACACTCTGATACAAATTAATATCAAAGCCTTTTTTTGTACCTTCCCGGTCAATTGAGGTAAGCATAATCTCTCCAGCGCCTAATTCTTCAACATATTTAGCCCATTCGACAACATCTTTTCCAGTAGGCTCTCGTCCGTTGTCTGTATAGACCTCCCATTTACCATCTTTAATCAATTTAGCCTCAATAGAAGATACAATGCATTGAGACCCAAAAATCTTTGAAGACTGGGTAATAAAGTCAGGATCTTGAACGGCTTTAGTATTTATCGCAACTTTATCTGCACCACTTTTAAGCGCATTCTTTATGTCATCAATTGTACGAATCCCTCCCCCAACAGTGATTGGAATAAAAATATCTACACAAGCTTCTTGTATTAATTCACTCAAACTGTTTCTATCATAATATGCAGCTACTGCATCCATAAAAACTATTTCATCAATTCCATCATCATAATAATTGCGTGCCATTTCATTTGGATTTCCAACTTTTCTCAATCCTTCTAAATGTATCCCCTTTATTACAAATTCATTCTTAATATCTATTCTTGCAATAATCCTGACTTTATTCATAATCAATATCCTGGAATTGCTTCTGACAATCTAAATTCCATATTTTGTCACCATTAAGAATCTTTAAAAAAATTTGATCACTATTACCCTGTCCAAAATCACTATTTTTATTAGTGGTATCTTTCTTAAAATTTTTGGCTAGGTTTATGGCTCTAAGAATGGACTCTTTCTCATTGTTAGAATGGAAGATAGATTCTCCTTGTGAGCGATTATTTTGTCTACTACCTATATCGACTGTGGGTGTATCATAATAGGATGCCTCTCGAATTCCTGCACTAGAATTACCCACTATATAGTTTGAATTTTTTAACAAAACAAGGAAATATTCAAATCTTAGCGAAGGAAATAGCTTTACCTTTCTATTGCCTTTTAATCGTTCATACTCGTTAAGAATTTCATTCGAGCCCATATCGTTATTAGGGTAGATGACAATATAATTTTCATCACTATCAATCAAGGCATCAACAAACCTTTTAACATCCTTTTGAACACTTTTAAATTCAGTGGTGACAGGATGAAACATTGCAACTGAAAAATCATCAAATTCAATATCATAATATCTCTTGACTTCTGTTAAGTTTGGCAGCTTTTCAGGGTTCATTAAATCTAAATCTGGAGATCCTAAAATAAAAATTGAATTTGACAATTCACCCAGCTGCATCAATCTTGTTTTAGCCCTCTCATTCGAAACTAAATGAATATGCGACATCTTGCTTACCGCATGTCGAATAAGTTCGTCAATCGTTCCTGAAACTTCACCGCCCTCAATATGAGCAACTATAATATTATTCAAACTTCCAACTATCGCTCCGGCCATTGCTTCTACCCTGTCACCATGCACCACAATCAAATCAGGTTCAATTTCTGCAATGAAATGTGAAAATCCATCAATTGTTTTAGCTAGAGTTCTATCCATATTATCAATTGAGTCATGATTAATAAACGGATATATGTTGTCAAATCCATTCTTTTTTATTTCATCAATAGTGGATCCATACAATGACTTCATATGCATACCTGTTACAAATAAATGAACCTCATAATCTTTTGAATTCTGAGTTATAGATATTAACGATTTTAACTTTCCAAAATCAGCACGAGTACCTGTTAAAAAAACTATTTTTCGCATTTCCAAATTCCTGAATAGTTAATAATAGTCATTATATCTTTTTAAATACAATTCTTATATGGTTAGATATTTTTTCACTATCGATCAATGCTTGCATATAAGGAATGATGTCGGATAGATTTTCATTGTAATTAATATCATCTTTAAACCCTTTCATTGAGAAATAATCTACAACATCAAGACCATAATAATCTATACTTTCAACTGTAAAACCCGTCTCTTCAGCTAAATAACTTAAAGAGTGTTGGTTGTAAAAAAGGACATGTTCATATGGTAATAATAAATTTTGCTCGCCCTTTTGAAAATGAAATGCAAATGAATTAATATTTGGTGTATATGCAAGAATATAGCCGCCAGATTTAACTTTTTTGTTTGCAGTTTTGAAAAAATCAATAGGTTTGGTTAGGTGCTCCAAGACGTCAAACATTGTAATTATGTCATAATTTAAGTTTGGCTCACTTTCCAATAATGCATTAGATACGTCTAGACTTTGTTCTTTACAGATATCAACCAGATATTGTGTCAACTCAAGACCTTTGCATTTAATATTTTTCTCGGTTAAATGCTTTAAAAAATATCCAGGACCACAGCCCAAATCTAACAATTTTTTATTTGGTGTAAATTGACATTTATTAACAATATAATCTAAGCGCTCTTTACCAAATTTCTCCTTTCTATATTCATAGGTATCTAGTATTTCCCTCTTGACATTATTCTCATATAAACTATTATCATAAACTAGTTGATCATATCTTTCATCAAATATAATGTTTGCAAAAACTGCTTGACACTCTTTACACTCAAATAACTTATAACCTTTGTATTCTAAATACAGATCATTATCTTTACTATTACAAAGCGTACACTGGGCGTCATCATCGTCTTTAATTAATATTTTTCTCTCCTCCCAATAAGACTCCCTTTCTTTTAATAAGTCCTTATAAAAATTTTTACTTCTTAATAGTGCAGGATTTATATCAAACAATTTTAAATTTTTAAATATATCACTCATACATTTCCTCTTTTAAATGAATATCAAAATTTATATCTTGAGTGGCAACTTTACCCAGAACGTTATTATATTCTTCCGCCTTAACCTCACCAGTACCAGGCCTTTTGACCCATATATTATCTTTTGTAAATATTTCACCCTTCTTAATACCCTTGATAGATACAACAGTTGCAAATGCAAAATCAATTGTTACCTGCTCCTCTTTAGCCGCCTCTTTTTTTCCTCCGCGCATTTTTGCAAGCTCGATACTTCCCTTAATTAACTCACTTAATGCTTCGGGATCCATTGAATTAACAATATCCGGGCCACTTCTATTCATAGAATCAGTAAAGTGTCTTTCTAATATTGAGGCTCCTAGCGCTACGGCGCCAAAACAAGCTAAATTTGATGTGGTATGGTCTGATAATCCAATTACAACACCTGGAAACTCTATTTGCAACTCTTGCATTGCGCCAAAGCGAACAAGATGTGAAGGAGTTGGGTATAAATTGGTAGTGTGTAATAGTGCGTACTGAATATTGTATTTTTCAAGAATGTTGACCATCTTCCTAATAGAAGCAATATCATTCATACCAGTGCTTACAATCATAGGTTTACCAAAAGAAGCAATATGCTCAATCAGAGGATAATTATTACACTCACCAGATCCTATTTTATAAACGCTTACACCCATTCTTTCAAGCCTATCAGCGGCAGCACGTGAAAAAGGAGTGGAAATAAAAATCATTCCTTTAGATTCAACATATTTTTTTAGCTTAATCTCATCCTTTTCATTTAGAGCGCAGCTCTCCATTATGTCATAAATCGACACATCTGCATTACCCGGTATTACTTTTCTAGCTTCACCACTCATCTCGTCTTCAACAACATGAGTTTGATGTTTGATAATTTCAGCGCCTGATTTATGTGCAGCATCAACCATTTTAAAAGCTGTTTCTAATGACCCCTCGTGATTAATTCCAATCTCAACTATTACCAAAGGAGGGTAGTTTTTGCCAATATTTCTATTACAAATCTTCATAATAAATCATAGCTTTTCATTCTAAAATTAGATAAATTATAATCAAACTACTTTTGTATAAGACTCATATCGAAAGCTGTACCTTTTTTTACATCAGTATTTGTTACTTTTCCTAGAATATCACCGTAGTATTTAGGACTTAGTCCATAACCAGGCCTTATGCTTTTAACATTATTGCAAGAAATAACGCCTCCCTTTTTTATATCTTTCACAACATATAAAGAACGGCGGAATTTTACATTTCCCTGCTCACTTGATTTTCTACCATAATCAATATTTCCAAGAGACTCCCATGCTGTTTTAGCGCCTATACATAACGCTTTTAGCTCTTTGGATTCAAGTGAAAAAGAATCATCCGGGCCACCACCATTACGATCTAGGGTTACATGTTTTTCAATAATTGATGCACCCAATGCAACGCTGGCTATTGCGGTCGTATTGTCAATGGTATGGTCCGACAACCCAGTAACTAATCCAAACTTTTTCTGCATATCGACAAGTGTTCTTAAATTGTAATCTCCAGCCGGTGCAGGATATCCACTCACACAATGCAGTATCGATAATTCTTTACACCCACCTTTACGCGCAGCCTCAATAGCTTCTTGAATTTCTAGGAAGTCTGCCATGCCTGTTGAAATAATCATAGGCTTCCCAGTTTGGGCTGTATATTCTATTAAAGGGAGGTCTATCGCCTCAAAGGAGGCGATTTTATATGCTGGAGCATTTAAATCCTCTAATAAATCAACGGCAGTATTATCAAAAGGAGAGCTGAATATGGTAATACCAACCTCCTTTGCATAATCAAACAAAGGTTTGTGCCAATCCCATGGCATAAATGCATCTTTATACAATTCATATAAACTTTGACCGCTCCACAGCCCACCCTCAATCATAAATTCTGGTGTTTTCATATCCATAGTAATTGTATCCGGACGATAAGTTTGCAATTTTACCGCATTTGCCCCAGACTCCTTAGCAATATCAATAATTTTATAAGCATTACTAATATTTCCATTATGGTTAGCTGACATCTCTGCAATAATATAAGGTGGATAACCTTCCCCTATTTTCCTTTTATTGATGCTAATTAAGTTATTCATTGTAAATTACTTTTTTCCATATTTAGCATATCTTGATAATTTACTCTTTTTATGCCGATAAGTTCAAACCCACAATTATTGTAAAAATTAACTGCTCGCTCATTATTAGAAAACACCTCTAACTTTATTTTATTCACACCCAATTCATTAAAGGCATAATGGCTGGCAGCAGCTTCCACAATCATTCCTAGACCTTTTGATTGAGAAAGAGGGTTAATGTATAGGCCAAATTCTATAGAATTATTAAAATCTATTTTTGAGAAGCTAACAGATCCAATGATATTTCCCTTTTGTTTAACTAAAAAATAACGTCGATTTACACTACTTTCTAAATCTTTGATAAATTTTAAATGGTCTTTTTTTGAAATGTTATCTTGATTATGCATCCATTTTTTAACCTGTAAATTATTACGCATATTAAGTGCAAAAACTTTATCACTCATATTCAAGTTAACGTAATTGCACAACTCAACCTCACCAAATTTGTCAAGAGTTATTTTACAATCACTCATTTTATTAAAAACCTTGTACACACCCATTCCATTGCATATTTTCGAGGCTATATTTCCAATATTTCTCATCCATTCAGTTGAATTACCTAATAAATTAACAGCATCCTTGGCATTTTTTGCTAACTTAATGACGTTATGAGCCGCCAAAGACTTAGCTGAGAATGCTTGATTTTGTGCAACAATAATTTGAATAGTTGGTAGCCCTAAACAGCACCTTTCCCAAGTTGTAGATCCAGCTGCCCCAATTGATATGTCAGCACGTGACATAATTTCAGCCATATTATTCACACCTATTTTAATTTTAATTTTATAAGGAAATTTTTTAGCCATGGCTAAAATTTTTTCAAGATTAGGAGATAATTCACCCATAACAACAACAACATTTATATCGCTTGGTAGTGTAAACCTTTCCAACTCTTTTAAAACTTGTCCAGTCATATTATCAATATCAACTCCGCCCATACTAACAAGCAATCTTTTAAGTTTTATTTTGCCACGATTTTTTAAACTATACTCTCTCCATTTTATAAACTCAGGTCTTAGGAGTGCATATTTAGACCCTAACAATAACTGGCAACTTTTAGGCACTAACAATGAGTAATCACTATTTTGGCGATTAAACGTCTGATCTAATAAAATATCACACTGGTGTTTTTGGTCAGCTAAATCATCAATTACCATTATTTTTTCACAAAAAGGCTTGATTTTAATTTGCCAGTCTTCATTTAACGAATAATGATCGATAATTATCCAACTAGTTTTTAATGATTTAAGTATATCAATACACTCATTAGCATCTTGCTGCTGTGTTACACCTAGCCAAGAATAATAAGGAGACTTGTACTCAGCTTTATCTTCTTTTTCTTTTAATAAATTCAATTCATGGACCTTAAATCCACTGGCTACAATCTTATTTATCAAATTACCCTTATGTTGACGACAAATAAATTCAACATTAACACCATTTTCTTTTAACACTTGGGCTAAAGTCAGGCAACGCATCACATGACCAGTGCCCATTTTTAATGATGCATCAACACGAAAAACAACTCTCATGACAATATGAAAGTTTCTTGCAGGGCCTTATACATAGCCTCAGCCCTTACCCAGTCCTCCATAGTATCAATATCTTGTACTAAATATCTTGGCAGAATAAAAGGTGTTGCCACTTTGGAAAACATTGGTAATTCATCTTTGAAAGCTTTCGCCTTGCCCCAATAAAACTGACCTGCATCGTGATAAGCATCCTCTAGATCTTGAGACCGAATTTCGAAATTCTCAGGATTAAACATATTAATACGATTTTCTGCTGTTAATTTAATTGCTCTTTGAATTGGAAAGGTAAAGCTTGTTACACTAAAACAGTAACTTGACTTTGTCTTTTTCAATTGTTGAAATGCGCTGTAAATTGCTTGAGACTGCACAAATGGTGCCGTGGCATATAAACAACACACGTTATCAATTAAATTATTATTTACCTCCATCCATTCAACTGCATGCTTAACAACTGAAATGGTACTGGCATAATCATCAGATAGCTTATCAGGTCTAACAAAAGGCACCGTAGCCCCGTATTTTATTGCAATTTCAGAAATTTCAGAGTCATCAGTAGAAACAATTACTTGGTCAAAACATCCACTTTCAAGTGCGGCTTCAATAGAATATGCAATAATAGGCTTACCATTAAATTCTTTAATATTTTTTCTTGGAATGCGCTTACTTCCACCTCTTGCTGGAATTATGCATATATTCAAACTTTTTTCTCTAGCAAAAACCAATTTATATCATCTTGTGGAAAGTTGTTATCTCTATGATAAATAAATCCATAATCTAAAAGCTCTAAATCAGAGTACTTATCTAAAATTTCACCAGCAAAGTCTCTCTTAAATAAGCGATCTTTATATCCTCTATATTCTATATTTACAGGAGTTGGACTGTAGTATTCTGCAACAAATATATATCTGCCTGAAGATCTGTATAATTTTTCATATACATCATTCAACATATCAGGATTGATATGAATTAGTACACCCTTAATTATAGATAAATCATACTTCTTATCTTTACTGTAGTTAAAAATTGATTCATTCACCACATCGCATTTACCCCATTCGTGCAAATGGTTACAGGCACTTTTATTGATCTCTACTCCAGTTAATTTACATTTTGGCAATAAGCTATTTAATGCTTTTAGATTTAATCCAATATTGCAACCAAATTCAATTATAGATCTAACATTAGATGTGCCACTTATAACTTTGCTAAATAGAGGAATATTAACTGTATAGTCACTATTTCTACCTATATAATCATTACCAAATTCTGTCGTCCAAAACTCTTCCTGCTCTGTTTTATATTTCATATTTTTTCTCTATTAATCGAACATTTTATTAACATTATTTATAATCGAGTCTTGTTGACTAATTGACATCATGCTAAATAATGGAATACTTATTGTCTTATTGTAATAATCTTCTGAATTCGGGAAGTCGCCCAATTTAAATCCAAACTGGGCAAAATATGGCTGATTATGAATCGGAATATAATGCACGTTAACACCAATATTACCCTGCCTAAGTTTGTCAAATATTTGTTGTCGACTTTTTCGAGTTCGATCTAGATTAATCTGTATTGGATACAAATGCAATGCAGAATGACTGTTTTTATCTTGATAAGGCTTTATTATGTGAGACTCACTTAATAACAGGTCATATCTTTTTTGTAGCTTATGACGCCTAGCAACAAATTCATCTAGCCTTTGCATTTGACTAATACCTAATGCAGCTTGCAATTCATTCATACGGTAGTTAAAGCCTAAGTCGACCTGTTGATAATACCAGTCTCCTTCAGGAATTTTGGTCATTAAATCAGGATTTCTAGTAATGCCATGACTACGATAAAGCTGCATTTTATCTGAAAGCTCTTTAGAGTTTGTAACAGCCATTCCGCCTTCCGCTGTAGTGATAATTTTAACCGGGTGAAAGCTAAATACAGTAATATCAGAATATTGACAACTGCCGATTGGCTTGTTCAAATACCTACCTCCAATGGCATGCGAAGCATCTTCAATAATCTTAAAACCATATTCTCGACTCAGGGAATGAATTTTTTTCATTTCGCAAGACTGCCCTGCAAAATGCACAGGAATTACAATCTTGGGAAGGCTTCCGACTTTCATAGCTCTAATTAATTTACTTTCTAATTCTGAGGCGGACATATTATAGGTTTTTAGGTTGATATCTACAAAGTCAACCTTTGCACCACAATATAATCCACAATTAGCAGAAGCAACAAAAGAATTCGGGCTAGTCCATAACCAATCACCTTTACCAAGACCTAATGCTAAGCAAGCAACATGCAGCGCTGAAGTGGCACTATTCAATGCCACCCCATATCCTGCGCCACAATAATTAATAACTTTTTTTTCAAAAAAAGGGGTTTTTGGCCCTTGAGTAATAAAATTTGATTTTAAAGTATCAACAACTGCATCAATATCAGATTGATTAACGTCTTGCTTTCCATAAGGGATCATATGGTTATTTTTTTAAATATGTAGGTTCGTAGATCATTATTAAATAAATTCCTAAAGTTAAAATTAAGCCATTTAACGATATATATCTTTTACATAATCATATGCAATATCATAATTTGACTGTGCTATTGCCTTGATTAACTTATCATTCTCAAAATATATTCGAGTATCAGCACCAATCCTGGAAGGCACTCTAATAATTCTACTGTCAATCAATTCAACATCATCAGCATCTCTCATATCCTCTTCAGAATCGAGTAAAACAATTGGAAGATTTGTTGTTAATGCAAAGCCGAATGTTGTAGTTGAAGTGTATGTAAATATTAATAAATCTGCTTTATTCCAAACCCTTTCAAAAGGCTCCGTTATTATCTCATCAACAATGCCATTAAAAACACTTTCAACCTCTTCAAGTCTATCTGGGTGTGCCTTATATATGATGCGTTTATTTTTCGACTTTAACAAAGAAATCAGCCTAAACTCTAAATCAACTTGTTGGTAAAAAAATAACCCCCTATGACCAATATACCTACCACTATTACATGGATACCCCATAATCATTACCGTATCACAATCAGATACATTTGATATTGATGCATTATTTGAGTATATTTTATACATTTCCTTTGAGTTAACAGATATAAACCGTGTACTCATATTAGATATACGATATGTATTCGAATAATGCTTTTTATATCTATCCTTTATTCCATTTGTTGGTACAACTAAATTATAACAATGCGAAATACTAATACTAAATAATAATTTATTGATGTGTATTGCAGAATCATTTCCATGATGAAACCCATAAACCTTACATCCTGAATCTTGGTAAGCAACTGTTATTATTTTATGTATTGGCTTTGACATTTCTGTAACTAGCAGCTCTGATGACTTGGCTGATGACTTGATACTAAAATATAATAAGTACGCCTCAAACGCTCTTGTTAGCCATACATCTTTAACTCTATCAAAGTCTACATTCTTAACAAATAAAGAGTTGTGATTACTTATTTTTTTCAGATATGGATCTATAATGCTAGTTGTGAATATCTTGACGTATTCTGCTATTATTTCATCCGAAGGGTTAATATCGACAATTACTAAAGAGGGCCAATCAATATGGTCATAGAATTTATTTTTACTTCTTATAAACTCTTTTTTTGTTTTATCATTGCTTCCTATTGAGACCGAATCTGACCCAAAAATTAAGCCATTAATTAACTTTACAAAAGGAAGGTTTTTATTAAATATGATATTTCTTGCAAACCTACGTATCATTCTTACAACCTTTCCGTGTGGAAAGAAAAGATTAGAATAATAATGCTTTATATTATCCCAGTTAGGATTAATATATTGCTCTGAGTCTTTTCCTGTTACAAGATTCAACCCATTTTTTATTGAATATTCACGAACATAGTTGTAATGCAAGATTTGTATCAGATTAGAAATAAATGAAAATTCAACTGTTGCAATATTATTTATATTGGCATTATTTTCACTTTTAACAAGCTTTATGTATTCAATATACATATATTTATAAAATTCGGAAAAGTCATCATCCGAAACAGGCCAAAAATAATTATCACTTAAATAATGAATGCTTTTTTCTCTCACAGAAGACATATCTCCAAGCACTAAATTGTCAAGGTTATTCATATCAAAACAAAAAAGAGTGCTACGGTTTATTATTGAAATCTATAATTTCGCTTGTAGTGAGGAAATTTGAATTAGTGCCTGAATTGTACTCCACGCCTAAATTAACATACACCCCCTCCTCACCTAATAAGTTTGTAGTGAAATCATTTTTTCTAGAATAGAAAATAATACTTGGACTAATTATAAAATAATCATCAAACTCAAGTGTTAAATGAGAATCATCAGCAGGGCACATGACTTCATGTAACTTTTCACCTGGTCGAATACCAATTATCTTAATTGGTAAATCTGGCGCCATTGCCTCTGCAAGATCAACAATTCTTACTGAAGGGATTTTAGGCACAAAAATCTCGCCCCCATTCATTCTTTCCATGCACTTAAGGACAAAATCGACACCCTGTTGTAGAGTAATCCAAAAACGTGTCATATCTTTATGAGTAATAGGCAAACTATCTGCACCCTCTTTGATAAGTTTTTTAAAAAATGGGACAACCGAACCTCTAGATCCAACTACATTTCCATAACGAACAACAGCAAATTTAGTCCTACCACCGGACATGTTATTTGCTGCAACAAAGAGCTTATCTGATGCAAGTTTGGTGGCACCATAGAGATTAATAGGATTGGCTGCCTTGTCCGTTGAAAGTGCCATTACATACTCTACACCATTATCTAGGGCAGCCTGTATTACATTCTCCGCACCATAAATGTTTGTTTTAATACATTCCATAGGATTGTATTCGGCAATAGGGACGTGCTTAATTGCGGCTGCATGAATGATGATGTCAATGCCTCTGGCTGCTTCTTTTAAGCGAGAGGCATCTCGAACATCGCCAATAAAAAACCTCATAACATCCTCATGTCCTTGAAATTTCATTGCCATTTCATACTGTTTAAGTTCATCACGAGAATAAATGACAAGACGTTTGAGATCATACTGTTCAAGTAATGTAGATACATAACGATGACCAAAAGATCCAGTACCGCCTGTTATTAAAATTGATTTTCC
>ENA-OREN01003506-OREN01003506.1-marine-metagenome-genome-assembly--contig:-NODE-3506-length-14569-cov-3.894148_pt1 | contig 14569 bp, 12 predicted proteins | sample MGYA00248624_ERZ508555 | MGnify/ENA primary metagenome ERZ508555 (study PRJEB26222, sample SAMN06267773) | marine metagenome | isolation source: Saanich Inlet, British Columbia, Canada | place...
AGATTTGTTATTTAATGGATCAATTGTTAATCAATTTCAAAAATATTTAATTAATAAAAATAAAACACAATATTTTAAAGGTCCAAAATTTATTTTACTTAGATCAGAATTTTCCGTAAACAAAGAAAAATTTAACATAAATAAAGTGGCCTATTTTTGTATGAACAAAGCTAAATACCTTTGTAAAAAACCAAAGCGTGAATATTTGATATTATTTTTATTAAGTTCTAGATTTAGATTTGAAAAAAGGTTTATTGTTAAACAACTTTTTTATTCTATACTAAGATATTGGTGACTTAAGAAATTTGCCATAACTTAATATCTTTTATTGCTCTAATAGCTATATTTTTTCTAGTAACTACCTTTTTTTCTTTTTTACTTTTATATTTTATAGATTCAATTGAAGGAATTAGTCCGTAATTAATATTCATAGGTTGAAATTCTTTTTTGTTAGCATCCCTTGTAATATGATTAATCAAAGATCCTAAGGCTGTAGTATCAGGCAGTTTTAATTTTGATAAATTAAGTTGTTCATTTGCTACAAAGATACCTGATAATAAACCTATTGCTGCACTCTCAACATATCCTTCTACACCTGTAATTTGTCCTGCAAATCTAATATTTGGAATTTTTTTAAATCGTAATTCATTATCTAATATTTGAGGACTATTTATAAAAGTATTCCTATGTAATCCTCCTAATCTAGCAAATTTAGCATTTGTTAGTCCGGGTATGGTTCTAAGAACATCAACTTGGTCTTTATGTTTCATTTTAGTCTGAAATCCAACAATATTATATAAAGATGCACTCGCATTATCTTGTCTTAATTGAACTACAGCATAAGGTTTTAAAGCATTATGTGGATTAGTTAAGCCAATAGGTTTCATAGGGCCAAATCTTAATGTATTTGTTCCACTTTTTGCTATAACTTCTATAGGCATACATGATTTAAAATAAGGAGTATCTTTTTCCCACTGCTTAAAAGTTGTATAATTAGCATTTATCAGAGACGTAACAAAAAAGTTATATTGTTCTTTATTTAATGGACAGTTAATATAGGCTGCTTCATCACCTGTGGTACCAATTTTGTCATATCTAGATTGAAACCAGGCTACTTCCATATCTATGCTATCTTTATACACTATAGGTGCTATAGCATCAAAAAAAGCTAAATTATCATTTCCTGTCGCTTTAATTATGTTTAAAGCAAGTGTATTAGAGGTTAGAGGACCAGTAGCAATTATAGCGTTATAAGAATTACTAGGTAAATTTGTAAACTCTTCATTAATTACTGTAATTAAGGGGTTATTCATAATTGCATTATGAACAGATTGCGAAAAAGCCTTTCTATCTACAGCTAAAGCTCCTCCAGCTGGTATTTTATTTAAATCAGCACATTTCATAATTAAGGAATTAAGTTCTCTCATCTCTGCATGTAGTAAACCAACAGCGTTATTATACATGTCATCTGATCTAAATGAATTAGAACATACTAGTTCTGCAAGACTATCTGTTATGTGTGCGTCTGTTTTCTTGTTTGGTCTCATTTCATAAAGTATTACGGGAATTTTTCTACTAGCTACTTGCCAAGCTGCCTCACAGCCTGCCAGACCACCGCCAATAATAATTATTTCTTTATTATTTAATTGCATATTAATTACTATTCATTATTTAATATGTTTGTTTAAAAATTTTGCTGTATAACTTACTTTATTGCTAATTATATCATTAGGTGTGCCTTCTACAATTATATTACCTCCTTTGTCTCCTCCTTCTGGTCCTAAATCTATAATCCAGTCAGATGATTTTATAACATCTAAATTATGTTCTATAACTATAATGGTATTACCTTGATTTACTAAAGTATTTAGAACCTGTAAAAGTTTTTTTACATCCTCAAAATGTAACCCTGTTGTTGGCTCATCTAGTATATATATAGTATTACCTGTGGCCCTTTTGGATAATTCTTTTGATAGTTTAATTCTTTGAGCTTCCCCTCCAGATAAAGTAGTTGCAGCTTGACCAAGTTTTATATAATTTAGACCAACATCAGATAAAGTTTTTACTTTATTGTATATAGAAGGTATTGCTTTAAAAAATACTTTTGATTCTTGAATTGTCATATTAAGAACATCACTTATATTCTTGTTTTTTAACGTTATTTCTAAGGTTTCTCTATTATAACGTTTCCCTTTACACCTTTCACATTCAACATAAACATCTGGTAAAAAATGCATTTCTATTTTAACCATACCATCACCTTGACATGATTCACACCTACCACCTTTTACATTAAACGAAAATCTTCCTGGTTTATAACCACGAATTTTTGCATCAGTACTTTGTGCAAAATATTCTCTAATTGGAGTAAATGCACCAGTATAGGTGGCAGGATTTGACCTTGGTGTCCTTCCAATTGGAGCTTGATTTATTTCTACAATTTTATCTATATATTCGACTCCGCTTATTTTGTTATATTTGCTAATATGTAACTTACTTTTATTATTTATTTCTTTTTCCATTGCTGGTAAAAGCGTATCAATAATTAGAGATGACTTTCCGCTCCCTGAAACTCCTGTAATACTTATAAAATTACCTAAAGGAAATTTTACATTTATGTTTTTTAAGTTATTTAAAGTTGCCCCCTCAAGAAAAATAAATTTTTCTTTATTTACTTTTCTTTTTTCTTTAGGAAGCTCAATGATACTTCTTCCTGATAAGTAATTACCTGTAATGCTTTTTTTATTATTGCATATTTGTCTAGGACTACCTTTAGCTATTATATTTCCACCATTTACACCTGCTCCTATACCAATATCAACTATGTAATCAGATGAAATCATTGCTTCTTCATCATGTTCAACAACAATTACAGTATTTCCTAAATCTCTTAAATGTTTTAATGTTTCAATTAATTTTATATTATCTCTCTGGTGCAGGCCTATAGAAGGCTCATCTAAAACATACAGTATTCCTGTAAGTCCTGATCCAATTTGTGAAGCTAACCTTATTCGTTGGCTTTCTCCTCCAGATAATGTATTAGATTTTCTATTTAAAGTTAAATAATCAAGCCCTACATCTATTAAAAATTTTAATCTAGAAGAAATTTCTTTTATTATTGGATTTGATATTTCTTTATACTGATTTGTTAAGCTATTCTCAATATTTTTAATCCAAGATTGCATACTTGTAATAGTCATCGTTGAAACTTCTGCAATATTCTTACCATCTATTTTTACTGATAATGCTTGATTATTAAGTCTATACCCCTTGCATTCTTGACATTCTTTTATAGATTGATATTTAGTATACTCATCTCTAAACCATGTATCTGTAGATTCTAATAGTCTTTTTTCCAAAGAAGGGATTACTCCTATGAAAGGCTTATTTATATTAATTTTTTCTTCATTATTAAAGAAGGTTATTGATATTTTCTTGTCTCCACTACCATACAAAATTTCTTCTTTATGTTTAACTGATAGCTCTTTCCAAGTTGCATTTAAAGACATGTTATTATATTCTGCTAGGCCTTTTAAAGCTTGATAATAAAAATCTTTACCCTTACCTGACCAAGCTTTTATAGCCCCTTCATTAATGCTTAAATTGTCATTAGGTATTATTAATTTTTGATCAAAAAAACTTTGTTCTCCTAGTCCTTCACATGTGTTACAGGCGCCATTTGGGCTATTAAAGGAAAAAAGTCTGGGTTCAATCTCATCAATCGTGAATCCAGATTCAGGGCAAGCAAATTTAGATGAATAAATACTTATTAAATCTTGATCTATATCTTCTACATATAAAAGGCCATCAGATATGCTTAAACAAGTTTCTATACTTTCAGCTAACCTCTGATCCATATTGTTTTTGATTAATAATCTATCTACTACTACTTCTATATTATTTTTAGAATTTTTATCTATTTCTGGAATTTCATCTATAGCATACACTTCGTTATTCAGTTTAATTCTTTGAAACCCTTTTTTTATAAGGCTTAATATTTCTTTCTTATGCTCACCTTTCCTATTTCTAACTATAGGTGCAAGTAAATAAATTTTGTTTCCTTTATTATTTAATATTATTGAGTCAACCATTTGTGATACGCTTTGACTCGTAATAGGTTTACCAGTAGCTGGTGAGAATGCGGTCCCAACTCTCGCATATAAAAGCCTTAAATAATCATTTATTTCAGTCACAGTAGATACTGTAGATCTTGGATTATGAGAAACAGATTTTTGATTTATTGCTATAGCAGGAGATAAACCTTCAATATATTCAACTTTAGGTTTTTGCATTAATTCTAAAAATTGTCGAGCGTACGCAGATAGACTTTCAACGTATCTTCTTTGGCCTTCTGCATAAATTGTATCAAAAGCTAAAGAGGATTTACCACTTCCAGAGACGCCAGTAAAAACTATTAATTTATTCTTAGGTAGGTTCAAATTAATATTTTTTAAATTATTTTCGCAGGCACCTATAATTTTTAAATAATTTGAATTAATATTAGTCATAATGTTACCTTTATATATATTTATTTATATAAAGCAGTTGTATAATCTTTACGAGTTTTGTGTTACAAAATAATTATAATTTATAATGAAAGGGTCATTTATGTCAGGAAGTGTAAATAAAGTAATATTAATTGGAAATGTAGGACAAGATCCTGAAATTAGATCTTTTCAAAGTGGTGGTAAAGTTTGTAATTTATCAATTGCCACTAGTGAAAGGTGGAAAGATAGAGAAAGTAATGAACAAAAAGAAAGAACTCAATGGCATAGAGTTGTAGTTTTTAATGAAAATTTAATAAATTTAATTGAAATGTATGTAAAAAAAGGTTCTAAATTATTCATAGAAGGACAATTAGAAACTAGAAAATGGACTGATGCTTCAGGCCAAGAAAAATATTCTACAGAAGTTGTTTTAAGAAACTTTAAGGGAGAGTTAACATTTTTGGATTCTAGGGCTAATAATAATGAAAATAGTTCTTTTCAACCAAGTAACAAATCAAAAGAAACTGAAAATACTGAACTAAATCAAAAGGTTAATGCACCTTCAGGGATAGATTCAGATATAGATGATGATATTCCTTTTTAGAATCAAAATGTTGTCTATAGCTTGCTCTTGCATACTAAATATAGTATAAATAATTATTATTTTACGTATTAAGGATTATAATTTTGGCAGGACCTGGAGATTCTGATATTCCTGAAGAGGGCAAAGGTGATGATTCAGTTAAACCTTCTTATGAAGAAGGTGTATTACCAGTAACAATTTCAGATGAAATGCGTAAATCATATTTAGAATACGCTATGAGTGTAATAGTTAGTAGAGCTTTACCTGATGTTAGGGATGGCCTTAAACCGGTTCATAGAAGAATACTGTATGCTATGAAAGAAGGTGGTTATCATTGGAATAGGCCGTATAGAAAATCAGCCAGAGTAGTAGGGGATGTTATGGGTAAATACCACCCTCATGGAGATAATGCTATATATGATTCAATGGTAAGAATGGCCCAAACTTTTTCTATGAGTTTAAAGTTACTTGATGGGCAGGGAAATTTTGGCTCAATGGATGGTGACCCACCTGCTGCTATGCGTTATACAGAAGTTAGGATGGATCAATCTTCAACTATGTTAATAGATGACATAGATAAAAATACTATAGATTATCAAGAAAATTATGATAACTCGACAAAAGAGCCGACGGTTCTTCCCGCAAAATATCCAAATTTATTAGTTAATGGTGCAGGCGGTATTGCAGTTGGAATGGCTACAAATATTCCTCCTCATAATTTGGGTGAAATAATTGATGGTTGCTTAGCCATTATAGCAGATCCAAGCATAAATTCAGAAGATCTATTAGAGATTATTCCTGGTCCAGATTTTCCAACTGGGGCACAAATTATTGGTAAGTCTGGAATTAGGTCTGCATTTGAAACAGGAAGAGGTTCAATTGTAATGCGTGGTAAGACTTTTATAGAAAATGTTAGAAAAGATAGAGAAGCTATAATTGTATCTGAGGTTCCTTACCAAGTTAATAAAGCCAGAATGATAGAGCAAATTGCTGATGCTGTTAAAAACAAACACATAGAAGGCATATCAGATCTACGTGATGAATCTGATAGGGTAGGAGTAAGGGTAGTAATTGAATTAAAAAGAGATGCAACCGCAGAAGTTGTTTTAAATCAAATCTACAAGCATTCCCCTTTGCAAACATATTTTGGAGTAAATATGTTGGCTTTAAATGGAGGAAGGCCAGAACAGCTTAGTACTAGGCAAGTATTAGATTTGTTCTTAGTTTTTAGAGAAGAAGTTATTACTAGAAGAACATTATTTGAGTTAGAAAAGGCTAGAGACAGGGCCAATACACTAGTAGGCTTAGCTTTAGCAGTTGCAAATATAGATGAAGTTATTAAATTAATAAAGTCTTCAAAAGATTCTGAGGAAGCTAAAAAATTGCTTTTAGAAAAAGAATGGCAAGCAACAGATATTGCAGATTTAATTCATTTAATTGGTGACCCAAATGATAAATCTGATGAAAATGGATTATACAAGTTATCAATTAATCAAGCAAAAGCTATTCTTGAATTGAGGCTTCAAAGATTAACGGGACTTGAACGTGAAAAAATAGTAGATGAGTTAAAAGAAATAGTTACAGGTATTGTTGAATATTTAGCAATTCTTAGGTCAAGAAGTAAATTAATGAATATAATGAAAGATGAATTTACCCAAATTAAAGAACAATTTGCTGTACCTAGAAGAACAGAAATTTTAGATATTGAAATTAATCAAGATGTAGAATCTTTAATTGAACGTGAAGATATGGTTGTTACTCTGACAAATAGTGGATATATAAAACGTACTACTTTAAGCACTTATAGAGCGCAAAAGAGGGGTGGAAAAGGTAGAGCGGCAATGTCTATAAAAGATGAAGATTTTATTAGACAAGTTTTTGTATTAAATACACATGACCCTGTTCTATTTTTTACTAATACTGGAATAGTTTATGAGCTTAAAGTATATAAACTTCCACTAGGCAATCCACAAGCAAAAGGTAGACCAATAATTAACCTATTACCTTTAAGTGAAGGCGAAAAGGTTACAACTATGATGCCTTTACCAGAAAATGAAGATAACCCTCCAGATTTAATGTTTGCTACAAGATCAGGTAATGTTAGGAGAAATCCATTATCAGATTTTTCTAATGTTAAGGCGAATGGAAAAATTGCAATGAAGCTTGTTGAAGGAGATTCATTAATAGGAGTAGTACCATGCAAAAAAAGTGATGATATAATGTTATCTGCGTCATTAGGAAAATGTATGAGATTTAGATCAAATGATGTTCGCCTATTTAAGGGTAGAGGTTCAATTGGAGTAAGAGGAATAAGATTAAAGCCTGAAGACCATGTAATATCAATTTCAGTGTTAAAGCACATAGAGGAAGATACTGATGTTAAAGTATTGTATTTAAAAGCAGCTTCAGCCCAAAGACGAGGTGAAACCCAAGATTATATTAAAGAAGAAAAATTTGATTCAATGCATATTAATGATCAGTTTATATTAACTATATCAGAAAATGGATATGGAAAAAGAACATCTGCATATGAATACAGAATAACCAATAGAGGGGGACAAGGAATTATAAATATTGAAACCTCTGAAAGAAATGGTCCTGTGATTGCTTCATTTCCAGTTCTAGATAGCGATGATGTTATGTTAGTTACAAATGAAGGTAGAATTATTAGATCTCCAGTAAATGATATAAGAATAGCTTCTCGCAACACCCAAGGTGTTACTTTATTTTCTATTGATAAGGGCGAAAAAGTAGTTTCCGTGACAGCTATTCCAGCTGTTGAAGGAGAAGGAGATGATGAAGAAACTTTAGAAACAAATAGTTCGGATAATATCTTAATAAAAAAGGAAGTTACTGAAGATGAGTAAACGTATAGGTTTATATCCAGGTTCATTTGATCCTATTACTAATGGACATATAGATATAATTAAAAGGTCTCTTAAAGTTGTAGATAAATTAGTTATTGGAATTGCTGTTAATGTCGGAAAAACTGGTCTTTTTAGCTTAAAAGAAAGAGAGAATTTGGTTTTATCTGATATTAAAAACCTTGGTTTAGAAAAATTTGTTGAAGTTAAATCATTTGAAGGTTTACTTGTAAATTATGCAAAACAAATAGGTTCAAAAATAATCATTAGAGGATTAAGAGCTGTCACTGATTTTGAGTATGAGTTTCAGATGACAGGAATGAATTCTAGGTTAGATTCAAATATAGAAACTGTTTTTTTAATGGCGAGTGAAAACCAACAGTTTATTTCTTCTAGACTAGTAAAAGAAATATTTACTTTTGGTGGAGATATTTCTAGCTTTGTTTCATCTAATGTGCTTAAAGAAATGAAATTACAAAAATTAAATAATAAATAAGGTTTAGATATGTTTTTAAAATTAAAAAATTTTTATAAGGTTATATTTTTAATATTTACTATGATTGGATACACTATGACTACAGAAGCAAATGATAATACTTTACTTTTAGAATTAAAAGATGGAATTGTAACTATTGAAATGAAACCAGAAGTTGCCCCTAACCATGTTGCTAGAATAAAAGAACTTGTTAATGATGGTTTTTATGATGGTTTAAAGTTTCATAGAGTAATAGCTGGTTTTATGGCTCAAACTGGAGACCCTTTAGGTAATGGTACAGGTGGTTCAGGAAAAAATTTAAAAGCTGAATTTAACAATGAAAGACATATTAGAGGCACTCTATCTATGGCTAGATCGCAAAATCCTGATAGTGCAGATAGTCAATTTTTTATATGCTTAGATGATGCACCTCATTTAAACGGGCAATATACTGTTTGGGGTCAAGTAACTGATGGTATGGAGTACGTGGATAATATAAAAAAAGGTGAGGGGAACAATGGTTCAATTATAGGAGAGCCTGATGTTATTATTTCCATAAAAATTAAAAGTAATTAAATAAGTTTTATAAAATTGGATATTGATGCCTTTGATTTTAAATTACCAAAGCATTTGATAGCTCAAAAATCAGTTTATCCCGCAGATAAATCTAGAATGCTTTTTATTTCAGATAATGTAATAGAAGATTATATTACGTTGGATTTAACTAAGTTATTAAACCCTGGTGATTTGATTGTAGTCAATAATACTAAAGTTATAAACTCACGAGTTATAGGATTTTTAAATTTAAAAGCCTTATCTATTACTATGTTAGATGAAAGTAGCGAGGGCATATGGAAAGCCTTGGTAAAAGGATCTAAAAAATTAAAAATAGGAGATGAAGTAAAACTGCCTAATAATTTATGTATAAATGTAAAAAAAAAAGGTGAAAGAGGGTTAGTATATTTTGAAGTTTACAGGAGTAAAGTTGAATTTATTGAATATTTAAATATAAATGGTGAATTACCTTTGCCACCTTATATCAAAGTTAATGATAAAAACCTTTCAAAAATAAATTATCAAACTTTATTTGCCAAGAATTATGGTGCAGTAGCAGCACCAACAGCAGGACTTCACTTTACAGAAAATTTAAGAAACACTTTGTGTAATAGCAATATAGATATTGTTGAAATAACATTACATGTAGGTTCAGGAACATTTTTACCTATTGAAGTTAATGATATATCTAAACATATTATGCATAATGAGTTTTATGAAATAGATAAGCACACAGCTGATAAAATAAATAAAACAAAAGCAGCTGGAGGGAGAATTATTGCTGTAGGTACTACTGTACTAAGAGCATTAGAATCCTCAATGAAAGATGGCAATATAAAACCTTATTCTGGAAATACTAATATATTTATATCTCCTGACTATAAAGTGAGATCTACTGATTATTTATTAACAAATTTTCATTTACCTAAATCAACTTTATTTATATTAGCCTGTGCTTATGCTGGAACAGAAATAATGCATAAAGCATATAAGCATGCTATTGAGAAGAATTATAGATTTTACTCTCTCGGTGATGCATGTTTAATTAAAAAGGCTAATTTATAATGTCTCTATCATTTGCGATCAATAGTAAGGATAAATTCGCGAGAAACGGCTTACTTAAGACAGCACATGGTGATGTAAATACACCAGTTTTTATGCCGGTAGGAACATATGGAGCTGTTAAAGGAATAAATCCAAAAGATTTAAAGTGTTTAGGTTCAGAAATAATATTGTCTAACACTTATCATCTCATGGAAAGGCCGGGTAAGGATATTATAGCTAGTTTAGGTGGTTTACGATCATTCATGGGATGGGATGGCCCTATATTAACTGATTCTGGTGGTTTCCAGGTTATGTCTTTAAAAAATATGGCTAAAATTGATAATAATGGAGTTACTTTCAAATCTCATTTAGATGGAAGCTTAATTAGGTTAACTCCCAAGGATTCGATAGCTATGCAGAAGGCCCTAGATTCTACTATTACTATGGCCTTTGATGAGTGCACTTCCTATCCAGTAACACATGATATTGCTTCTAAATCTATGGAATTATCTATGCAGTGGGCTAAAATATGTAGGAAAGAATTTATAGATAGGGAAGGGTATGGTTTATTTGGCATAGTACAAGGTTCTACATTTATTGATTTAAGAAATATTTCATCAGAGACTTTAATAGATATTGGTTTTGATGGCTATGCTATAGGAGGCTTGGCTGTAGGTGAAGGACATGAAGAAATGATTAAAACCTTAAAAGCTAGTATAAGCTATCTTCCTGAATCAAGTCCTAGATATTTAATGGGAGTGGGTTATCCAAAAGATATTATAGAAGCAGTTAGGTTAGGAGTAGATATGTTTGACTGTGTTATACCTACAAGATCTGGAAGAACAGGCAAAGTGTTTACAAAAAGAGGAAGTCTAAATATCAAAAATGCTAGACATAAAAATGATCCAAGGCCAATTGAGGAGAATTGTTCCTGCCCAGTTTGTTCTAATAACGTTTCAAGAGCATACTTATATCATTTATTTAATACAAAGGAAATGCTAGGCACATCGTATTTAACTCTTCATAATATATACCATTATTTAAAACTTATGGAGGATTTAAGAGAAGCTATAATTCATAATAATTATGATGAGACAGCAGAAATGTTGCTAAATCAATACAAAATAGGAGATATTGAAATATATAATTAAAAACACTTGTAATTATCTCTATGATTTTGTATTTCCTATATAACTTTTGGGGGCCCTTAGCTCAGTTGGTAGAGCAGCTGACTTTTAATCAGCTTGTCGCAGGTTCGACCCCTGCAGGGCTCACCAAAGTTATTTAGCTGTCACCTTGCATATTAGAGAATTTTGTAGGGTGGTCAGTCTTTTTTTTAAACTCCTAAACCTAAACGGTACAACGCAGGTACAACAAAACTATTGTTATTATATAATAGTTTAATCCCTTCTTCTTGATATAATAGCTGTTGCAAGAGAGCACATGCTGTTTGAAATCGTTAATAGAAGCCAAAGTGCCTACTAAAAGACATAAGGAGGCTTACTTATAAAGGGCTAGGTTATGCAGACCAAGCTAATATTTATTATATGTGGGACATCCTGACTGGATAATGGATTAGGGGGAGGGGTAAAAAACGGCTTGGTCCTCTCTATATATAGGGACATGAGTTATACGCATCAAAATTAGTGGGTATAAGTTATAAAAATAGAGCACCTGAACCGGAGTTGCGAGCAAAGGGTTGTGGTGGTATAATAGTCTATATCAAAAGTTCTTTAAGTACTTCAACTTAAATTGTTCACGTAAATATTAGTTACAATCGTGATGGTAACCTAAAGTTAAAGGTAATCCACGATGTCTCAATTCCAAGTCCATAATCTTGCCAAGCATATGCAGGTCAGCGAAAGCTATCTCTATACATTAGTAAGAAGAGGCACACTCAAAGCAACCTCCCATAATCCAATCCATATAGATAAAGAAACAGTTAAGGATTTTTACTTAAGCAAAATCCCTGCTGTCTTATTTCAATTAATCCATACACACAAAGGAGAAACAAATGACCCACGAAGATAAATCACGAACAGGTTTTATTAGAGCGATGGCTAGAGAAATTATTGTTAATAATCTTAACCAAATTTCCATAGCAGACTCAATTGAAACTTCACGAAATCTCTACGACCAAACTTATAATTCTACTCAACCTCACTCAGGAGAAAACAATGAAACAAGATATAAAACTAGAACCTAAACAAAATATTAAAGATGAGCCAGTCAATTTACTTAATTATAGGAAAAAATTCCCAGAATTAAATCCACCTCTTATCAACGAGCACACAGAGATTTTAACAAGATATGTTTGGGCTATTAAGATTGGAAGATTTGTGGAGCAAGACGACCCCACCAATATGCTTAATGATAAACAATTTAAAGAGGCATATGATTATGTCAAATTCCCAGACCACAAAAGAAATATCGAAGAAAAATTTAAAATGAATCCAAGCTCGTTCATTAGAAAACATAATAAAGAAGAGCTTGTCGTAACAGATATAGTAATTGAGCCAAGCACTAAGGATAGGGTTATTAAATGGAAAAATGGATTGAAAGCACTTAATCTTTTTCAACCAGTCCAAGAACCATATGGTGCATATGACAAATATGAAAGACCACAAAAGATGCTCGACCATATCTTTTGGATTTGCAATGAAGATAAGGAATCATATGACTGGCTTATACAATGGTTCGCTCATTTAATCTTGAAACCTGAGACACGCATGAATCATGGTGTTGTAATTTCAGGATTGCAAGGGACTGGCAAGTCTATCATAGGTGAATGTGTTGGACAGCTAATGGGAAATAATTATTCCAAAGTCAAACCTAGTAAGATGATGGGGGCATTTCAATATTGGATGTTAGGAAAGACCTTTGCTTTAGTAGAAGAGATTTACGAGCAAGGTAATAGGAAAGCTTATAACAAAATTAAAGATATGTTTACTGACCCTGATATTGTCTGCAATATGAAAATGAAAGATGAAATTACATTTAAAAATTATGTAAATTTTATGATGCTTTCAAATCAATTTGCCCCTGTTGCCCTTACTGAAGATGATAGAAGAATACTATATGTCCATAGCGAAGTTAAGAAAAAAGACCTGCCTTACTATGTGGATTTAATGCGATGGTGGAATAAAGAAAATGGGATGTGGTATTTTAAAAAATATTTAAAAGACGAAATCCTACCCATACTTATGGAGATGGAAGAAATTGATAATCCTTTTTCGAAACAATCACCTCCTATGACTAAAGCTAAAAAAGATGCGATTGCTAATACAATGCATGGGCTTGATACTTATATAGTAGAACAACTAAATCAGGAAGAGGAAGCAAAAGACGATTGTTTCAAATTGAATAGGTGGTTCACTATGGAATCTTTTAAGCAAAGGTTGCCAAATGACATAAAGAAGTTTGCAGGTTATTCAGACTTTGAAAATATGCTTTCCAAGAGAGGTCTGATTAGACATGATAAGCGACCAAGAATTACTAGGATAGATAACTTGCCAACTGAAAGAGTGACTCCATTTTATTGGTCTCATTCCAAAAAGTTTTGCAAAGACTTGTTTACTAATACAACCAAAGAGGGACTAACCCTTAAACTTACTAGCGAAGTGGAAAAGCTGTATGATATTAAAGAGCATTTCTAAAGTGGACCAACTAAGTGGACAATCAGGGTGGACAAAGCCCTGCAATAGTCTGACATTAGATACGCAAATAGATTGCAAGAATACAAACAATGAGCCTATGACAGAGCAAAAGCCTGTACTTTACACTACTGTAAATGATAGGGAGTTTGTGAAGTCTAGTGTCCTTGTCCACCAAGATTGTCCACCCTCTGTATTGGAATACATACAGCATAGAGTAGAGTTTACCATTCCAGTTCTGAATTGGATATACCCTAAAGACCCTTGCTGGAAATATTTAGGTAAGTCTGGAGATGGATATGCAAAACATAATCCAAGAAGATGGAAGGGCTTACCAGAGAAAGCACAAAATTGTTCAACGCAACTATCAAGATTTATTTATATATGGCTAAACCATCCTATCGAAGGTCTTCCACTAAAATATAATGTTGACCATATGTGTGGTCGTGGAACTAATAAGTGCATTAACCCACGACACTTACAACCACTCACACCAGAAATAAATAAATCACTAGGCAATCGAGATTTTTTAAAACCATAACGAGCATCTGCTCCTAACATAAGGAACAAAAACTATGTCTTACAACTTCAAAGAAGAATACAAAGCAGTAGAAACTAACCCACTTGATATACTGAATATAATAAATGATGACAGACCAACTGTAAGAAAGGTTTATAATAAAGATTGTGACCTTCAAAATGAGTATAAAAATATGGGAATAATTTTATCAGACCTAGGTGAAATATTTAAGAAAGTTCCTACAGAAGATGTCGCTAATTTAGACTTTGCCAGAGGATATAGTATTTGCGAAACTGTATACGTAGGTGCTCTACATTCGTTTTTTAAAAAACAATTTGATGTAGAAGTGGATGATATTGATATCATATTTTCTGTGAAAGATAATCTA
>ENA-OREN01003507-OREN01003507.1-marine-metagenome-genome-assembly--contig:-NODE-3507-length-14569-cov-3.369514_pt1 | contig 14569 bp, 9 predicted proteins | sample MGYA00248624_ERZ508555 | MGnify/ENA primary metagenome ERZ508555 (study PRJEB26222, sample SAMN06267773) | marine metagenome | isolation source: Saanich Inlet, British Columbia, Canada | place...
CCCTCGCGGAACGAATCGGCGATGTCGATGACGCCGTCGAACTCGCCGAGCCGCTGCTTGAGCCACTCGGCGGCGGTCTGCAGTTGGCCAAAGTCTGCACCGGTGATCACAACATTGATCGCGTCGCCGGCCTGAAAAATATCCGCAGTGAATTGCAACTCCTCGACCTCCGGCATCTCGCCGACGATCTCCCGCCAGCGCCTTGCGACCTCGTGGCTGTCGAACATCCGCTCCTCGGACGGGGAGGCCTCGATGTGCACCTCGCCGGTGTTCGCACTCTTGATGGAGGCTACAGCGCGGCCGCTGGATCGGTTTTGATCGGTCTTGAACGGCTGGCTGCCCACGGAGCTGAGCGTGTGTCGCACGATGCTGGGATAGCCCTCCGGCGTCTCCGCGTCGAGTTGGTCGCGAACTTTTTCTGCGGCGATCTCGAGCTTCTTCACGACGCGCTTGGTTTCCTCCGTGGTGCTGCCCAGCGGCAGGGTCACAGTTGCGGCGATATTATCGCCCTCCACCGGCGGGAAAAACGTGAAGCGAATATGCCCACCTGCCACGACGCCCATTGTGATGGCGAACGCCGCCACAGAGATGGCCATCGTCAGGTAACGCCAATCAAGACACCAACGCAGCGTCGGCTTGTAGATTCGCAGGATGAACTGGTCCATCCGAGTGGCAAACCGGTGCTGAAACCGGCGCCACCCGCCGACGAAGCCTGTACCGTCCTCAATGTTGTCCACCTTGCGCAGATTGCTCAAATGCTTGGGCAGGATGAATAGGCATTCAATGAGCGAGAAAAACAGCGTCGGGATCACGATCAGCGGGATGAATTTTATGATTTTCCCGGTGTTGCCGGCAGTGAATATCAGTGGCGCGAAGGCGGCGATCGATGTCGCCACGGCGAAGGTCACCGGCCGGGCCATCTCGACCGCACCCGTGATCGCGCCCTTGAGCCCGGGCGTGCCCCGCTCGTGATGCGCGTGGATATTTTCGCCGATGAGGATGGCGTCATCCACCACGATCCCCAGCACCACAATGAACGCGAATAGCGAGATCATGCTGATCGACACATCCAGTGTCGGCATCATCCAAAACGTGCCGAGAAACGAAATCGGGATGCCAAGGCTCACCCAAAACGCCAGCCGGAAACGCAGGAACAACGCCAGCACAATGAACACAAGACAGAACCCGGTAAGGCCGTTGCGGATCATCAAGTCGCGCCTTCCCTTCAGGTAAATCGAGTCGTCCTGCCACGTGGTCAACCCGATCCCCGTCGGATAAAGATGTCTCGAGTTGGCGATGTATTGATGAACCGTCTCCGAAATCGCGATGGCATTTTCCTGGCCGACTCGGAACACTTTCACCAAGGCACACGGCTTGCCATCGAAGTATGACTCCTGATCCGTCTCCTCAAAACCGTCGAGGATTGTCGCCACTTGGCCAAGCCGCAGTCTAGTGCCGTCCGGGCGCGTGCGCAGAACGATCTGTTCAAAATCCACGGCCCGCTTGGCCAAGCCCTTGGCCCGCAGCAGGATTTCGCCGCCGTGCTGCACCTCGATCGACCCGCCCGGCAGGTCAACGGAGCTGTTGCGAATCGCCAGCGACACCTCGTCGAACGTTAGGGCGTATCGCCTCAGCGCCTGCTCGGAGATCTCGATCGATATTTCGAGGTCACGCACGTTGGTCAACTCCACCTGCGTAATGCCGGGCAACGCCATCAACTCGTCGCGGACCTGCGAGGCGTAGTGCCGCAGCGCCGCCTCCGAAACATCGCCGGACACAGCCACGTTGATGACCTGCTTGCGCATGATGATCTCCCGGATCACCGGCTTTTCCGACTCTTCCGGGAAGGTGTCGATCGCATCGACCTGCGCCTTGATTTCGTCGAGCGCGTGAGAGACGTCCGCGCCCGGCGTCAACTCCACCACGATCGTGCCGGCGTTTTCAATCGAGGTCGAGGTGACCTTTTGGACATCCGTCAGGCCGTACACCGCCTCCTCAATTCTTTGGCAAACTCCTTCCTCAACTTCATCCGGCGCCGCGCCGGGATACGGCACGGTGATGAAAATCATGTCCGACGAAAACTCGGGGAACACCTCCTGCTTCAGCGTCCCGATCGACATGAACCCGAGGATGACGATGAAAAACGCCAGCAGATTTGCAACGACGCCATTCTTGGCGAACCATTCGATTAGGTTATTCATCCGTTGACTCCGCCTCCCGCACCTTTACACCCATGCCGTCCACCACCGCGGCAAGCAGCGAGACGACCACTTGTTCACCCTGTTGAATCCCCGCAGCGACGATCACCTGTTTCGCGTCTGCGAAGGAAACATCAACGGATCTGAAAATTAGTCTTTTATGATGGGATGGCTCCCTATAACCCAACCACTCTTGTAGTGTGCTTTTCTCGCTCACGATCCACACTTGGTTTTTTCCGCGTAGCGCATACCGCGGCAGCACGATGACGTTCTCCTGCGTTCGGCCCTCGATGCTGGCCCGCACGAATGTCCCGCTCCGCAGCGGTGCGCCGTCGCGCTTGGCCAAGCCATACGGGTCGATGACCTGTGCTACCACGTAAACCATCCGGTTCATCGGATCGACCGTCTCCTCCGAGCGCACAATGTGCCCAAGCCACTCCGTTCGCCGTTCGCCGGCCCGGGCGCTGAGTGTCACCTTGGGCGCTTGGCCAAGCGCGACTTTCGCCCTGGGTCTGGGTAAATCAATGAAACTCAAGTCACTGGCAATCAAAGGTAAACGCACTTCGACGACGTCGGTGGCGAACAGTTCGCCAAGCGGCGTGGCCAAGGCGGCAAATTGACCAGGCCGCACGCCGGCCCTTGCCACCATGCCGTCGAATGGGGCGCGGATTTCGCAGCGATCGAGGTTGCGCTTGGCCGCCTCCTCGGCGGCGAGCGCGGCTTCGAGTGCGGCTCGGGCGCTGGCGAGTTGCGGTTCACGCGCCTGCAGGCCGCTCGGCTCGCCTTGGTTGAGCAACTCCCATTCGCGCCGAACGACGTCCGCCTCCTTCACCTCCATCTGCAACCGCAATTGCGCCTGGGCGACCTGTGACCTGGCCTGCGCGAGTGCCAGTTCGTAATCACGCGCATCGATCTTCAGCAACACGTCGCCCTTGGTAAAAATCTGGCCGACATCGAACGACTCGGCGACGGACACCACCTTGCCGCTGACTTCGCTCACGAGCCGGATACTTGTCCGGGGCAGGGCGGTTCCCTGCGACTGGATGCGGTACGTGTGTCGTGTTGCTTCCGCGATCTTCACTTCCACAGCCGGCAGCTTCGGCTGAGGAATCTTCGACTCCGGTTTTTTGGCGCTTTTCGCCAGCATGATGGCGAACGCGATGCCGATGATTGCCACGGCAAATGTGGAAATTATTTTCAACCTGCGGTTTGGGTTAGTTGCTTGCTGTTCCATTTTTATTCATCGATTCAAATCCGCCGCCAAGGGCGAGATGCAAATTGATTCGGTTTTCCAATCGCCGCCGCCGCGCGGCCCACCATCGACTCTCGGCGTTGATCGCTCGGCGCCGTGCCTCGAGCAGCTTGATGATGTTATCGAGCCCGAGGTCGTATCGCTCCTGCGCGATTTGTGCGGCGGCTTGTGACTGCTCGTACGCGACACCCAGCGCCTCGTCCATCACCGCCAGTTGCTGCTCAGCGTCGAGTGCGTTTTCCACTTCACCCATCGCCTTGAGCATCGTTGAGCGGAAGCTTTCCTCGGCGGCTCTCAGGTTGGCTTTTAGCAAACGAACATTGGCGCGAAGCCGGCCGCCTTGAAACACCGGTTGCGCCAGGTTGGCGGCAACACCCCAAACCACCGAGTCCCCCGAGAGCAGTCCGGAGAGTTCGCTCGTCGAGGTGCCACCGCTGCCGGTCAGGCTGATCTGCGGGTAGAGCGACGCCTCAGCCTGGGTGAGCGATGCCCCGGTGGCGAACAGTCGCTGCTCGGCGGCGACGAGATCGGGCCGGCGCGAAAGAATCTGTGCCGGTACGCCGGATGGGATTGTCGGTGGCACTTGGGGCAGTTCCGCCGGAACCGCCAGTTTGTTGGCCGGGAATTGGCCAAGCAGAATCTCCAACTGCCGGATTGTCTTGCTGGCAACAGTCTCTAGATCAGCGACTTGCGCCTTGGCCTCGGCGAGGTTGGCCCTGGCTAGGCGCACGTCCAGCGACGAGAAGACGCCCTGCTCGAATCGGGCGCGAACCCGTGCCACCGTCGTCTCGTGAGTGGAGACGGTAAACTTGGCTAGGCGCACCTGTTGCCTTGCTTCAATGGCCATCATCCACGCCTTGGCCACTTGACCGGCGATCGAGTGGCGAGCCCCAGCAAACTCCGCCGCTTGGCCAAGCGCGTTGGCTCGCGCGGCGCGTTTGCCGGCGCGCACGCGGCCCCACAGGTCGAGTTCCCACTGTGCGCCAAGTGTCAAGTTGTGGCGTTCGCTGAGGAAGGAGTCGGGCATATCGGGAATCTTCACCCCGAACTGCGCCATGTTCAGTTGGCTGGCTGACAAGCCGCCGCTGAGGCCGATCTGTGGGAACTGTTCCGCGCCGGCGATCTTCGCCTGTGCCCAGGTGGCCTCGAGCCGGGCGGCGGCACTCCAGACATCCGGGTTGGCGTCGAGGGCGTGCCCAATCGCCTCACTCAACCTGGCATCACGAAAGTTGTGCCACCAAAACGCCGGTGCTTGGCCGGTGCTCCCGCTGGGTGCCGCCCAGTCGCCGGGGAGTTCGCTGGCAAAATCCCGGGCCGTCCGGTTGGAGTCGGTGGCGCAACCAGCGAGCAGGAGAACCGCCGCGGTGATGAAGGGAGTTCGGCGCATTACTTCTTTTTGCGTGGGCGCGTGGGCGGGCTGACTTTTGCGCGGAAGCCGGCGGCGGTGAAATCGATCAACCGCCGTACTGTTGACTCGTAGTCGGAGGCGTCGGCATCGGTGCCGGTGAAACGGACGAGCAGGTCGGCGTTGCACAGCGTGTGTGCCATCGCACCGGCCATGAAGTGAGAGCGCCAGTCGGCCTCCTCCTTGGTCAGTCCCGGCAACGCGGCCTCGAATGCCGCCCCGAACTGGATGATCACCTCGGCTAGTTCCCCCATCATGAACTTGTGCAGCCCCTCGTTGCGTTCGCCCATCACGCGTCCGACGAGCCGCGCGAACGTGGGGCCGGCCTTGGGGTCGGCCTGCACGCGGAACAACGGCCGAAACAGGCAGTCGAGAACGCGCTCGAGTTTCAGCGGTCTTCGTCCGGACTTGGCCCGGGCCTCGGCCAGATTGGTCAGGCGCTCCCCGTTGATCGGGCGGAGCCGCCGGGCGATCACCGAGTGAACCAGCGCCTGCTTCGAGCCGAAATGGTAATGCACCGCCGCTAGGTTGACCTTGGCTGAGGCGATGATGTTTCTCAGCGACACAGCATCGAACCCCTTCTGGGCAAAAAGTCGCTCGGCGGTGTCGAGGATCCGTGTCTTGGTGTCCGTTTTTGCCATTTAATTCAAACGACTGTTTGAAACAGGCGTTTGTTTTAGCCGCCGCCCCCCCGGCCGTCAACCCTGTTTTTTTGCGGTGTGCCGGCAAGCTCCACCTTTTGCCGGATGCCGCTTGGCCGGGGGATTCCGCTTGGCCAAGCGCTTGGGCGGGGGCACTCTCCGCGCATCATGTGTTTACACAAAAAGATGAGCGTTTGTCTTGTTGCCGCTGTTTTGTTGTCGTCTGTATCGGTAGCTGCCGCAGAGGACGGGTTTCGGCCGTTGTTCAATGGCAAGGATCTCGGCGGCTGGGTGCCGGTGAACACCGCGCCTTCCACTTGGTCGGTGAGCGACGGGATGCTCATTTGTTCCGGCAAGCCGATCGGCGAGTTGCGCACGGAGCGGATGTACCAAAACTTCATCATGGAGGTGGAGTGGCGGCACATGAAGCCAAGGGGCAACGCAGGGATTTTTGTCTGGGCGGATGACATCACGGCGCGCGGGCAGCCGTTTCATCGCGGCGTCGAGGTGCAGGTGCTGGAGAATGCCTACGGGAACTCCGGGGGCCACACAGTACACGGTGACATTTTTCCGATCCACGGCGCGACGATGACGCCGGTTAACGGCCGGGGTGGAAGCCGAGCGTTCCCCACGGAGTTTCGATCCAAGCCCAGCCCGGAGTGGAACCATTACCGGATCGTCTGCGACGACGGGAACATCTCGCTGGCGGTCAACGGCAAAGTGGTGACGCGCGGCAAAGAGGCCAGCCCTCGCAAGGGGTACATCTGCATCGAGTCGGAGGGCGGCATTGTGCATTACCGCAACCTGCGAATTAAGGAACTGCCGGCGACACCGCTAGAGCCGGGGCAGGTGGCCATCGCCAATCGCGGCTATCGTTGCCTTTACAACGGCGTCGATTTTTCCGGTTGGCGCGCGTCGGAGGGATGGCAGTCGCGGGATTGGGTGTTCCGGTACAACGGCCAGCCGGACGCGGTTGGCCAAGCGATCGAGACCACTGAGTCGTTCGGTGACTTTGGGTTTATCTTCGACGTTCGCGTGTCGGTGGAAACCAAATCGTGCGCGGTTCAGCTTCGCGGATCGGCGGCGGCAGCCGTCACGATTACGCCTTCGTTGTACAAAGACGTTTTGGTTTTGAAGGGACGCAACTGGAACCGTTTCGAGGGCGTACTGCGCGGCGACCGGCTCAGTTTAAGCCTCAACGGCAAGCCGGTTTACACCGGCAAAAAACTAAACGATGTGCCGTCCAAGGGACCGTTGAAGATCGTGGCGACCGGCCCGATCGACTTTGCGAATGTGTACATCCGCGACTTGGCCAAGCGCTGACCGTTCCCCGGGCGATTGCCCGTTGGGTCAGTCGTTCTCCCTAAACTCCATCCAGTACTCGGCGTTGTTGCCGTAGTAGAGTTTCAACTTGTCGCTGTCCACCTCGAAGCCCTTGGACGCATGCAGTGACTTGAAAAACTTGAAGTCGATCGAGTCTCTCATGCAGAGCATCCTCGTGGACATGAAGTTTTTTCCAAACTTCAACCAGTTGCCCTTCACCAGTGAAAAGGTTCCGGAGTACGAGTTGCAGTCGTTCCGGCCGGCCACCCCGTTGTTACGGGACAATGTCATGGTGTGCGTCCGTCCCACCTTCGGCCGGATGATCTCGTCCGATTCGTGAAGGGCGACCAGTTTCCACTCCCGATCGAGCAGCGCGTCCAAAAATGGTTCCGGTTCTGTGGCAACCCGATAAAAATGAGTCTCCGCCAGTTTGCTGCGGAAATCCTGATACTGGGCCGGTTTTCCGTTGCCCGGATATTGGCCCACGGTTACCCATTTTTGCATGTCTCGGCTTGCCTGTACCAAGTGGTAGTCTCCGTCGGATGATGAGAATTGAAGTGAAACCGACGCAGCCTTGAAGGAGTGAATCTTCGACGCCTCTTGTCCCAAGGCCGGAGCGGCGAGGGCCAAGGCGAGCAGGCAGGCTGTCTGGCAGGTTAAAGCTGTGAGATGGAATTTCAGAACCACGGGCGCAAGATTCACCTTTCACTGGTGCAACTTCAAGCCGGATTTGGCGAAGCCAAGCGCTTGGCACGCCTGCCGTAATTCCACGGAGATTCACTCGTGGCTTGCGCTTGGCCAGGGCCTTCCCGACACTCGGTCGGTGGCGCGCCGCTTGAAGGCCGCGAAAACCGGAACCCCGCAGACATGGGAAAGACAATACTGGTTGTTGATGGATCGCCGACCTGGCGGAAGATGATTCAGGTGACGCTGACTGCGGCCGGCCACGAGGTGCTCGAGGCGGAGGACGGGGCGCAGGGACTGAAACTCGCTGAGACTGAACCGGTGGACATCATTTTTTCCGGCTGCCAACTGCCTGACATGGATGGCCCAAACTTCACGCGAAAGATTCGCTCCCTGTCAGAGCACAAGAAAACGCCGTTGATCGCCATTTCAGACAGCCCGGACGACGAACAGAAAGAGGCCGCAAAATCGGCGGGTGGAACCGGCTGGATGGTGCAGCCGGTGATGCCTGAGAAATTGATCGAGGCGGCAGAGGGGTTTGCGGCGCGCATTGACTTACTCGAGGCCAAGGCCAGGAAGAAAGCCGAGTTGAAGAAAAAGAGGGACGAGGCGGCTGCCGGTTAAGGTGAAAACCGGGCTGGTCCGTTCATGGCAGGAACAGGAACTCGTTGGCGTTGAACAGGGCGCGGCAGAAGGCTTCCAGCGTGTGTTCGGCAACCAGCCCGCTTGCATCGGCGAGTTCCTCGCGGGTGGGTTCGCGGCCAAGCGCGAGTTGGCAGGCACGTATCACTTGAGCGCGGCTGTCTGTGTCCGACTCGTGCCGGAGCCGCTTGGCCAACAAGCCGGCTTGCTGCAGCACGAACGGGCTGTTGAGCAGGCTCAGTGACTGCAGCGGGGTGGTCGAGCGGCTTCGGTTGGGAACGGTTTGGTTGAAGTCCGGGCAGTCGAACACGCCGAATGTCGGTTCACGTTCCTGACGCACTTTTGTCATGTAAAGCATGCGCCGCCAGTCGGCCGGGCCGTAGCTTTCCTTGGGATGATAGTGGCGGACATTTTCAGCCTCGACCCGAAAGCCGCTAAAGCCTGGCCCGCCCATTCGCGAATCCAGCGTGCCGGTCGCCAGCAGAATGTTGTCGCGAATCACCTCGGCCTCGAGTCGGCGCGGCGGGAAGCGCCACAGAAACCGGCTGCCGCCATCGACTGCGAGCGCCTCTTTGCGCGGCTGGCTCGATTGCCGCCAGGCGCGGGAGGTTAGGATCAGCCGGTGAATCCGCTTAAGCGACCAGCCGGACGAGACCAGTTCCGCTGCCAGCCAGTCGAGCAGTTCCGGGTGCGTGGGGCGGACTCCGTTCACGCCGAGATCGTTAAGTGTCGCGGCGAGGCCGGTGCCGAAGTGGTGCTTCCAAAGCCGGTTGACGATCACCCGCGCCGTGAGCGGGTTGTCCGGAGTCGTGATCCATTGCGCCAGCTTGAGTCGCCGCTGCTGCTCGGGCGCGTTGGGGGCCAGGCCAAGCGCGCCGCCAAGCGCGCCGATGCCGTCCGGACCGACTTCGCCCCGCTTGGCCAACGGGTCGCCACGGTGCAGCACATGGATCACCTCCGGCTGGCGGAAGGTACCCGCGTAAACTGTGCGCCGCATCGCGGCATGGATTTCGCCCAGGCGCTGCTCGTCAACGGCCAGGCGCTTGGCCAACTGCTTGCCTTTTGTTGCCTCCTCGCCTTTCAGGTGGGCCAACAAATACTCGAACTTGGTTTGTGTCTCGTCGCCGGTCGGCGGCCGGTCGCCGGAGCTCGCAACGGTCCGCCATTGGCCGGGCTCCGTCGCGACTTCAAATGTGTACTCGACGGCCAGTCGATCGTTGTAGTGGCCTTCGCGGTCGCGCGCCCATTTGATGCGGCCGATGGTCGCCGTTTTGGGCAACTCGATTTGCACCCAGGCGTTGCTGCTGCTGTTTGCGACCCAGCTACGCGAGTTCCCGTACCGGCCGTCGTTGACAAGCGCGAGTTGGTGGATCGGGTTGCTGCCGTCGAGGTATACGCCGGAGGCGGTTGCCTTGGACCCGGCGCTGGCCAACGCGACATTTTTGCCCTCCGCGAAAATTTCGAGTTCATCAACGCATGGCTCTGATTGGTTGGCTCGAACGATGTTGAAGCGGATAAACCGAGCCTGCACCGGGTCGAAAATTTCCTCATTGCCCCGCGCGTTCACCGGTGGCTTGAAACGGGGAATCCTCGCCTCGAGCAGCGTCAGCTCTTTTTTTGCCGAGTCAACCCGACTCTCCAAGGTAGCCTGTTCCATCGCGAGAGCGGGCTCGCGTTTTTGGTCGATCATCCGTTCCGCGTGGTTCACCCCTGCGAAGATGGCCTGCAGCGAGTAGTAGTCGCGTTGGGTCACCGGGTCGAACTTGTGATCGTGACAACGCGCGCACCCCAGCGTCAAACCGAGGAAAGTGGTGCCGGTGGTGTTGATCATGCCGTCGAGTTCATTTTGCCGCTGCATCAGCGTGAGGTTGATGTCTTGGCTCTTGACAAGATCATACGGCCCCGAGACCAGAAAGCCGGTGCCGATGCCGCTGCCAAGGGCGTCGCCAGCCAGTTGCCCGCGCACGAACTGGTCGTATGGTAGGTCTTGGTTGAGGGCGTCCACCACCCAGTCGCGGAACGGCCAGGCGTTCGGACGCTCCCGGTTGGTCTCAAATCCGTGCGTCTCGGCGTAGCGAATGACATCGAGCCAATGCTGCGCCCAGCGTTCGCCGAGTAGGGGGTCGTCCAGCACGCGATCAACCAACCGCTCCCAGGCGTCCGGCTGCGGATCGTTCACAAATGCTTCAACCTCCACGGGGGAGGGGTGCATCCCCAGCATGACGAGGTAGAGACGGCGGATGAGTAACGGCCGCCCGGCCTGGCGAGACGAGGCAAGGCCCTCTTTTGCAAGCTTGGCAAACACAAATGAATCGACGGCGTTCGCTGGTCGCTGCGCCAGGCCAAGCACCGGGGGAACCGGCCTTCGCACAGGCTCCAACGACCAATGCCCGCCCCATGTCGCAAGCGGGAAAATCAACACCAATGCCAATCCAATTTTCATCTCAACAATCTACGCTAAGACGCCCTCGATGACTTCGCCCTCCACATCGGTCAGTCGGCGTTCGAACCCGTTGTGGTAAAAAGTAAGCCGCTCATGCTCCAGCCCCAACAGGTGCAAAATCGTCGCGTGGAAGTCGTGCACCGTGGCGACATCCTGCACGGCTTTGTAACTGAATTCATCCGTGGCACCGTGGGTGTGGCCGCGCTTCACCCCGGCTCCGGCCAGCCACGCGGTGAAGCCGTCCGGGTTGTGGTCGCGCCCGCTTGCCCCGACCTGAAAGGTCGGCATCCGGCCGAACTCCGTGCACCAGACTACGAGTGTCTGCTCGAGCAGGCCGCGCTGTTTCATATCGGCCAGCAGGGCGGCCACCGGTTGGTCAAGCACCGGTCCGTGCTTGGCGTATTGTTCCTTGAGCACCTTGTGGCCGTCCCAGTTGCTGACCCCCTCGCCGCCGGTTTGGTAGGCGCCGTTGAAGAGTTGAACGAAGCGCACACCCTGCTCGACGAGTCGCCGAGCGAGGATGCAGTTCCGGGCGAAGGCGGCCTTGAGAGGGTTTTGCGAGTCGTCCGCGCCGTACGACCGCAGCACGTGCGGCGGCTCGGAGGAAATGTCGCTCACCTCCGGCACGCTCATCTGCATGCGTGCCGCCAACTCGTGGCTGGCGATGCGCGCCGCAAGTTCCGACTCACCCGGGTAACGCCGGAGATGACGCTGATTCATACGCCGGAGAAAGGCGCGAGTCGCCTCGTCGGTGGTGCTCGAAATGGTTTCCGGGCGCGCAAGGTTGTTGATCGGTTCGGCGGCGTTAAAGGCCGTCCCCTGGAACGCCGCTGGTAGAAAACCGGCTCCCCAGCAGTTGACGCTCGACTGGGGCGTGCCGCGTGGGTCGGGGATGGCGACGTACGCAGGGAGGTTGTCGTTCTCGCTGCCCAGCGCGTAACTGGACCACGCTCCCATGCTCGGGAACCCCTCCAGCGTGTAGCCGGTGCACATGTAGTTTTCGGCCGGGCCGTGCGTGTTCGTTTTGCCGGTGAGCGAGTGGATGAAGCACAACTCGTCCGCCATCTGCCCGATGTGTGGAACTAGATCGGAGATTTGTTTGCCGCTTTGACCGTAAGGCTGGAATGCCCACGGGCTGCGGTTGAGGCTGCCCTGTTTGCCCTGAAAAGTGACCAGCTTGTCGGCGCCCGGCAGGGATTGGCCGTGGCGACGGATGAGCTCCGGCTTGTAGTCGAAGGTGTCAATCTGGCTGCAGGCTCCAGAGCAGAAAATCACCAGCACCTGCTGCGCCTTGGGCCGTGCGTGTGCATGCCGGGCGGCATAAGGGCGTGTCGGCACGATGTCCGGCCGGAACGGCGGCTTGGCTGCTTGGGCGCCGAGTAGTTGGCCAAGCGCGATCCCGCCCAGCCCCATGCCGGAGTTCACCAAAAACTGCCGACGGCCAAGCAGCGGCCGCGCTGGGATGGATGCCTCGTGTTTCAATGCCCCGTGTCTAGCATGACTAACGCCGCTTGGCAATGGATGCCTTGCTGGACATGTAAATCATGTCTTTGTTGTTGCCCGAGGGTACGACCAGCCGCATGGACTTGTTTGTCACGGGTGGCGTCGTGCGTTCGTCGAGCCACTTGCGCGGTTCCGCGTGACCGTCCGCAAAGGAAAGCGTGCCTGCTCCGTTGTGATTGCTGGCGGGATAATCGATGATGTAAATGCGCGAGGGAGCAACTCCATCATTCATCGCCACGGCCAGATCCCCGAAGTTGATGCTGTCCGGGTGTTCGTTGATGAAGTTATAGGCATCGGACGCTCCCATTACGTTGACGTCGGAGAGTTTTCGGAAGACATGGTACTGTTTCTTGGTGATGAAACTGAGCCAGTCGTTCCGGGAATTCATGGCCTGACTGAGCGACACACTCCGAACTCTGGACATTGTTTTCCCACGAATTTTCACGGTACTTTTGTCTGCGGGGCAACGGTAGATGCCGGGCGACTGGGTGTAAGGCGCCAGCTTGGCATATTTCGGATCCATTAATCCCTTGAGGTTCGTGTTGTGTGGGTTGCCGGGATTGTAATCGATGATGCCGCGCACCCATCCGCTGCCGTTTGACGTCAGGTCGTTCCATACCAAGTTGTCATCGAAATCCCCGGCATAAAGAATCCAAGCCAGGTCAAGTTGCTTGAGATTGGACAGGCAGACCGTGTGCTGTCCCTTGCTTTTCGCCTTGGCCAAGGCCGGCAAAAGCAATCCCGCAAGAATCGCAATGATCGCGATGACCACGAGCAGTTCAATTAGTGTGAACGCCAGGCTTGTTCCCCGCCTGTGAATTATCATTTTCATTTACCATTACCCCAATGGGTCACTTTAGTCTGGTGCGATAAAACTTGGTGCCAGCCCCGGTTGCTTCTGTCGGTAATGTGTACGGGTTGGATCCGTCCGTTGCTTCGAACCATTTTGCTTCAGAGCCAAGACTGTCACTGGACTCCAGAATCGCATCGCCCGTCCATGAGATTACCATCCCGCCGTTTTCGATGGCAATGCTCAATCGGCTTTCCGAGCTCGGAGGCGCCTCCGGATTGATCTCAATTTCATCGATGGCTGTTTGGTTGGAGTTAATGCGGATGCGGATTCCGGTGGCCGATATTGGCTGGCCGTTGAGTGACACATCAAACCGATGCCTCAGCCAAGGTGAAAATGTATCGCTGAGGGTTTTGAATTCCACACTGCCGATGGCAACCCATCCCTCAGCCGGATCATCCGCCTCGGGAGTGTCGGCGTCGGGTTCCTCCACAGTCGTGTAGTCCAGCTGATAGACGTCAATCCAACGATCCCTCAACTGGCCGCCGCAGCAATCGTCGGTGTTGTTTCCGTTGTCCCGGCCCCAGGCGATACTGCTGACCTCCACCAACCGGCCGAAGTCCAACCCGACAAAGGGAGCCTCGTCGGCCGGGGCTGTGAACTTGGCGATCCAGCTTTTGCTGTTGCCGTAAAAGCCATCGTTGACATTGTCGATGTAGTGAACTCCAAAATCGAGTTCCGAGCTGCCAAAGGCAACGGTGCCGTTTTCTGCCAGGCCGTCGTTGTTGGGTGCTTCAGAGAGGGCGGCATCATCATAAAAGTTCCCCTCGTTTCCGTCCCAGGCAATCTCGAATCCCTCGCTGGTCTCGATGACCAGATCCGCCGGTTTTTCCGGTTCAATCTGTCCGTCCTGTTCTTCATCAGTTGGATTCACTTCGATCTCGTCGATCGCAGTCATTCCACTGGAGACGGTGATGCGGATTCCGGTTGCATCCACCGGTTCCCCTTCGGCGCCGCTGCCCACCTCGAACTGGTGTCGAAGATAGGGAATAAACTCCAGAGGCGCGTCGGGCAGGTATTCGACGGAAGCAATGGTTTGCCACCCGGACTGGGCGTCATCGGTTTCCTCTGTCGTCTCATCAGGATTTTTCACCAGCGTGTACTGGATGGTGTAGATTCCAATCGAGCGATCCTTGCAGGTTCCGCCGCAGGCATCCGTTGCAGTGTTGCCGTTGTCCCGGCCCCAGGCAATTGAGCTGACAGGAACCACCTTGCCAAAGCTCAGCCCGACGAACTCATCCTGTTCACCGGGTGCTGCTCCCAGCCCAAGAGAACTGATCCAACTGTTGCTGTTCCCATACAGCCCGTCATTAACACGGTTGATCAGGTGAACACCCAAGCCAAGCTCACTGCTTCCAAAGGCCACTGTTCCCTCGTTGGCCAAGGCGGCGTTCTTGGGGGCCTCGGCCTGTGCTGAATCATCTGAAAAATCCCCTTGGTTTCCATTCCAAGTCAGCGTGAAGCCCTCCTCCTCATAAATATCGACCGCTCCTTCCGGCACCGGCGGAAGGGGATTCACCTCGAGTTCATCGATGGCGATGGAGGCATTTGAAACCTTCAAACGAACCGCAGTGGCAGGAATCGGTGAATCTTGGATGTCACCGACCTGGAATTCATGGCGCAGGTAT